>Ga0307513_10000051_pt1 | contig 149733 bp, 127 predicted proteins | sample 15_EM_MG_FD_202174 | JGI IMG/M metagenome (GOLD analysis project Ga0307513, IMG submission 202174) | Populus trichocarpa ectomycorrhiza microbial communities from riparian zone in the Pacific Northwest, United States - 15_EM | ecosystem: Host-associated > Plants > Roots > Unclassified...
CTCGATCTCAAGAACACCATCAACACCATGGTGGACCAGTTGCGGTCGTTTGCTTCTGAAGTGACCCGGGTCGCACGCGAGGTGGGCACCGAAGGCAAGCTGGGCGGCCAGGCCGATGTGCAGGGCGTTGCCGGTACCTGGAAAGACTTGACCGACAACGTGAACTTCATGGCCGGTAACCTGACCAGCCAGGTTCGCGGTATTGCCAAGGTGGTGACGGCCGTGGCCAACGGCGATCTCGACCAGAAACTCACCGTGGAAGCCAAGGGCGAAATTGCCGCGCTGGCCGACACCATCAACAGCATGACGGACACTCTCGCCACCTTCGCCGACCAGGTGACGACGGTGGCGCGTGAGGTGGGCGTGGAAGGCAAGCTGGGCGGCCAGGCCAAGGTGCCAGGCGCGTCGGGCACCTGGAAAGGCTTGACCGAAAACGTCAACCAGCTGGCAGCCAACCTGACCACCCAGGTGCGCGCGATCGCCGAGGTGGCGACAGCCGTGACGCAGGGCGACTTGACCCGCTCCATCACGGTGGAAGCACTGGGCGAAGTCGCGGCGCTCAAGGACACGATCAATGAAATGATCCGCAACCTGAAGGACACCACGCAGGTCAATACCGAGCAGGACTGGCTGAAAACCAACCTGGCCAAGTTCAGCCGCATGCTGCAGGGGCAAAAAGACCTGGTGGCGGTCGGCCACCTGATCCTGTCGGAGCTCGCCCCGGTGGTGGGCGCTCAGCAGGCCGAGTTTTATGTGCTGAGCTACACGCACGAAAGGCCGCGCCTGCGCCTGATGGCCAGCTATGCCTCGGACGGGCAGGGCGCCTACGGCAAAGAAATAGATCTGGGGCAAGGGCTGGTAGGGCAGTGCGCTTACGACAAGCAAAAGATCCTCCTGACCTCCTCCATGCCGCATGGGCTCAAGATCTCTTCGGGTCTCACCGAAATCGCACCCATGGACATCCTGGTGTTGCCCATCATTTTCGAAGGGCAGGTGAGAGGCGTGGTCGAGCTGGCTTCGGTCGAACGCTTCAACCCGACCCACCAGGCCTTCCTGGACCAACTGACGGAAAGTATCGGCATCGTGATCAACACGATCGAAGCCAATATGCGGACCGAAGACCTGCTGACCCAGTCGCAGTCGCTGGCGCAAGAGCTTCAAAGCCGGCAAGAAGAGCTTCAGCAGACCAATGAAGAACTGCAGGAAAAAGCCCATTTGCTGGTCCAGCAAAACGACGAGGTGGAGCGCAAGAACCAGGAGGTCGAGCAGGCCCGGCAGGCGCTGGAAGAAAAGGCCAAGCAGCTCTCACTGACGTCAAAGTACAAGTCGGAATTCCTGGCCAATATGTCGCATGAGCTGCGCACGCCGCTGAACAGCTTGCTGATCCTCTCCGACCAGCTGTGCAAGAACTCGGAGGGCAACCTCACCAACAAGCAGGTCGAATTCTCCAAAACCATCCACTCGTCGGGCAATGACCTGCTCATGCTGATCAACGACATCCTGGACCTGTCCAAGATCGAGTCGGGCACGGTGGTGGTGGATGTCAACGAGCTTCGGCTGTCCGACCTGCAGCTGTATGTGGAGCGCACCTTCCGCCATGTGGCCGAAGCCAAGAACGTGGATTTCCTCATCACCACCGGTCTGCAACTGCCTGTTTCCATGGTGACGGACGTCAAGCGGCTGCAGCAGATTCTCAAAAACCTGCTGTCCAACGCCTTCAAGTTCACGCATCAGGGCCATGTGGCTCTGTCGATCGAGGAGGTCTTCACCGGCTGGAGCCCGGACAACGAGGAACTCAACCGCGCGCAGCAGGTGCTGGCCTTCTCCGTCACCGACACCGGTATCGGTATTTCGTCCGACAAGCAGCAGATTATTTTTGAAGCTTTCCAGCAGGCCGACGGCAGCACCAGCCGCAAATACGGCGGCACAGGCCTGGGCCTGGCCATCAGCCGCGAACTCTCGCGCCTGCTGGGCGGCGAAATACGCCTCTCAAGCGCGCCGGGTGAAGGCAGCAGTTTTGCGCTGTACCTGCCGCTGACGTATTCTTCGGCGCGCGGCTTGCGCAAGCCGGGCAGCAGTGCGGAGCAGCGCATGGAACCGGTTGCGCCCGTCAGCCGCCTGGGTTTCGAGAAGCCGGAAGCCGCCTTCGACGACTCCGAGCTGTCCCTGGACGCTCACGCTTTCGTTAATGAGGCCTCCGACGACCGGGACACGCTGCAGCCCGGCGATTTTGTATTGCTGATTGTGGAAAACGACCTGGCCTTTGCCAGTTTCCTGCTCGATGCCGCGCGGGCCAAGGGCTTCAAAGGCCTGGTGACCTCGCTGGGCGCCCGCGCGCTGACGCTTGCCGCCGAATTCAAACCTTCGGCAATCACGCTGGACATGCACCTGCCGGATATGGAAGGCTGGCGCGTGCTGGATCGCATCAAACAGGATTTCAGCGTCAGGCACATTCCGGTCTGCGTCATTTCCACGGACGACTCCAAAGAGCGCGCCTTCCGCTCGGGCGCCATGGCCTTCATTGAAAAACCGATCCCCTCCAAGGAGGTGCTTGACGGGATGCTGGACCAGCTGCACCGCTACGTGTCGCGCCCGGTCCGGCACGTGCTGATCGCCCTGAAGGACGAGGCCTTGCGCGGCGAGATCACCGGTCTGCTGAGCCATAGCCATATCCAGACCCTGGCCGTATCTTCACTGTCGGAAGTCAAACCCGGGGATCTCGCCCGTTTCGAATGCGCCGTCACCGACGAGTCGTCTCTGGCGGACGGTTTTGAACAAGTGCGCCACGCCTTGCCGCCGACCTCCGCATTCGGGCCGCTGCCGGTGGTGGTCTGGCGCGAGGGGCTGATTGATGCGCAAAACCAGCCCGCCTGGCAATCCCGCGAGGGTTACCTGTTCCGTGAGGCCAGATCTGCCCCCCGGGTGCTGGATATGGCGCTGCACGCGCTGCACGTGAACGAAGCGCGCATGACCGACAGGCAGCGCGACATCCTCAAAAACCTGCACGAGGCCAGCAAGTCGCTCGCAGGAAAGAGAGTGTTGATCGTCGACGACGACATGCGCAACATCTTCGCTCTGGCCACGGTGCTGGAAGAAGAAGGCATGGACATCGTCTGGGCGGACAACGGCCATGACGCCATCGCCAAAGTGGCGGCCGACCCCCAGCTGAGCGTGGTGCTGATGGACATCATGATGCCGGTGATGGACGGGCTGGTCACCATGCAGGAAATCCGCAGACTGCCGGCAGGCAAGAGCCTGCCCATGATTGCCGTCACGGCCAAAGCCATGAAGGGAGACCGCGAGAAGTGCATCGAGGCCGGCGCGTGGGACTACCTCTCCAAGCCGGTCAACACAGAACACCTGCTGGCCGTGTTGCGTGCCTGGCTACCGCGATGAGCGCCGTCCTTGTGCCGCAAGAGCCGGCAAATATGCCCGACATGCCCGACATGCCTGATCTGAACCGGGTCAACATCCTGATCGTTGACGACCTGCCCGAAAAGCATGTCGTCATGAGCAGCATCCTGGAGGAACTGGGGCAAAACCTCGTTAGCGCCAGATCGGGCAGGGAAGCCCTGCGCCTGATTCTGCAGATGGAGTTTGCGGTCATCCTGCTGGACGTGAACATGCCCGACATCGACGGGCTGGAAACGGCCAGCCTGATCCGGCAATACAAAAAGACCGCGCAGACGCCCATCCTGTTCATTACAGCCTACGTGGACGAGATGCAGGCCTCTCAAGGCTATGCACTGGGCGCGGTGGATTACATTTCGTCCCCGGTCGTTCCCGGTGTTTTGCGCTCCAAAGTAAAGGTGTTTGTTGACCTGCACCGCATGAACCGGCAACTGCAGCAGCAAGCCGTTGAGCGCGAGGCGCTGGCGCGGTCCGAAGCGGCCCGCACCGCCGCCGAAGACGCCACGCGCCGCGCCGCCTACCTGGCCGACGCCAGCCAGCGCCTGTCGATGTCCCTGAATATCGATGCCACCGCCCACGCACTGGCAGACATCGCGGTGCCCGGGCTGGGCGCCATGGCGGCTGTCGCCCTGCTGGACGGCCATGGAGAACTTCACTGCCGCTGCCTCAAAAGCTTTGGCAGCGGGGACACCTTCATAGGCCCGGTTTTGCTGGAGGGTCACCGCGAGTTGAGCCCGCAAATGGCTGCCGTGGTTCGTGGCGCCATGCGCTCGCGGAAGATTGAATTTTTAGCCTCTGCGGCGCTATGGACATGGGCAACGGCCTCTGCGCAGTCTCCGCAGCCTGATTGGCCGGTGCTTCAGGAGCACGACGAAATGGCGATCTGCCCGCTGTTTGCCGGTGAGCAGATGCTGGGCGCGCTCATCCTGTTCGGCAAGGCCGGCGGCTTCCCGCAGGCCGATGCCGCCTTGCTTAGCGAGGTAGTGGGGCGGGCCTCTATCGCCATGGAAAACGCCAGGCTCTACACCCTGGTGCAGGAGGCCGACCGCCGCAAGAACGAATTCCTCGCGATGCTGGCGCACGAGCTGCGCAACCCGCTGGCGCCCATCCGCAACGCCGTACACATCATCAACGGCACCCAGGTGGCCGACCCGACGGTGGTGTGGGCGCGGGACGTGATCGCCCGGCAGGTCGACCATATGTCCAGGATGGTCGACGACCTGCTGGACGTCTCGCGCATTGTCCGCGGCAAGGTGGCGGTCCATATGGAGCCGCTCCTGCTGTCGACCTTGTGCGAGCGCGCCGTAGAAGCCAGCGGCCCGCTGCTGGCCGCGCGGCAGCAGGAGCTGACGGTAGACATCCCGGCAGAGGCGGTGGTTCTGCGGGGTGACCTGGTGCGCCTGTCCCAGGTGCTCTCCAATCTGCTGAACAACGCATCCAAGTTCACTGACCCGAAGGGAAAGATTGCCTTAAGCGCGTCGCTGCAAGGCGAGGGCGTCAGCATTGCCGTGTCAGACAACGGGCAGGGCATCGAGGCGGAGTTTTTGCCGCACATCTTTGACCTGTTCGCCCAGGGCGACCAGGCGCTGGACCGCGCGCAGGGCGGCCTGGGCATCGGGTTGACGCTGGTCAAACATCTGGTGGAGTTGCACAAGGGCACGGTAGAGGCCTACAGCGAAGGCCGGGGCAAGGGAAGCCGGATATCTGTTTACTTCCCGGCCAGTCTTTCCGCCACGGGAGCGGCCCTTCCTGCCACCGAGGCGCCCAAAAAGGCCAGGCCGATGCATGCGGCGTCCCGCAAAGTCCTTGTCGTTGACGACTTGCAGGCCTCGGCGGACACGCTCAAGGTATTGCTGGAAATGGAAGGCTTTATCGTCAGGATTGCCAATGACGGCGCGACGGCGCTGGCGGTCGCCCAGGAGTTCACCCCCGACGTGCTCATCCTCGACATCGGCTTGCCGGGCATGGACGGCTTTGAAATCGCGCGCCAGCTGCGCAGCCGCCCGGAGTCAAAAGATGCGGTGCTGATTGCGTTGACCGGCTACGGGGAAGCCGAAAGCCGGCTGCGCTCACAACAGGCCGGTTTTGACCACCATTTGGTGAAACCGGCCGACATTGACTTCCTGCTCTCCATCGTCAGCCAGCCATCGGCGGAGCGGCGCGCGGCAGACTGACTTTAGTACTGCAACCCGGAAGTAGCGAAACATGAAAGCGCGTCTTCGCACCCATGGCGGCGTTGCAATCCTTGCGAAGGCGCCCAGCCTTCGCTGCGGCTTGCGCCTTGCCCTGGGCGCGAATCCATCGCTTTCATCTTGTTTCGCTACTTCCGGGTTGCAGTACTAACGTCGGCCCGGAGTCATCCGCAGTATTTCCGGCAGGGTGTCTACCTCGCTGAGCTTTTCGATCACCAAGCCAATAAACGCCGACACCGCCAGGGGCAACTGCCGTCGGCTCGGGTAGAGCACGCTAAGGCCGTGACCCGTGCGCTGGTACTGCGGCAGCACTGGCACCAGCAAGCCAGCCTGCACGTCCAGCCTGGCCATGGCGGGTGGCAACAGCGCGATGCCCAAGCCGGTGAGGGTGGCCTTGCGCAGCGACTGGGCGGTGTTGCCGCTGAAGCGGCCGGCGACCTGCACCTCCTCGTCTCCCTCGGGGCCGCGCAGGCGCCAGGTCGTGCGGCCGCCGGGGTGCGCCGGCGTCACGCAGTCATGGGTGACCAAATCCTGCAGGGTAGCAGGCACGCCGCGCGCAGCGAGATACGCCGGGCTCGCCACCATGCCGTCGCTGCGCTCACCTATCAATTGGCGGGCCACGTAGCCAGAGTCGCGCAAGGGCCCGCCGCGAAAAGCCACGTCGATCTGCTCGGCGATCAAATCGGCCTTGGCGTCACTGAGCACAAAGTCCAGCCGTACCCGCGGATGTGCGGCCAGAAATTCGGCCACCCACTCCATCGGGAAAAAATCAAAAAAATCGGCCGTCGCCGCCACGCGCACCAGCCCGCTGGGCTCCTGGCTTCCTGTCGCCAACTCCTGGCCGGCCTCAGCCAGCCCATCGACCGCGCCCGCGCAGCGCTCATAAAAGGCCTGGCCGGCGCTGGTCAGCGTCAGCTTGCGTGTCGAACGTTGCATCAGCCGGGTGCCGAGCTGGGTCTCCAACTGCTGGATGCGCCGGCTGACGGTATTGGGCGGCAGGCCCAGCCGCCGCGCCGCCTCAGCAAAACTGCCGCAGCGCACCACCTGCACAAACATGGCGATGTCGTTGAGGTCCAGCATGGTGATTACTTCTTTTGATGGATGAGTGCAATCCCATTGTGCCATCTAGTCAATCAATGAGCACGACCCTAACCTTCTGTACATCGGCTTTCGGGCCTCAACGCATCCACAAGGGCACTGCTTTCCATGGCTTCTTCTTCCATTTCTCCCACACAACGCCGCATCGTCTGGGGCGTCCGCATTCTTCTGGCCCTGGCTTTCGGCGCTGCCGGTATCGCCAAGCTGGCCGGTGTGCCGCAGATGGTCCAGATATTCGATGCCATCGGCTTCGGCCAGTGGTTTCGCTATGTGACGGGCGCCGTCGAAGTCCTGGGCGCGATTTTGTTGCTGGTGCCTGCCACCGGTTTCTTCGGCGGCTTGCTGCTGGCTGTGACCATGCTTGGCGGGGTGGCGACGCACCTCGTGCTGATTGGCGGTAGCCCCGTGCCCGCACTGGTGCTGGGCCTGCTGTCGGCCTTTGTGGCCTGGCGGCAGCGGCCGGTGGCCAGTTTGGCTGCGGCAGGCTGACATCGCTTCTTTCCATTCACCCACTTTTCCTCAGGAACACCTCATGAGCTCAACCACATCCCGCATCGGCATCATCATCGGCTCCACCCGCGAAGGCCGCTTCGGCGAAAAGCCCGCGCACTGGATTCATGGCATCGCCCAGCAGCGCACCGACCTGGCTTTTGAACTGATAGACCTGCGCGACCACCCACTGCCTTTCTTCGCCGAACCGATGTCGCCGGCCTGGGCGCCCGTGAAGAACGAGGCCGCGCAGCGCTGGGCCGCCAAACTCGCCACGCTGGACGGCCTGATCGTCGTGACGCCGGAATACAACCACGGCCCCAGCGCCGTGCTGAAGAACGCGCTGGACTACGCCTACAAGGAATTCGTCCGCAAACCCATAGGCTTCGTCGGCTATGGCGGCGTTGGCGCGGCGCGTGCCGTCGAGCAGTTGCGCCTGGTCGCGACCGAGCTGCAGATGGCGCCTGTGCGCAATGCCGTGCACATCGGCATGGTCGAGTTCATGGGTATCTGGCAGCAAGGCAAAACCTTTGAAGACTTCCCGCACCTGGCGCAGGCCGCGACCAGCCTGCTCGACGACATGGCCTGGTGGGCGAGGGCGCTCAAGACCGCGAGGGAAACAGCATGACAAGCTCTGTTGCCACAGCTGCCCGCGCCATCGTTCACCGCACACGCGGCAGCGCACACGGGCCGATCACGCGGCTGGTGAGCCCCGGCGACCTGGGCCAATTCCTCAAACCCTTTGTGTTCCTGGATCTGTTCGGCTTCAAGCCTGCGGCCGGACACAAAGGCTTCGGCATGCACCCGCACTCGGGCATCGCCACGCTGACCTTCATGATCGAAGGCGGCACAGGCTATGAAGACACAACCGGAAAGAAAGGCGTTTTACCCGCGGGGGGCGTGGAGTGGATGCGCGCCGGCAACGGCGTCTGGCATACCGGCGCGCCTGTCAGCGACTCGCCCGTGCAGGGCTTCCAGCTGTGGGTAGCGTTGCCCGCCGCAGAAGAAAACGCGCCGGCCGAAAGCCTTTACCTCTCGCCCGACCAGGTTCCGCAAGACGGTCCGGCCCGCGTGCTGCTCGGGCGTTATGGCGCGGCGCAAAGCCCCATCCCCGCGCCAGCCGCGATGAACTACCTGGCCGTGCGCCTGAAAGACGGCGAGCACTGGCGCTACACACCGCCCGCTGGCCACACGGTGGGTTGGGTCGCGGTTAATGCCGGTCGGCTCGGTGCGGGCGACGACAGCGACGACCCCATCGGCACCGGCGAACTCGCGGTGTTCGAGGAGTCCGGCGAGGCCATGGACTTCACGGCGCTGGGCGACACGGCCTTTGTGCTGGGCTCGGCTGTGAAGCATCCGCATGAGCTGGTGATGGGCTACTACTCGGTCCACACCAGCCAGGCTGCGCTGGCCCAGGGTGAGGCGGAGATTCAGCGCATAGGGATGCGGCTGCGGGAAGAAGGGCGCTTGGGCTTGGCTTGATGAGATGGACGCTTCACAGCCCCAGCCTCGTCATGACGGCTTTGAGCTCTCATTGCGAACCGCACCAGGCGACACCCCCATCAGCCGCTTGAATGCGCGGTTGAACGCAGCCTCCGAGCCATAGCCCAGCCGCGCCGCCATGTCGGCGAGCTTGATGTCTTTTTCCTGAAGCCAGGCGGCGGCCACCTGCATGCGCCAGCGCGCCACGTACTGCATGGCGGGCTCACCGACGAGGGCGCTGAAGCGCGCGGCGAAGGCCGAGCGCGACATGCCGGCTTCCAGCGCCAGGGACTCCAGCGTCCAGGGCCTTTCGGGCTCGCGGTGCACCCGGCTGATGGCGCGGCCGATCTGCCTGTCTTGCAGCGCGGCGAACCAGCCAGTCCGCGCGGCCGGGTCATGCTCCATCCACGAACGTATGGCCTGGATCACCAGGATGTCGGCCAGCCGCGTGATCACGGTTTCGCCACCCGGGCGCAGCGCACTGGCCTCAACCGCCAGAAAGCGCAGCGTGCTTTGCATCCACTCGAACTGCGTTGTGCCGGCGGTGGTGTCTATGCTGATGACGGGCGGCAGCAGGCCGACCAAGTGGCGGCCGAGCGAATGGTCCAGCCGCACGGCGCCGCACACCAGATGGGTGGCCGCGCCGTCCCGGCCATGGCGCAGGATTTCAAAGCGGTCGCTGACCTGCTCGCGCGGCAGGTCGAATAGCGCATCGGCCCGAATACCCGGCTCACTGGTAATGCTGTGGCCGTGCGGGTAGGGCACCAGCGCGAAGTCGCCGGGTTGCAGCAGGCGAGGCGCCTCGCCTTGCACCTCCAGCCAGCATCGCCCCGAGGTGACCGCATGAAACATCAGGCAGTCCTTCATCTCCGGCAGGGCCAGGCCCCACGGCGCGGTGAGCTCAGAGCGGCAATAAAACACGCCGCTCACGCGCAAAAAATGCAAGGCCTCGCCAAGCAGGGGGACCTGCGGCACAGGCGTTGGGATTTGCTTGGGACTGATCGGTTTCATGTCTGGCACTGTGCACCGTCTTCGCCTTGAAATACAGCAATGCGCAGCTCTGTTGGACGAATGATCAATATTTCAACACTTCTTGGCATTGAAAGTCCAGCGCTGAATTTTTACCATGGACTTTTAACTTCAAGCAAAGGATGAAGCAGGCATTCCAGGGGGCCGATGCGGTCTACACCTTGTTGCCCTACAAGGTCGGCGAGCCCAATTACCGCGCCACACAAACCTTGCTGGGCGAAGCCATCATTGAAGGGATACGCGGCAGCGGGGTGAAAAACGTCGTCTTCGTGAGCAGCCTGGGCGCGGATCAGCCCGCGGGCACCGGCATGATAGACACCATGCGCGAACTGGAGCAGCGCCTGCGATCCCTGGTGAAATCAACGCCAGGCCTGAACGTGCTGTGCCTGCGGGCGGGCTCCTTCTTTGAGAACTTTTACGCCGCGCTGGACGTGATCAAACACGAAGGTATCAACGCGGATGCTGTTCACCCGGACCTGCCCATCCCCATGATCGCCTCCAGCGACATCGCCGATGCCGCAGTAGCGGCCCTGACAGCGCGCGACTGGCAGGGTTTTGTGGTGCGGGAGCTGCTGGGCCAGCGCGACCTGAGCTACGCCGAAGCCACCCGGATCCTGGGTGAACGCATCGGCTTGCCTGAGCTGCAATATGTGCAGCTTTCCTATGACGACCTCGAGCAGACCCTGCGGGCCGGCGGATTCGCCGCCGACGTCGCGCCGCTTTACGTAGACATCGCCCGAGCCGTCAACGAAGGCCGCATCAAAACCCTGGAAGGCCGCAACGCCAGCAACACCACGGCAACCAGGTTCGAAGCCTTTGCCGAAGAACTGGCTCGTGCTTACGGGGAAAAATCCTGAGCCGGAGCCTGGCAGGGGGTGGGGCTGGAAAGGGCTCAGAAACTGAGCTCTGGTTCCTTTCAAATATTACTTAACATAATATACATCGTGGAATATTTCATCATGTCCGCTTTGGGCCCAAAGCGGACGGCGACTATTCATACACGCAAGGTGTTTGGGTGTCACCTTGAAAACGACCCAGACGTTTGCTACCTGCTGCTTCGGTGAGAACCAAGTCACCGCTCTCGATCTTCGCAATCGCAGGTTTCGCGGGAATACGCTGGCCGCGAAACGTCCAGTCCATTTGCAGAGTGCCGTCCACCAGGCTCCATGTCCCATCAAATACGACCTCGCCATGCTGGCGAATGAATTCTTCGTTCCGACATGGAATTTCGACGCGCAACGTGTAGTCGATATTGAACGTCACCACTGTTGCCGTAATACCTTTTTGAAATGCCAATCCGCTAGGGATACCCCTGGCGTTACCTACTAAACCGTATTGCCACGCACCAATCAATTGAGCGTCGGTGAGGTTGGACTGAGCAAGGACTTGATAGGGCGCAAGACCAACTAGGACTGCCACCGTGGCAAATGCGTGTCGGAGATGTGTTTTCATTCGAGGGGGCGTAATGTCTGCTTTTGGCCGAAAGCGGCCGTTAGCTATTAGACTTGATTCTCTGCCCTCCTCCGAATTACTCATCGGATGAATCGCTCGGGCATAAAAAAACCCTCCGATTAGGGGAGGGTTTGCTTAACGTCACAAAGATCGTGGTGTGCGCGATGTGCTCAATTCGCGACGACCTTTTGAAATGGAACTGTGAGACGTTCATCAATTGGTTGATCGGTGAAGAGCCGCGCAGTGTACAAGTGCGTTGGGTCGCATTTGTCGCAGCGGTGGCAGGCTTGGTATTCGCGTTTTCCCGCTCTTAAATAGCGACTCAAGGCTCCGAAAGACGCGTTGTCGAATCCAGTGCGATAACTGCGTGAATCTCTGATGTCTTGTTCGTGGTGGAACTTTTCCTCGCTCCACCAGTCACAACATGTCCGCTAAACTTAAACAATGATCCGAAACCGTCGTCATCGCCTGATCACAGTGCTCTTCGCACTGGTCAGCCTGCTGTTCATGCAGCTGGCGGTGGCTGGCTATGTTTGCCCCGGTTCCGGCCCAAAAGTCACCGAAGCAGCCGCGATGGCCGAAGCCGGAATGCCGTGTGCCGAGTCCATGCCGCTCAGCATGGACGACCAGCAGCCGAACCTGTGCCATGCGCACTGCCAGACGAGCCAGCAGTCTGCTGACAAGCATGAACTGCCCTCCCCCGTCGCCCTCAGTGCCGTGCCTGCCGACTTCAGTTTGCAGGTCGCCATTCCGGCGTTATCTGAAGCGCCGCTGCAGGCGCCTCATCTGCAGCGCACCACAGCGCCCCCTGTAGCCATCCGGAACTGCTGCTTCCGCCTCTGACCTCCCAGACCGCCTAGCTCCTGTCTGATGCATTTCCCGTGCATCGACAGGCCGTTATTCGTGCTCTGGAGGTTTTATGTTTTTTCCCTTTCCGATTTATCGGACTGCAGCGGCTGCCTGGATGGTGGCACTGGCGTCCGCATCGTGGGCCGCCGACCCTCTGACCCTGATCGAGGCGCAGCGCCTTGCCGTCGGCCGGTCCCAGCAACTGGTCGCCCAGGGGGCGCTCACCGCCGCGGCCCGTGAACAGGCCGTCGCCGCCGGCCAGCTCCCCGACCCGGTGCTCAAATTCGGCATCGACAACCTGCCGGCCGACGGTGCGGACCGCGGCAGCCTGACGCGCGACTTCATGACCATGCGCCGCATCGGCGTCATGCAGGAAATCACCCGGTCCGAGAAGCGCCAGTTGCGGTCGGAACGCTTTGAACGCGATGCCCAGCGGGTGCAGGCGCAGCGCCAGCTGACCCTGGCCAACCTGCAGCGCGACACGGCGCTGGCCTGGCTGGACCGCTATTACACCCAGGCCATGCACGAGCTGGTGCAGCAACAGGTGGAAGAAGGCCGGCTGCAGGTGCAGGCAGCCGACATCGCCTTTCGGAACGGCCGAGGTACCCAGGCCGACGTGTTTGCAGCTCGTAGCGCAGTCATTCAGCTGGAGGACCGGCTCAGCCAGATCGACCGACAGTCACGCAACGCGGGCTTGATGCTGGCCCGCTGGGTAGGCACGCCGGATGCGGAGCGCCCCCTCTCGGGCTCACCGCCCTGGCAAACCACACCGCTGCAAGGCGAGATTTCAAGCGACCACCTCAAGCAGCACCCGGATCTGCTGGCCATGAGCGCAGAGGTCGATGCCGTGGAAACCGACGCCAGGCTAGCCCAAGCGAACAAACAAGCCGACTGGAGCGTCGAGGCCAGCTACGCCCAGCGCGGCCCGGCTTACGCCAACATGCTCTCCATCGGCGTCTCCATCCCATTGCAATGGGACCAGAAGAACCGCCAGAACCGGGAGCTGGCCGCCAAGCTGGCAATGGTCGACGAAGCCAAAGCCCGCTACGAAGACATGCTGCGCAACCATGAAGCCGAGGTGCGTGGCTGGCTGAACGACTGGCAAACGGGCAAGGACCGGGTCGCCCGCTACCGCAATGAACTGATCCCGACAGCCCGTCAGCGCACCGAGGCCGCACTGACCAGTTACCGCACGGGCAAGAGCGACCTGGCCGGCGCGCTGACCGCACGCCGCGATGAGATCGACACCCGTATGCAGGCCTTGACGCTGGAAATGGAAACCGCGCGTTCCTGGGCCCAGCTCAACTTCCTCGTCCCCGAACACAGCATGCCGGCACCAGCCAAGGAACAGCCATGAACAAAAAATACCTCGTTGCCGCGCTCATCGCTGCCAGCATCTTGAGCGCCGCAGGCTATGGCCTGTACGCCCTGGGAATGAAAAACGGCAGCAGCATGACCGCCGCCGCCACACCAAGTGAAGCGCCACCGCCCCCAGCGGCTGTGCCCACGACCGGGCCCCAAAGCATTGCCGAAGGCGAAGAAGCCACGCGCCGACACATCAGCGCAGGCCTCAAGGCGGGCGATACCGATCCGGCCAGTGGCCGCAAGATCCTCTACTACCAGGATCCGATGGTGCCGGGCAACAAGTTCGACAAGCCCGCCAAGTCGCCGTTCATGGACATGATGCTGGTGCCGGTCTACGCCGACAGCGATTCCGACCAAGGCAAGGTCACTGTCAGTCCGCGGATTCAGCAGACCCTGGGGGTGCGCACCGCAGCGGTCACCGAAGGCACACTGTCGCCTCAAGTCTCCGCAGTCGGCAACATTGCGTTCAACGAGCGCGACCAGGCCATTGTGCAGGCCCGGGCGACCGGTTATGTCGAGCGCCTGCATGTGCGCGCCACGCTGGATGCGGTGGCCAAAGGCCAGCCTTTGGTGGACCTGTATGTTCCGGATTGGGTCGCGGCTCAGGAAGAGTTCTTGTCCCTCAAACGCATGCAGGGCAATGACCTGGGATCGCTGGTCGACGGCGCGCGCCAGCGCATGCGCCAGGTGGGCATGAGTGACGAGCAGATCCGCCTGGTGGAGGCCAGCGGCAAGACGCAGGCCCGGACGACGATCACGGCCCCATTGGGCGGCGTGGTGGTGGAACTGCTGGCCCGCGAGGGCATGACGGTGTCGGCGGGGATGACCCTGTTCCGCATCAATGGGCTTTCTACGGTCTGGGCCAATGCCGAAGTTCCCGAGAGCCAGGCGGCGTTGCTACGTCCCGGCGCCAAGGTACAAGCCCGCAGCCCGGCCGTGCCCGGAGCCACCTTCGAAGGCAAGGTGCAAGCCATCCTGCCGGACGTCAACGCGGCAACGCGCACGCTCAAAGCCCGGCTGGAGCTGGCCAACCCCGGTTCACGCCTGGTGCCCGGCATGTTTGTGACCATGCAGTTCATGGACATGCGGGCAGAGAAAGCCTTGCTGGTCCCCACCGAAGCCGTGATTCAGACCGGTAAACGCACGGTCGTGATGCTGGCCGAGGAGAACGGCCGCTTCCGGCCCGTCGATGTCCAAGCCGGCATTGAAAGCGGCGGCCAGACGGAAATCAAACGCGGCCTGCAGGTGGGCCAGCGTGTGGTGGTGTCCTCGCAGTTCCTGATTGACTCGGAAGCCAGCCTCAAGGGCGTGGAGGCCCGGCTCAACAGCGAGGTCGCCCCGCCGGCACTGGCCCGGCACCCCGGCGAAGCGCAGGTGATCGCCATCGACAAGGACAGCGCCCTGCTGGCCCATGGCCCGCTGCCCACGGCCGGCATGGGCGCCATGACCATGGAGTTCAAGGCGCCGGCCGGCGGCATGCCGGGCAATGTGGCCAAGGGAGACAGGGTGCAGTTCGAGTTTGTGATGCCCAAGGACGGTGAGCCGACCTTGACCTCCATCACGCCTGTGGCGCCTGCCTCCCCGGTTCCCCAAACCCCATCGTCGGGAGCCCAGCGATGATGGCCCGCCTGATTCGCTGGTCCATAGTCAACCGTTTCCTGGTGCTGCTGGCCACGCTAATGATCGCGGCCTGGGGCGTGTACTCGGTGATGAGAACGCCGCTGGACGCCCTGCCCGACCTGTCGGATGTGCAGGTCATCATCCGCACCACCTATCCCGGTCAGGCACCGCGCATTGTGGAGAACCAGGTTACTTATCCGCTGACCACGACCATGCTGTCGGTGCCAGGAGCCAAGACGGTGCGTGGTTATTCCTTCTTCGGGGATTCCTATGTCTACGTGCTGTTCGAGGACGGGACCGACCTCTATTGGGCACGCTCCCGCGTGCTGGAGTACCTGAACCAGGTCCAGTCGCGCCTGCCGGCAGCAGCCAAGGCCTCGCTGGGCCCGGACGCCACCGGGGTGGGCTGGATTTACCAGTACGCCCTGATCGACCGCAGCGGCACGCAGGACGCCGGGCAACTGCGCGCCCTGCAGGACTGGTTTCTCAAGTACGAACTCAAAACCGTGCCGAATGTGGCTGAAGTCGCATCGGTGGGCGGCATGGTGCGCCAGTATCAGATCGTGCTGGACCCGGACAAGCTCGCCGCCTATGCGATTCCACATACCAAGGTGGTCGAAGCCATCCAGAAGGCCAACCAGGAAGCCGGCGGCTCGGTGCTGGAACTCGGGGAAGCCGAATACATGGTGCGGGCCTCGGGCTATCTGCAAAGCCTGGAGGATTTCCACTCCGTTCCGCTTATGACCTCGGCGGCCGGCATCCCGGTGCGTCTGGGCGACGTGGCGCGAATCCAGATCGGCCCCGAAATGCGACGCGGCATCGGCGAGCTGGACGGCGAAGGTGAAGCCGCCGGCGGCGTGATCATCATGCGGTCCGGCAAGAACGCGCTGGAGACCATTGCCGCCGTCAAGGCCAAGCTCCAGACCCTGCAGGCCAGCCTGCCCAAGGGCGTTGAAATTGTGCCGACTTACGACCGCTCGGGCCTGATCGAGCGCGCTGTGGACAACCTCACGCACAAGCTGCTGGAGGAGTTCCTGGTGGTCGCGGTGGTGTGCTTCATCTTCCTGTTCCACCTGCGTTCGGCCTTCGTGGCGATCATCTCGCTGCCGCTGGGCATCCTGGCCGCCTTCATCGTGATGCACTACCAGGGCGTCAATGCCAACATCATGTCGCTGGGCGGCATCGCGATTGCCATCGGCGCCATGGTGGACGCCGCCGTGGTGATGATCGAAAACGCCCACAAACACCTGGAGCATTGGGGGCACGACCACCCGGGCGAAACGCTGGAGGGCGAGGCGCGCTGGCGGGTGATCGGCGATGCGGCGGCCGAAGTCGGGCCAGCGCTGTTCTTCTCGCTGCTCATCATCACCTTGTCGTTTATCCCGGTGTTTACGCTGGAAGCCCAGGAAGGCCGCCTGTTTTCGCCACTGGCGTTTACCAAGACCTATGCCATGGCAGCGGCGGCCGGGCTGTCGGTGACCTTGATTCCGGTGCTGATGGGCTACCTGATACGCGGCCGGATCCCCGATGAGAAGTCCAATCCGCTGAACCGATTGCTGATCGCCATTTACCGGCCGATGCTGGAGGTGGTGCTGCGCGCGCCCAAGCTCACCTTGCTGGTTGCTGGCATCGTCCTGGCCATCAGCCTCTGGCCGCTGCAGCATATCGGCGGCGAGTTCATGCCGAGGCTGGATGAAGGCGACCTGCTCTATATGCCGTCCGCATTGCCGGGCCTGTCGGCCGGCAAAGCCAGCGAGCTGCTGCAGCAGACCGACCGGCTGATCAAGACCGTGCCCGAGGTCGCCAGCGTATACGGCAAGGCCGGCCGCGCCGAGACTGCAACCGACCCGGCGCCCATGGAGATGTTTGAAACCACCATCCAGTTCAAGCCGCGCGAGCAGTGGCGCGCCGGTATGACGCAGGACAAGCTGGTCGAGGAACTGGACCGCATCGTCAAAGTGCCCGGCCTGTCCAATATCTGGGTGCCACCGATTCGCAACCGCATCGACATGCTGGCCACCGGCATCAAGAGCCCGGTGGGCGTCAAGGTGGCCGGTACCGACCTGATCACGATAGACCGGCTGACCGGTGAGATCGAGCGGGCGCTCAAGGATGTTCCGGGCGTCACCAGTGCCCTAGCCGAACGCCTGACCGGCGGACGCTATGTGGGCGTCGATATCAAGCGCGATGCTGCATCCCGGTTCGGGCTGAACATTGCCGATGTGCAATCAGTCATCAGCTCAGCCGTGGGCGGTGAGAACATCGGCGAGACCGTCGAAGGCCTGCAGCGTTTCCCCATCAATATGCGCTACCCGCGAGAAATCCGGGACTCGCTGGAGAAGCTGCGCAGCCTGCCCTTTGTGACGGAACGCGGCCAGCGCCTGGTGCTGTCGGACGTGGCCGACATCCGCATCACCGACGGTCCACCCATGCTACGCAGCGAAAACGCTCGCCTGTCGGGTTGGGTCTACGTGGACATCCGGGGCCGCGATCTCCGCTCGGCTGTCAAGGACATGCAAAGCGCTGTGGCGAACAAGGTCAAGCTGCCGCCGGGATATTCCATCTCCTGGTCCGGCCAGTTCGAGTTCCTGGAGCGCGCCACAGCCAAACTCAAGGTGGTGGTGCCGTTCACGCTGCTGATCATCTTTGTGCTGCTCTACCTGACGTTCAAGCGCTTTGACGAGGCCTTGCTGATCATGGCCACGCTGCCGTTCGCCCTGGTGGGCGGTATCTGGTTGCTGTATTTACTGAGCTACAACCTGTCGGTAGCGGGCGCCGTCGGGTTCATCGCCTTGGCCGGGGTTTCCGCTGAGTTCGGCGTGATCATGCTGCTCTACCTGAAGACCGCCTGGGATGACCGGCTTGCCCAGGGCAAGACCACGGCGGCCGATCTGCTCGACGCAATTCGGGAGGGCGCGGTTCTGCGTGTGCGGCCCAAGGCGATGACGGTGGCCGTCATCTTGGCGGGTCTATTTCCCATCATGTGGGGAACGGGCACGGGCTCCGAGGTGATGCAGCGCATTGCCGCGCCCATGGTTGGCGGCATGGTCACCGCCCCCTTGTTGTCCATGTTTGTGATTCCTGCCGTGTATTTGCTGATGCGGCGGCCTCGGGAACGCCGGGCCGCAGGAAGGCCTTTCTGGGTACGACGCAACCCCGTTGTTTGAACCTATTTTTGTTCGTTTTATCAACCACTCTCTAAGGAGTTTTTCATGAAGAAAATCGCAATTGCTTCTCTCGTTTTTGTCGCGGCATCCGTCGCATTCGCTCAGTCAAAGATGGGCGATATGAAGGGCATGGACATGGCCAAGAAGCCCGCGGCCGGCGCTCAGACCGCACATGAAGCGAACGGAACGATCAAGAAGATTGATGCCAAGACAGGCAGCGTCGTGATCTCTCACGGTCCCGTCAGCAGCCTCAACTGGCCACCGATGACCATGAGTTTTAAGGTCAAGGACAAGTCCTTACTTGGCAAGCTTGCTGTCGACAAGAAGGTTGACTTCGGGTTTGTCAAAGAAGGCGACGATTACGTTGTGACGACCGTGAAATAAATCTCCGACGGTCACTTGCCAACTCCTCAGGATTCAGCGCTTCGTAACCGTGACGTATGACCTACGGTGCTGGCCCTGCCGCCAAGCCGGTAGTTCTTCAGCGCGGCCGATTTCTAGGATTGCGCAACAAGAGAGCCCAGCTTGGGATGCCAAATACTGCAGCTTTACTAAAAGTCGTTGCAAATGATTTTCACCAAATTCACAGCGTCTAATTTGCAACGACCCGGTGACAGGAAGTCCATAAGCGCGCTTATGGACAGCCTGTTTTTCAAACGCAACAGGTCGCCTTAACTACCGACTTTGGAATACTCCACTTGAGGCGCTTTTTAAATTGGTCTAATTTGCATACGGATCGCGACTGCAACACGCCCACGTCACCGACGCGGCAAGATAATAGTCCTTCGTGCCGATACCGCAGGAAATGGGTGGCTCGCCGGGGACCGCGGTGCAGAACGATGGGACCGTTTCCGCCGCGGGTTTGACGGCTTCCTTCTTGCCTTCCGTTTTAGGGGCGGCGATGGCCTGCGTTGTTGTTAACAGCGCGGCCAATGTGAGGGTAAGGGCGGTGAGCACGCGATGCAGGGTTTTGTGCGACATATTTTCTCCAAGGGTGAAGGGAAACATTAGACTTGATTCTCTGCCCTCCTCCTAATTACTCATCGGGTGAATCACTCGGGCATAAAAAACCCTCCAATTAGGGGAGGGTTTGCTTAACATCACAAAGATCGTGGTGCTATTTCAACGGTACCAATGAGACAGAGTTTTCATAACTAGCTCGTTTTGTACATCGTGGAATATGAATCTATTGCCACGTGGGCCTGACCTTATATTCAGCCTGCAACATCCTCCATCGGCCACTAGAAATGGATCACTGAATGAAAGCTTTTGTCTTTGTCGTAGGCTTTGTTGTCTGGGTCCCGACAATCTTTCTCAGCATGCTTTCCCGCAGTCTTTGGTTTACGGGCACCGGCTTCGTTGGCGCCTTGTCGCCTCTGGTTTCTGGGGATCTCTGCGGTAGCGCGCCAGGCTAAGAGCGGCTCCTCCATGACTATTGTGTGGATAGTTGCCTTGGCTCCGTTGCTCATGGTGGCGGGCACGGTTTTGACCGGCCTTATCAGACACGCAGTCTTCGGTAGTGCTTATAGCCCGATCAATGAGCTCTGGGGCGCGGCTCTTGCGTCTCTTGCCTGGATAGCAATAGGTGCAATTCAATATGCCGCTTCCAGTTCAGGCGACGGCCAGCAAAGGAGTGATCAGGTTTAGCTAGTCCCGCCACTTTATCTCTGGCGGCGGATATGTGTGCGGCCATTCGAGGACGAACTCATAAGCTTGCCCCTCGGAATCCACTATGCGGTGTACTAACTTCCACCCCGCGTGTTGCAGTGCATCGGCCACCTCTTCGGAGTGCACTTTGATAGGCTTGATCATTGAAGCTACGCGGTCGCGGTAGTCTTGTTTTCGAAGCGCATCACCATGAGCGCTACGACAAAGAGAGTAAGCCAAAGCAATGTGATGCCAAGGGGAAGAAACGCAAACCTCTCACGCAGAGACACTTGAAGTAGGCCGATTCGCTGATACAACAAAAAGCAGACTCCCCCTAACGCGATCCACCACGCGACTTTGTCTTGACGTGTGATTCGCAAGCCTACATATAGAGAGCCAATCAACGTCACCCAGAAACTGAACTGTGGCAGCAAGGCGCGAATCATGAACGCGTCATCTGTACGAAATCACCATGGCAACTGGCTGCTTCTTTGAAGTCTCAACCGCATCGGAACCGTTTTTCGCTCGATCGCGCACGAAAAGCGAATGGTATGAAGCGATGGGGGCTGTGGATGTCGTTGCAGGGCGCATGCTCGATGCGGAAGACTCACTTCACACCGGTTGGACGCCAATCCTCATTTGGACCGCTGGCCGACATCACTTGTAGAACTCGTCATGCGGAACACGGGCTTCGATTCCTTTAAGCGATCCAGGCCGAATTACGACGCGATTGATGATGGGGGCATCAACGTCGTGGCAGTCAGGCTCAAAGCTGTCTATTCGACTCAGTAGGCGTTTGCCTCGCTTTACCTCCGCTCCGGCAGACATATGGGCACCACACCGCCCTTGCACATTCGAGTTTCCGGGAGCCGCCCATAAGCGGATTTCATATGCCCCGTCGCTCAAACGGCACGTCCGACGCATAGTCTTGCTTTCGCCAATGTGATCATCATCTCGCATAGAGATCAACTTCCATGGGTCCCACTGCGTTGGCCGCTTGTTTTCGAGCATAGCCTTGCCAGCGTCGTTGTACGCACCATCATAGGTAATGGTCAAGGTGTCGGCAGACGCATCGCACCGAAATCCGATCAGCACATAAAAGGAGTCAGCTGAGGCTGGCAATGATAGGAACAGGAGCAACATTGCCGCAAATGCCTTGCCTGCGGTCCAACGTAATCTGTACCGCAAGGTCTGCGGTATAACTTGGCGTCTGCGGTAGAACCTGGTCGCTAATGCCCAACTCAAGTGCTTGTTATTAAAAGACATATTGTTCATTGTGAGTTTCGTTCTCTTCCCTTAGTTCGGCAAATCACGCTAGACCAGCATCCGCCTCTGACCAATAGCAACGAGCACGTGGAACATAGCGCCGATTAAGCACCAAGCTTGGCCCTTTGCCGCCCTCTGAATATCCACCTATTGAAATTGATGGCCATGCCGCCAATCAAAAAGATAACGCTCACTGGAAGCGTCAGCATTACGAGCCAGGAAAACCCCGTCACCGCATCAGCCAGAGGTACCACCCATGAGGGGCCATCACATACCGTCTTCTGCAAGGAAAGCTTGCAGTTGAAGTGATGAAAGAGTGGTAAACATGCCATCAGCAGGCCATAGGGTGCGACGCCTGCAAATCCACACAACACGAAGTAGCGCCACCCAATCATCTTTTCAGCGGGCTCATCTTTGATCTCTGTTGTCATGACTTCTTTTCTGGAATGTATTCAGGAGTAGTCGATGGCTGTTCTGTAGCGTGGATCCCGATGCCAATCCCAGTACAAGGCCGTGAGCGACTGAGTCAACGGCCCGACATTCCCGTTACCTATGGCCAGGTTGTCCACTTTGGTCACCGGCAGCAAACCGCCGCCTGAGGTGCTCAGGAACACCTCGTCCGAGGCTCGCAGAGCATTGGCGCTCAAGGCTCCGAGCTGGACCGGAATGCCGCGTGACTGCGCCATCTCGATCACCGTCCGCCGCGTGATGCCCTCCAGCACGCCGCGGTCCGGCGTGGTGATCACGCCGTTCTTGACGCTGAACACGTTGAAACCGGGGCCTTCGACCACATTGCCCGCGCCATCGGTCAGCACGACGCTTTCGGCGCCGGCGTCCAGGGCGCCCAGCAGGCCCATGGTCATGTCGTTCCAGTGGTAGTTTTTGGCGGTCGGGTCGACTGAACGTGGGGATATCCGCTCAACATCGCTGATCTGCACATGCAGGCCGCGCTTGCGCTGCTCTTCGTTGGCGATCCATACGTAAGGCACGGCAAACGCATAAAACTGGTTGACGGCCTGGCGCGGGTCGCGTGAACCCCAGGGCGGCTGGCCGCGGGTGCAGATCATCTCGACATAGGACGACTTCAGCCCTGAGAGGCGAACGCACTGGGTCAGGATGTCGGTAATCTGGGTGGACGACAACCCCGGATCGAGCCGAAACCGGGCGCAGCTTTTGTGGAACCGCTCCAGATGCGCATCGAGCCGGAAAAAAGCGCCCTCCCAGACGGTCACGACGTCGTAGGCCGCGTCAGACCTCAGGAAACCCCAGTCGGTGATGGGAATCGCCGCTTCGGCAATCGGTACATAGCGCCCCCGTACAAAAGCGACGCCTTGGGAGAAATCCGGTTTGGGGTCAGGGCTGTTCATCAGATGATGATACTGCCCGGCTTTTTGTGCGCGTGCCTGCGCAGGCTCACCACTTTCCGGTAGACGGCGGCGGCTTGCTCCGGACGGCCGATGTGAGAGCCTGGATCGCGTCGGGCCGGTTGGCGCGCTCGGCAAACTGCAGGGCCGTCAGCCCTTGCTGATTTTTGAGTTGCGGGTCGGCGCCCTCCTCCAGCAGCAGCTTGACGGCCGCCGGCGTGCCGTACATGGCTGCCATCATGAGCGGGGTGGTTCCGTTGGGGGATTCAGCATCGATGTAGGCGCTGTTCTCCAGCAGCAGGCTGATGATGGCCACATGGCCGTTGCTGGCCGCGTAATGCAGCGGGGTCCAGCCGGTCTTGTTGACGTCGGCGCCCATCTTGATCAGCTTTTCCGCCTGGTCCTTTTGGTCCTTGAGCGCGGCCATCATGAGCGCGCTTTCGCCTTTGGGATTGAGCAGGTTGACGTCGATTTTGGGCCAGCTGACCAAGACCTCGGCGGCCTTGAGCGACTCTTCGCGCAAGGCGATGATCAGCCCCGTCTGGCCTGTCGGGTCGATCGTGTTGGGGTCAAACCCGCGCCGCATCAACTCCCGCAGGGGGCCGGGTTCATCCCGTTTGACGGCTGCAAAAAAATCCTCATAGGAGCCAGCGGTTACGGATGAAAGTCCAACAATAACAATAAAGTAAATTGCTTTCTTAAAGTAATTGATTAACTTTAAAATCGTGTTTGAAGCTGTATTCGAAGCCGTGTTTGACGTCATGATTTCACCCCGCTGAACAGCTGCTCGAAGTTGCGGCTGGTCGCCTCCGCGATGGTTTGAAGCGGTTGCTGCGTCAGCTCGGCAATTTGCTTTGCCACGAACGGAACATAAGACGGGTTGTTGGTTTTGCCGCGGTAAGGCATGGGCGCCAGATAGGGGCTGTCGGTCTCTATCAGCATGCGGTCCAGCGGCACAAACCGGGCGACTTCACGCAGGTCCGCCGCATTTTTGAAGGTCAGGATGCCGGAAAACGAGATGTAAAAGCCCAAGTCCAGCGCCGCGCGGGCCACAGCCATGGTTTCGGTGAAACAGTGGAAAACGCCGGTGGCAGCGCCGGCCTGCCCAACGCTGCCGCCCTCTTCTTTCAGGATGGCAATGGTGTCGTCAGACGCGCTGCGGGTGTGGATGACCAAAGGTTTGCCCGTCTGGCGGGCCGCGCGGATGTGCGCCCGAAAGCGCTCGCGCTGCCATTCCATGTCGGCCACGGTGCGCTCGCCCAGGCGATAGTAGTCCAGCCCGGTCTCGCCGATGCCGACCACCTTGGGCAGTGCCGCCCGCTCCAGCAAGTCGTCCAGGCTGGGCTCGCGTACATCCTCGTTGTCGGGGTGCACGCCCACGGTGGCCCAGAAGTTGTCATAGCCGGTGGCCAGGCTGTGGACGGTCTCGAACTCCTCCAGTGTGGTGCAGATGCACAGCGCGCGGTCGACCTGGGCGTCTTGCATGGCCTGGCGGATCTGCGGCAGTTGCGCCTGCAGCTCCGGGAAGCTCAAATGGCAATGGGAGTCGGTGAACATTCCGAAGCGGCTCCAGATTCAGAGGGTGGTGTTTTAAGTATGAAAACAGGCTGCAGCCCAAGATCGGCATAGGCAAGCAGCTATAAAAAGCATAGCGGCCACCAAGCGCGTTGGGGCCTGCCGGTGCCCGGAAAAACTCAAATCGTCTGCGTCGGGCGGTCAGAGGCCAGGTGCGCGCCGAGGATTTCTTCGATCTTGATCTTGAGAAGGCGGGATTTTTCGTCTGACGGGAAGCGCACACCGACACCTTGCGTGCGGTTGCCGGCAGCCCGAGGGGGCGTCACCCAGGCCACCTTGCCGGCCACCGGATAGCGCTGCGTGTCTTCAGGCAGTGTGAGCAACACGTAAACGTCGTCGCCCAGCTTGTACTCGCGCGCGGTCGGGATGAAAACACCGCCTTCTTTGAACAGCGGGATGTAGGCGGCGTAGAGCGCCGCTTTTTCCTTGATGGCCAGCTGGACGACGCTGGGGCGTGCGCCGGCGGCTGCGGGGGTACTGGCGGGGGGAGGTGTACTCATGGCGCTAGTTTATCGGTTTGAGGCGGTTTGGGGCAGGCGGTGTCCGCAATTAGCTGCACAAATGGCGCGCTTTATTTGGCGTTGAGCGCAAGCCGTGCACGGCTGACCAGGGACTCCAGCATCAGGCCGGGGTTGTAGGGGTGCTCCACGGTGCGGGCGGTGGTGGCGAGTTCCTTGGCCCAGCTGGCCAGCGCATACAGGCCGCCGCCGGCTTTGCCCGCTGCGGGCGGCTGCGCCGGAAGGTCCGCAGCGTTGAAAAACCGTGGCGCCGCGCCCATGCGCACCGCCAGCACGTCATGGCAAAGCTTTTGCAGCGCGTCAACGGCCTGCGCGGGCGCCCAGTCCGACAAGGCGCTCACGTCGCCGCGGGCCATGGCCTTGGGCAGGGACTGCCAATGCTGGGCGGCTTCACCTGCCGGGCTGTTTTGCGCCCAGGTCAAGGCATCGGCCGGGCGCCCGCCTGCCGCTACCAGCAGAGTTTGCAGGTCTGCCGGTTTTGGCACGGCGGCGGCTTTTTTGGGGGCGCCGGCGCTTTCTGCCGCGTTGGCGATCTCCTGCTGCAGCCAGCCCAGCGCCAGGTCAAAGTCAGGCCAGACCATGGTGTGGCCCAGGCAACGGCTGCGGATGGTGGGCAGCAACTGGTGTGCGGCCTCGGTGGCCAGGATGAATTTCACGGCGCCGGGCGGTTCTTCCAGCGTCTTGAGCAAGGTGTTGGCCGTGACGTTGTTCATGCGCTCGGCCGGAAACACCAGCACGACCTTGGTGGTGCCGCGCGAACGGGTGAACTGGGTGAAAGACACGGCTTCGCGCGCGGCATCTACCTTGATTTCCTTGCTGGGCTTGCGCTTTTTGCTGTCGAGGTCGTCCTGCGTTTTTTCGTCCAGCGGCCAGCCCAGTGCCAGCGACAGGGTTTCGGGCATCAGCATGCAAAGGTCGGCATGCGTGTGCACGTCGACCGCGTGGCAGCTGCCGCAATGGCCGCAAGCGCCCTGCGGCGTGGCTTCTTCACACAGCCAGGCGCGGGCCAGCGCCAGCGCCAGCTCAAACTGGCCCAAGCCGGACGGCCCGCTGAGCAGCCAGGCATGGCCGCGCTGGGCCAGCAGGCTTTCAAGCTGGGTTTGCAGCCAGGGCGCCAGGGGCGGGTTGCTGGATTCAGCGGTGTGGACGCTGTCGGTATCACTCATGCCAGCCATCCTTTGGCCAGGAACACCTGCCGCACGGCCTGCCAGACCTCGTCGCGGGTTTTGGACGCGTCAATGCGGGCGAAACGCTCAGGGTGATTCTTCTGCCGGTCGGCATAGCCCTGCGCGACCCGGCGGAAGAACTCCACAGGCTGCGCCTCAAACTTGTCGGGCACACGCGCGCCGGCCAGGCGCAGCGCGGCTTCTTCGGGCGCCAGGTCAAACCAGACCGTCAGGTGCGGCTCGATCACGGTTTCTACTTCCGGCTTCATGGGCGAGTTGCCGGCCGGATCGCCCAGCAGGCCTTCATCGGACTGCACCCATTGCTCCAGCGTGGCCAGCAGCTTGAGGTCAAACCCCCTGCCCGCGCCCTGGTAGGCAAAGGTCGCGTCGGTAAAACGGTCGCACAACACGACATCGCCGCGCAGCAACGCCGGGGCAATCACGTTCACGATGTGGTCGCGCCGGGCGGCGAAGATCAGCAACGCCTCGGTCAGCGGGTCCATGGGGTCGTTCAGCACCATGGCGCGCAGCTTTTCGGCCAGCGGCGTGCCGCCGGGCTCGCGCGTCAGCGTCACCGCCCTGCCCTCGGCCTTGAAGGCATCGGCCAGGCCGGCGATATGCGTGGACTTGCCGGCGCCGTCTATGCCTTCGAAGCTGATGAAGAGGCCGTGCATGGGATGGGGTTTCGAATGCATGGCTACTGTCCGCGGATGTATTTGTTCACCGCGCGGTTGTGCTCGTCCAGGCTGCCGCTGAAATGGCTGCTGCCGTCGCCCTTCGCCACAAAGTAAATGGCCTTTGTCGGCGCGGGCTGCACGGCGGCCAACAAGGCGGCTTTGCCCGGCATGGCGATCGGCGTGGGCGGCAGGCCGGCGCGGGTGTAGGTGTTGTAGGGCGTGTCGGCCAGCAGGTCGCGCTTGCGCAGGTTGCCGTCAAACTGCGCGCCCATGCCATAAATCACCGTCGGGTCGGTCTGCAGCAGCATGCCCAGGCGAAGCCGGTTGGTGAAAACGCCGCCGATCTGCGCGCGGTCGGAGGGCTTGCCGGTTTCCTTTTCAACGATGCTGGCCAGGATCAAGGCCTCATCGGGCGTTTTGAGCGGCGTGTCGGGATTGCGCAGTGCCCAGGCGGCGTCCAGGCGTTTGTCCATGGCCCGCGCCGCACGCTTGAGCACGGCCAGGTCGCTGGAGCCCTTGGCATACGTATAGGTGTCGGGGAAGAATCGGCCTTCGGGGTGCACGCCGGGCCTGCCCAGCTTTTCCATGATGATTTCGGGCGCCAGCCCAAGCGTATCGGGGGCCAGCTGCTCTGCTTTTTGTAGCGCTGCACGTACCTGATTGAAGGTCCAGCCCTCTACCAGCGTGATGCTTTTCAGGGCTTGATCGCCCCGCACCAGCATGCTGAGCAGCTTTTGCGGATTGGTGCCCGGCACCAATTCATAGCTGCCGGCCTTGATCAGACGCGCCTGACCGGAAAAGCGGAACCAGGCGTGGAGAAAAATCGCCGGCACGTCGGCGCCGCTGGCCACTATGACGTCGGCCACACCGCTGGCAGGGGTACCGGGTTCGATTTCCAGGTCCACCACCTGGCTGCCGGGCGCCAGCCGCAGCGGAATCGGCTCGTTCAGCCACCACAGGGCCGCACCAAACGACAGCAGGGCGCCAACAAATATCAGTACCAACAGACTTGTAAAGACACGACGCACAACCCAGCTACCTTTTCAGTACAGAACGCAAAAGTTCAAGCCTATGATAATTCAGCCCATCTCCTCACCGACTGTGAACGCCCCCATGACCTTGCCTTCCGCCGCTTCAACTGCTTCCACGATTTCCGGCATCACCGGGTTGACTCACCTCGGCGTGATCCGCGTGACCGGCGAAGACGCCGTCACGTTTTTGCAGGGGCAGCTGACGCAAGACGTGGCCCTGATGGGCTCCCACGAAGCCCGCCTGGCGGCCTTTTGCAATGCCAAGGGCCGCATGCAGGCCAGCTTTGTGGTCTTTAAACACAGCGAAGACGTGTTGCTGGTCTGCAGCCGCGACATCCTGCCCGCCACGCTCAAGCGCCTGTCGATGTTTGTGCTGCGCGCCAAAGCCAGGCTGAGCGACGCCAGTGCGGAATTCGCCCTTTACGGTCTTGCTGGAGACGCTATTGAATCGATAGCTGGAACCCTACGTCCTGTCTGGGCTAAAGCTGATATTGATGCTGCAACTGTGGTGTTCCTGCACCCCGGCGCAGGCCAGCCGCTCGCGCTGTGGTGCGCGCCCGCCGCCTCGCCCGCCCCTGAAGGCCCGCGCATCAGCCTCGCCCAATGGCAATGGCTGGGCGTGCAGTCCGGCATCGCGATGATCACGCAACCGATCTTTGAGGCCTTTGTGCCGCAAATGCTGAACTACGAATCGACAGGCGGCGTGAACTTCAAGAAGGGTTGCTACCCCGGCCAGGAGATCGTGGCGCGCAGCCAGTTCCGCGGCACGCTCAAGCGGCGCGCCTACGTCGCGCACACCGCTGGCGTGCCGGTGGTCGGGCAAGAGGTGTTTCATGCCTCCGACGCCGGGCAGCCCTGCGGCCTGGTTGCCGCTGCGGCCCCGAATCCGGCGGGCGGATTTGATGTCATCGTGTCCATGCAGACCTCCGCTGCGGCCGACGCGGAAGGCGGCCGCCTGACACTGGGAAGTGCTACGGGTGAGGCCCTGGCGCTGCTCCCTCTGCCCTATGCGCTGCTGGAAGACATCTAATGTGTCTGGTTGCGTTCGCCATCGGCGCGTCTGAGCGCTGGCCGCTGGTGATCGCTGCCAATCGCGATGAATTTCTGGCACGCCCCACGCTGCCGCTGGCCCGCTGGCAGACCGGCTCAGGGCAAGAAATCATTTCAGGCCGCGACCTGCGCGCCGGCGGCACATGGATGGGCATCACACCCGGCGGCCGCATCGCTTTTCTGACCAATGTGCGGCAAGCCAGCCCGGAAGCCGCGCCGCGTTCGCGCGGCGAACTGGTCACGCGGTGGCTGGAAGGCGCCGGCGACGCGGCAAGCTTTGTGGCCGAGTTGGAAGAAACCGAAGGCGGCGGCGCAGCCTACGGCGGCTTTAACCTGGTGCTGGGTGATTTGCGGCGCGGCGCGTGGACCTGGGTGACCAACAAATCTGTGGTGCTTTCCGAGAGGGCAACGCTGTACGTCCAGACCTTGCCGCCCGGTTTGTACGGCTTGTCAAATGCCGGGCTGGACACGCCCTGGCCTAAAACCCTGGAGCTAAAACGCATGCTGACCGCGGCCTTGAAGGACGGCGAAGGCCCGGGCGGCCGTGAAGCCTTGCAGTCATTGCTGTGGGCAGCGCTGGGCAACCGCCAGCGCGCCCTGCCTCAAGACCTTCCTCACACCGGCGTGCCGCCGGAGCTGGAAGAGGCTTTGTCGAGCGCCTTTGTGGATTTCCCGGTGCGCGCCTACGGCACGCGCTGCAGCACCCTGCTGCTGGCAACGCCCTCGAGCAGCGATGCGGGCTTGCAATGGGATGTGCAACTGGAAGAGCGCACCCATGTGCGCGGGGGCTTGGCTCAAGGCGAAGCCGCTGCTCAGGACGTTCGCCGCGAGCAGCTCTCCGTCAGGGTGTCTTGACCATCTCGATGTGCGGGATGCCGACTTCCTCAAACGGCTCCCCGCGCGGCACAAACCCCAGGCCCTGATAAAAGCCTTCGGCGCTGCGCTGCGCATACAGCATGACTTCACGGTCGCCGCGCTGCCGGGCCACGCCCATCAAGGTGCGCAGGATCTCCCCGCCGACACGCGAACCCCGCAGCGCCTGGTGCACGGCCATGCGGCCGATCTTGCCCACGCCTTCAGCTTGTATGACGAGCCGCCCCGTGGCAATGCCCTGCCCCAAGCCGTTGTAAGCCACGGCATGCACGGCTGTGTTGTCGGCTTCGTCCCATTCCATTTCCATCGGGATGCCCTGCTCCTCAACAAACACGGCGGTGCGCACCTTGCCCGCGTCGGCCCCCAATGCCGCCCAGTCGCCGGTCTTGATCTGCAGCATGGCCTCGCCGGCTTCAAAGCCCGTCAGCATCCTGCGCAATACATCGGGCACCGGTTTGGAGGTCTGCGACGAAGGGTCGGCAAACACATAAATCAGCTCGCAAGAGATGAGCAGTTCGTCGCCGCGGAATATCGCGCCGGTAAATGTCATGGACGAGGTGCCGATGCGGGCGCATTTGAGCGCCACGTCCAGCCTGTCGTCAAACTTTGCCGAGCCGTGATACTCCACACTGGCTTTCTTCACATACAGGTCGCCGCCCAGACGCACCATGGTTTCCTCATACGGCATGGCCAGCGCGCGCCAGTAGTCGGTGATGGCGGTGTCAAAGTACATCAGGTAATGCGCGTTGAACACGATTTTCTGCATGTCCACTTCAACCCAGCGTACGCGCAAGCGGTGAAAAAACCGGAAGTCTTGTCGTTTCATGATTCGGTGATGGATGAATTGAGATTGAAGGCCTGGCGCAAGGACCGCGCCGCGTCGGCATGAGCCTGCCGCGCTTCGGGGATGATGCGCCCCATCTTGATGAACTCGTGCGTCACGCCGCGGTAGATTTCAAGATCGACCACAACACCGGCCGTGCGCAGCTTGTCGGCATACATCACGCCTTCGTCGACCAGCGGATCGCATTCAGCCAGGCCCAGCCAGGCCGGCGCCACACCGTCCACATCAGGCGCGTTGAGCGGCGCAAAGCGCCAGTCGTCGCGGTCAGCGGGACTGCGCACGTAGCCGTTGAAGAACCAGCTGATGTCGGCCTCTTCCAGCACAAAGCCTTTGGCGAAAGTCTGGTGCGAAGCCGTGTCTTGATGGGCGGCACAGCCGGGGTAAAACAGCAATTGCAGCGCCAGCGGCAAGCCGGCGTCACGGGCCAGGATGGCGCACATGGCGGCCAGCGTGCCGCCCGCGCTGTCGCCGCCCACGGCCAGGCGCGTGGCGTCCAGGCCGAGTCTGCCCGCGTGCGACGCCAGCCATTGCAGCGCATCCCACGCATCGTTGGCCGCCACCGGAAACTGGTGCTCTGGCGCCAGCCGGTAGTCCACCGACACCACGGCGCAGCCCGACAAATGACTGAGCTGGCGGCACAACACATCGTGCGAGGCCACGCTGCCGATGGTGAAGCCGCCGCCGTGAAAGTACATCAGCACCGGCAGGCTTTCCATCGAAGGAGCATAGAGGCGCGCAGGCAAGGCATGGCCGTCCCGCGCCGGGATGCGCAACTCTTCAACCCGCAGCAGCGCGGGTTTGGGAATCTCCAGCACACCGGCGCCGGCTTCATAGGCGGCCTTGGCCGCAGCCGGCGTGATCGTGTGAAACGGCGGGCGATTGGCCCGCGCCATGCGGCTGAGCACATCCCGCATCGCAGGCGTCAGCAGCGCCTCTGCAGACCGAACCGCCATTATTTGAAGGACACCGACACGGGCTGCGCCCCCGCCAAGCCCTGGTAGGTGACGGTGGCGGTAAGACCAGCCTTGGGCGGCAGCAATGGCGAGAACGAGCCCAGGCTGATCAGGTCGCCCGGCTTCATGGCAATGCCCTCTTTGGCCAGCGCGCCGGCCAGCCAGACCACCGCGTTGAGCGGGTGTTCCAGGATGTCGCTGCCCTTGCCTTTGCCCAGCTCCGCACCGTTGCCGTCAGCCAGCACCACCGTCATGCTGCTCAATGCGCCCAGCATGGCGTAGCGCTCTGCCCGCGTTACCGGCACCGCCAGCGGCGTACCCGCCACGCCCAGCCGCGCGCCCACATTGATGGCGCTGACCGCCGGGCCGTTGAGCTTGGGCGGCGCTTGCACCACCAGATCAGGCAGCTCGATGAAAGGAATCACCTGGTCGATGGCTTCGAGCACATCCATCGGTGTTTTGGCCTGGTTGATGGCCGCGCTTTTTACGCGCACCAGCATGTCGGCCTCAAACAGCGGGCGCGCGCCAAAGGCCGCATCGACCACCGAGCCACTGGGCAGCACCATGCCTTCATACAGCTTGCCCCAGACAGGCTGGTCGTAGTTAAAACGTTTTTGCACCGCCGGATTCGTCAGGCCCGCTTTGTAGCCGACCACTTTGCCGTGGCGCTTTTCAAGCAGCGCGTTGAGCTTGGCGCGGGTGCAAGCGCCGTCGGCCTCGTTCAGGCCTTCGGGGTTGGCCGCAGGCGCCTTGGCCGCGATCTTCTCGGCCATGTCGTTCACCTGCGCGTCCGTGAGGCATTCAGCGCCGGCATGAAATCCGGCTATCGCCAAAGTGACTGCGATCAGGGTTTGCTTGCGATGCATGAAATGTCTCCTGCGATTAAAGTAAAGATGAACGCGACACCAACCGATACCAGCCGACACCAACAAGTCATCAAGGTAATCACCGGGTCCACTCGGTACCGGTTCGCTTGAATCCGTTGAGTCACGCATCGTACAACGCAGAAAGACACCCCGCATGGCCTTCATTTTTTACGTCACCCAGATCCAGTTCGAGTTCGGCGCCGTCAAGCTGCTCAAGCAGGAATGCGAACGCGTCGGCATCACCCGCCCCCTCATCGTGACTGACCCCGGCGTGAAAGCCGCAGGCATTCTGCAAAAAGCGCTGGACGCCCTGCCCGGCATAAAGGTCACGGTGTTTGACCAGACCCCTTCCAACCCAACCGAAGCGGCAGTGCGCGCCGCCGCCGAACTCTACAAATCCAGCGGCTGCGACGGCCTGATCGCTGTGGGCGGCGGCTCGGCCATTGACTGCGCCAAGGGCGTGGCGATTGCCGCCACGCATGAAGGCCCTTTGACCCGCTACGCCACCATCGAGGGCGGCTCCCTGCTCATTACCGACAAGGCCGCGCCGCTGATCGCCGTGCCCACCACCAGCGGCACCGGCAGCGAAGTCGCCCGCGGCGCCATCATCATCGTCGACGACCACCGCAAGCTGGGCTTTCATTCGTGGCACCTGGTGCCCAAAACCGCCATCTGCGACCCCGAACTCACATTGGGCTTGCCCGCCAAACTGACGGCCGCCACCGGCATGGATGCGATTGCGCACTGCATGGAAACCTTTATGTCGGCCGCCTTCAACCCGCCCGCCGACGGCATTGCGCTGGACGGCCTGGAGCGCGGCTGGGCCCACATCGAGCGCGCCACCCGCGACGGCAGCGACCGCGATGCCCGTTTCAATTTGATGAGCGCATCGATGCAAGGCGCCATGGCCTTCCAGAAAGGCCTGGGCTGCGTGCACAGCCTGAGCCACAGCCTGGGCGGCGTGGACCCGCGCCTGCACCACGGCACGCTGAATGCGATGTTTTTGCCCGCGGTGGTGCGTTTTAACGCCCAAGCCGAATCGGTGCAAAAAGACAACCGCCTGAACCGTATGGCACGCGCCATGGGCCTGCCTTCAGGCAGCGACATCCCCGAAGCCATTCGAGACATGAACGCCCGTCTGGGTTTACCTGCCGGGCTGGCGGCCATGGGCGTTCAGCGTGAGCAATTCAGCCAGATCATCACCGGTGCGCTCGCTGACCATTGCCACAAGACCAATCCGCGTATTGCCAGCGCGGGCGAATACGAAGAGATGCTGGCGGCCTCGCTTTAGCGTCCCTGCCGCGCCGGGCCACAGGCGCCGTTTCCCCGCCCCTCCCCCGCCTCCGCTTCCCATCAGTGCGCGATTTCCTCGCCGCACTGGTCGACGGGGTGCGCGAGCTTGCCTAATTCCCAATATGGTTACTTTTCATAACCATAAACGGGCAACTTGGCAAGAGTCTATTTACTTATTATTTATAACCAAAATCCCGTTACGCTTGGCCCGTGGTTAACGATTTCCACGCAACCGGCTGCGGCGGGTTGCAGGCTGGCTCCAGCGGGGGCGCCAGGTCGGTAAGCACGCCAGATCAACAACATCCAGGAGACATCATGAAAACCCAATTGTTTGCACTTTCTGTGCTGTCGGCCGCCAGTTGCGCGGTCCAGGCCCAGAGCTCCGTCACGGTCTATGGCGTGCTCGACTCCTTCCTCGAGTTGGCGTCCGCGGGCAACGGCACGGTGACGCGTATCTCCAGCGGCGGTGCCATGGGCTCGCGCTTCGGCTTTCGCGGCTCGGAAGACCTCGGCGGCGGCCTGAAGGCGAACTTCGTGCTGGAAGCCGGTGTTTTGCTGGACACAGGCGCCAGCACGGGCACCGCCTTCAGCCCGACCAGCACTGTACCGACGGGCGGCACCTATATGTTCCAGCGCATGGCGATGGTGGGCCTGAGCGGTGATTTCGGCGCCGTCAACATCGGCCGCCAGTACACGCCGCACTTCGGCACCATGGCGGCTTTTGACCCCACCGGTTTCACCATGTCGGGAGCCTTGAACTATTACGCCGGCCCGGGCGTTGGCATCAACGGCGGATCGCCCGCCGACGCCACCACACGCCGCGACAACTCCATCCAGTACACCACGCCGACCTGGGGTGGTTTCAAGGCCAATGTGTTTTATGCGCTGGGCGAATCAACCGGCGTAGGCCAGCCCAAATCCACCGGCAACACGCTCAATATTGCCGCCGGGTACGCCAGCAGCACGCTGTCCGCGCAAGTCAGCTACCTGACGGAAAAAACGGTTTACCTGATCGGCAACACCGACAAGTACACCGACTTTGCGATTTCCTACGATTTCGGGGTCATCAAACCATCGGCCATCTTCGTGCGCCGCCGCGGCGACATGGCCGGCGCACCCGCGCTCGACGCCTACCAGATCGGCGCCTCGGCACCCCTGGGCGCGGGCAAGCTGATCGCCACCTACGGCCAGCTCAAAAACAAGACCACGGCGAATTCGGACTCCAAGGCGTTCGGCCTGCGCTACGACTATGCGCTCTCCAAGCGGACCACGCTCTACGGCGGTGTCACCAAGATCAGCAACCAGGCCGGCGCCGGCTACACCATCAGCGGCGGTGGCGGCAGCTCGCCAGGCCTGGCCCTCTCAACCGTCGGCCAAAGTCCTAAATCGGTGTACGCGGGTATCGCGCACGTGTTTTAAGCGCAGTCGGGCGCGCTCAAAGCGCGCCCAACTGGCCCAGGTCTGGCCGCGCCAGCCAGGCCTGCCATTCTTCGGCCAGTTGCGCATGGAGCGGATCAGGCGGTCAAGGTTGTCGTAGGTATATTGGCTCGCCCCGATATCCGGGTTGGTCTCGGCCGTGACATCGCCTGTTGAGTTTCACGTCGATCTGACCCGATTTTTTCGCAGTCGCTTGACCCTATCAGAACCCTGAAATATGGATATCCAGTCCTGTGCGAAGGGGGTGTCACCAATGGCTCAGCGCTTGATAAAAAAACGGATCAAACAAGCAGGAAAATTCACAAATAACTGAATGTGACTAACCTTGCTCCTACCATGAGCACAAGGAGTCCAATAGTTACCACGTTCACCCACATTGATACCGAGAGCATTTGAGTGGCGCGGTACGCCTCTTTGGGTGACGACTTCCTTAGCAAAAAGGTCAGAGTGATTAAACTTAGCAACGCCCCGCAGAACAGGGCGAATGTCGATGCAATCACATAGATCGGAGCTGGCCAAGCGAAGTAGAACTTGTACAGGTTCGCAATTGCAGCGAAGAATCGCTCCAGCACGAACAGCAGAAATAAGACCGAAGTAACTATTGCTCCCAGAGCGAAGAGGTTGAACAAACCAAGCTTCCTATTTTGAGTTAACAACTGTGACTCTCCCGTAACGTATAAGAGTTTCCTTTGGCGACGCGAAAGGATTTCTAGATTTGCTATTGACACTGACCTTATCTCGACTCGTGCTTCCTATGAGATTGCGAATTTTTTCCCACTCATTCTGGTTCGTTGCAGCAATGCATCCTATCGTTCGCCCAGGTCGGTGCAACCGGAACTTGTTTCTACCTGTTCTCGAGTCGATGTCATCACCATAAGAGCCATCCACAGGCTCCATTCGGAAAAAGTCCGGATCCGGGTGCTGCAAGATATCGTAATCCCCGTTTGGGATCGGATCACCCCACGGCTTTCCGCCAGACTCAAATTTTTGGGTTGTCAGCGTATTAGTGACATCGTCATAAAGATGGAGGTTACCCGTCGCCTGATCATATGTTCCAGTAATCCAGAGTCCTAAAGGATCGCTGTAGCTTAGCGGGTTCCCGCTCACGTACGCAAAGGTATTGACCCCGCCCTCGAGCCCAACCGGATCAGACTGCATATACCGCCCAAGCCGAGCACTGTACTCCCGGTTCCAGTTCTGAAACAGCCCGCTCTCTGCATCAAACACCTGACCGGGCAAGCGCTGGTTAAAGCTGAAGGTGCCCAAGCTACTCGGGTTCTGATCCGGCGCAGTCGCACCAAACGCCTCTGCCGTATCCCACCTCCACACAACCGCCTCATCCGATTGCCGCGTGATGACGCGTGGCGCACCGAGTTGATCCGTGGAAACGTTGTACAGCCCGATAGCAATGTTGCCTCCTGCTGCCGTACCCGTCTGCTTGACCACCCCAACCGGTATATCCAGGTAGATGGTTTCATACAGCAGTGTTCCATTGGCGTCGTACTCACCGAGCAGCTTGCCTTCTTCGTCATAGACGTAGTAAGTGGCGCCGGTTGGCACCAACGCCGTCGGCCCGGTCTTGCCGACTCTGAGTTCCAAGGCGTTGTAGCTGTAAGTGACCGTGCCACCCGCATTGGTCATCGTGGCCAATTGTCCTCGATCGCTATACGTATAGGTATTCAACCCATCACTCGTAATGTTGCCCGCCGCATCATGCACCACGGCCGCCGTGCCGATGATGTCTTGGGTCTGGGTCAGCTTGTTGCTGGTCGCCGAGATGGTGTTGAGGTAGCTGGTTCCGCTGATGGCCTTGGCCGTGCGGTTGCCGGTGGCGTCGTAGCTGTACTGGGTGCCCGTGATGCGCCCTGCGCCATCACGGCTGACTGTACGACGGATATTCTCAGTAGTATCTAGACCCGATGGATGTACACACCAATTTCGGCACCTTCCCCAAAATGCAGTTTTCCCGCGCCAAATGGAGATATTCCAAACCCATCGTTGTCTGGCTCATCTGCGACGGCCAAGAGAAGCTCCGCGAGCATTCTCAGGGCATCAGATGAACCTTCAATCAGAACATCGGATGGTGATCGTGCGTCATCCCCCAAAAGCCTCAGCACAAGATCCACAGATTTGTCTGAGTAACGATCGCAAATTTCATCAGTTTTCATTCACTTCTCCAATTTTCCAACCTAAAACTGTTGAATTTCACGTCGATCTGCCCCGCCTTTTCCGCAGTCGCTTGACCCTATCAAAACCCTGAAATGTGGATCTTCAGTTCTGTGCAAGAGAGCGTCACCGATGGCTCAGCGCTCGATGAAAAAATGGATTAAACGAGCACGGAAATCCACACCCAATGGAGCTTGTTTAAGTCAATGGCCGTACCTTGCTCATCCGTGCCCAGAATTTCCGTTGCTCGAAGACTGCCTAGTACGACGGCGGCCCGCAGCCATACAAACTCCATAGGTGTCCCACGAACGTGCGGTTGCTCGCTCAACTCGACCATCGCCTGAGTACTCCCGAGCCGCGCCGCCGATTCCAACATCTTTGTCCAATCCTGGGATCGATGCGAATCATTTCTTGTCGCATCGCAAATTGCGAACAGCGCCTCTCCACTTCCCACCCGAGCCGCCCGTTCCCAAAGCGCGATTGCGTCTTCGCGTGTCGACTCGAACAACTCTTCCCACATGCATTTCATGCCTGCGTCATATAGGTCTTCAGCCTCTACTAAATGAGGGTGCATTGCCCGCGCGCGCGCGGCCCAAAGCTTGGCCGCGTTCCGATCGGGGCTAACAGCACCTCCTCGATCATAGAAGTAGACCATCGACAGAATCGCGCAATAGCAATCCTGCTCAGCCAACTCTGTAAGCAGTGAGAAGCCCAGCGCAGCGATCTCTCGATCTTCGCTGCAACACAAGAGATGCGCGGATTCTCCAGCTGTACGCAGCGTCATTCTCGACCTCGTGGGGCTCCGGCTCCAGCCATCAGTCGAGGCAGCATTATTCTCGCTCGCACATTTTGCAACCGTGGACCTAACTTTCCATCATTGAAAACTTGCATCTGCGCGCGCCTGAGATATTGCTTCTCACCTTCCTTGAGCTTGTCCAAAGCGTCCTTGAAAGGACCAGTGCACAGTTTTTCGTCTCCTGGGTAAACCTGAAAAGTTGTCGTCAAGATACGAGGGCCTTCTTTACCCTTATAGAAAGTGTGCATGTGATGGCCAGCTCCTGTCTTACTGCCGTGCTCCGGACGGAAATCCGTTGCTGGGGGACCAGGATACGCGGTGAAAGTAACCGGTCCCATGTTATAGATAGTTTCCAACCCCTCAGCATCGGTTCCGGCAAGCGGATCACCTTCAACGTATGCGTAGGTATTGATCCCGCCCCCAAGCCCAGTTGGATCGGACTGCATGTACCTCCCCAGTCGGGGATGGTACTCCCGGTTCCAGTTCTGGAACAAGCCACTCTCCGCATCAAACACCTGACCTGGGAATCTCTGGTTGAAGCTGAAGGTCCCGAGACCACTTGGGTTTTGGTCCGGTGCCGTCCCGCCAAAGGCCTCGGCCGTGTCCCAACGCCACACCACTGCTTCGTCACTTTGACGCGTGATGATGCGCGGCGCACCGATCTGATCGGTCGAAACGTTGTAAAGGCTGATGGCAATATCGCTCGCGCCTGCTGTACCCGTCTGCTTAACCACTCCGACCGGCAGACCCAGATAGATGGTTTCGTAAAGCGGGACTCCGTTGGCGTCGTACTCCCCGAGCAGCTTGCCCTCTTCGTCATAGACGTAATAAGTAGCACCCGTCGGGACCAATACCGTGGGCCCGGTCTTGCCGACTCTGAGTTCCAAGGCGTTGTAGCTATAAGTGACGGTACCACCCGCATTGGTCATCGTGGCCAATCGTCCCCGGTCGCTATACGTATAGGTATTCAGCCCGTCACTCGTGATGTTGCCCGCCGCGTCATGCACCACGGTCGCCGTGCCGATGATGTCCTGGGTCTGGGTCAGCTTGTTGCTGGTCGCCGAGATGGTGTTGGGGTAGCTGGTACCGCTAACCGCATTAGCTGTGCGGTTGCCGGTGGCGTCGTAGCTGTATTGAGTGCCCGTGCTGCTTTGGGTGGCGTTGGTCAGGCGGTTAAGGTTGTCATACCCAAAGCCTTGGTCCAGCGCAGGGACGGGTGTTCCGTTGCTGACGTGGGTGTAGCCGGTGATGCGCCCTGCGCTGTCGCGGGTCACGGTGCGGCGGACGCCAGCCGCAGCGCCTGCGCCCGTTGGGTCGCCCAGGTTGTACGCGGTGATCTGGCCGTTGCCGTCATAACTAATGGCCTGCGCCTTGCCGCTGGCCCAGGCCCAGCCGGTGAGCTTGCTTTCGGCATTACGGGTGATGCCGCTGAGCATCGGCAAGGTACTGCCGGTGTTGGTGCCCACGCCATTGGCATTCGGCGGGTTGATCGTGATGCCGGAGACGTCGCCATAGGCGTCATAGCTGTAGTTGACCCTCGTTCCGCTCGGGTAGGCGATGGCCGTCAGTTTGTCCAGGGCGCTTCCCGTATCGCCCCAGCTGTAGCCCACGGTGAAAGTCTTGGCGCCTGTGGTCTGAACCTTGGAGGTCTTGCGGCCCATGCTGTCGTAGCTGTAAACAGCCTGGCCGCTGGCGTCGGTGATTTTGGTTAATTCACCGGTTGCGGCTGGCGTGGGGGTGCTGCCGCCGTCATATTCAAAGACAGTTCCTGTGCCCGTGGGATAGCTGACGGTTTTGAGCCGGTCCAGGTTGTCGTAGGTGTACTGGGTGAGCTTGCCTCTGGCATCGGTTTTGGTGAGGATGTTGCCTTTGCCGTCATAGGTGTATTGGCTGGCCCCTGTGTCAGGGCTGGTTTGCGCAGTCACGTCGCCCAAACCATTCGGGCTGTAAGTCGTGTTCAGGCTGCGCGGGTCGGTGACCTGGGTCAGGCCGTCGGCGCTGTTGTAGCCAAAGCTTGTGGTGGTTGGGGTGGCGCTGCCAGTGTTGGGCGGCTGCTGGGTCTGGATGGGACGGCCCAGGCTGTCGTAGTAGGTGTAGGTGGCCAGGCCGTTCGGGTCCAGCACCGTGGTGGGCCGGCCCATGGCGTCGTAGCCGTACTGCCAGGTGAAGGGGCCCGCAAAGGCAGGCGCCATAGGAGCCAGCAGCGACAGGCTGCACAGCCCCACGGTGAAGGCTTTGCCGAGTCGATTTGTTATTTGCAGTGTTTTCAATTGCTCGCTCCCGTAACTTGTTGGACCCGGTTCAATGCGTCGTAGACGCGGGTGATGTTTCTTTGCAGGCTGCCCAGCGGGTCCTTGACCTGCTCGCCAAGCTTATTGCCGGCGTTGTCCAGCGTGTAGGTGACGGAGTTGCCTTTGGCGTCCGTCACACTCGTCAGGCGCTGGGCCGCGTCGTAGCTGTAGCTCATGGTGGTTGCATCCGGCAGGGCGACGCCGGTCAACTGGCCTGCGTTGTCGTAGGTGTAGCTTGTGGTTCGGGCAACTCCGCCCGGGGGCGTTACCGTCACGCTGTTTATCCAGCCTCTGAGGGTGTAGGCCGTGTCTGTCACGATGCCCTTGGGATCGACCGTCTGGCGCACGCGCCCTGCCCGGTCGTATTGAGTGAACTGCGTGACGTGGCCTGCTGCGTTGGTAATCGACTGGAGGTCGCCAGCCGTGTGACCTACGGCGTTGGAGTCGATGACCGGCACTGTATGCGGGAAGGCTTGTGCGGGTGGCGTGAAGTTGGCCGTGTACCTTGCCACGTCTTTGGTCACTCGAACATCGTCAATGTAGCCCGTGAATGGGAACGCCCCATCGGATGCAGCTCCTATTGAAAAAGCTGTGGCGTTCACCATCAATGCCCCATTGATCGCAATGGCGCTGGCGCCGACCCCATTAACGTAGATGTTCAAAGAGCCTGCGCTTCTCACCATGGCAATATGGTTCCAGGCATTCTGGACTGGAGCGCCGCCGCTGACCGAATAAGTCCATGACGATCCTGTCATGGACACATACGCGGTCGCGGCGCTTCCTATCGCGATCTGTACAGGACCATATTCGGCCGAGGATCTTTTCGCCGCGGCGATAGCAGCCGTGGTGCTGGTGGGATAGGCCCACAGCTCGATGGTGAAGTCGCCTGAACCAAAATTCAGATCTGTGCTGTTCGGGGTGGTCAGGTAGTCGCCTGTACCATCCAAAGCCAAGGACGAGCCGCCGAATTTGCCCTGCGTGGTGCTGATCTTGGCGTTACCGGCGGCAGTCAAGGTTTTGTTGGCTTGGCTGCTGTCAACAAAGGCCGTCGAGTTGCTGGCACCATCCGCATGGAGCAACAACTTCACAGAATCAAAAGAAGCGTCCGAGTTGGGACCGTAGAAACCCGTTGAGCTACTGTAGTACGCAAGGCGTGTAGTGTCGTCGACATCTGTGCGCGGGCCTTTGACGGTGAGCATCTGGCCCGCGGCGTTATAGGTCCAGGTGGTCTGCCAGCTCTGACTGCTGGCAGTGTCGGTCTCCGTCCTGGTCAGTATGTTGCCCGCGCTGTCATAGGTGTACGCTGTCGTCCGCGCCGCCTCCGTCACAAGCAAGGGCAACCGGTAGCTGGAGTGCCACTGGGTGGTGGTGGTTCGTGCTTCGGGCAGGCTGGCGGCTTGGGTGGTAGACAATGGCAGACGCCGGTTGATGTCCCAGGTATACATGGTATTCACGCCCAGGAAGTCCGTCTCTTGCGTTATGAAGCCATTGACGTCTTGTACACGGCTGGCGGCCGAACGGGCTCCGGTGCCACTGGGCTTGTCAGCACCGGTGACGGCGAGCTTGCCCTTGCTGGTGCCGTAGTTGTAGGTTCGTTGGGTACCCAGAGGATCAGTCACCGTAGCTGTTCCGCCGGAACCATAGCTGATGGTGTGAAGGTCTGCACCGCCGGCATGCTGGGTGCTGATGCCTCTACCCTGGCTGTCATATGCATAGGTTGCCAATCGGGTACCTGTCTCGTCAATGATGCCGGTCAACAACTGGGGAAAGGCAGCATTCTCGTAGAGATAGGTTTTACTGACTGTGCCGCCTGAGTTGCCGGGGTAGCTGACAGTCGTCAGACGGGATGTAGCCGATGTGCCGTCGAACCCGTAGCTGGTGAGCTGGCCGTCTGGCGCCTTGACGCTGATCAGCTGACCGGCGGCGTTGTACGTGAAACTCAAGGCGCGGCCAAACTGGTTGGTGACCGCTATGAGCAGGCCCGGGGACGGCGCCACGATGGCCGGCGTAGCTGCGGTGCTGTAGGTATAGCTATTGATCCAACCATTGCGCCGAATGACCGTCAACAACCGGCCTGCCGCGTCAAACTGCCAAGACGAATCGTCATCAAGGCGCTTGTACAACATGCCCGTTGCGTTGGATGTCAGCGTATCGGCACTGTTGGCCGCAAGCCAGCTGTTGCTGCCGGCCTGCCAGTCAAAGGAGCGTCCGCTGCCATCACCAAACAGGACGCGGGCCGCGCTGCCCGTGGCACCCGCCGTACCGGTCCGCTTGAGAACAGTTGAATGGTTGTGTGACCAAGGCTGGCTCAAACCTGCGGTAGCAATGCCTGCAACGGTGCCCAGCACCCTGCCGCTTCTGTAGCTTCTGACCAGGCTCAGCGCATCGGCGCCGGCGCCTTGGTAATCAGACTGGGTCAGTGTCTTCTCGCCGGTGGCGGGCAGAATAGGATGTCCTACCTCAACTCCATCGAAAAGGCATGGACAACTCTGATCGTTCGGATTGCTTGCACTCGCCAATTCCACTTCGAGAGGCGAAGGAAGCGCATCACAGGAATTTCCGGTGACCACGTCCGTATAGCCAGCTTCGCAGCTGCACTGGCTGCCGGATGGGGTACTGTACGCAGGACACAGAGAGCCCGACACGATGGGCACGGTCTGATTAACGTAGCTCCAGGCCGCGCCGGTGAAGGTACAGGTAGCGGCCGTGTTTGAAACGTAGCTACGGGCATAACCGTCCGACGCGCTGCTTTGCGAGATCCACGCATTGCAGGCTTCAAGAGGAGTTACCACCAATGGATTGAATGACGCCCGCGCAAGAACCGGGGCCAATGCTACAACCGCAAACAGAAGCAGCAGATTCAAGCGATAAATATTGCCGCACGGCCTCAAGGTTTTAATGGGATTAGACCGTCCTGCTATTGCATCCTTGAAGCTCAAGTTAATGTGCTCCCAGGACTTCGATAGATGCCGCAGTCGATTCACCCGCACCATGCCTGATGCAAGCCATTGAAACAATTCCATTGGATCCCTCTTTGATTTCTTCTTGTTTGCTGGCGCTTCGGCCAAACGAATGAGCACGCAGTCTAAACAGAGGCGTACTCGGTGTCACCGTTTGTGTTCAGGGAAAAATCACAAGTTGGCTGTTAAACAACAAGACTCACATTCAATCTGAGAGACGTCCTGCTCCATGCCTTTGGCGCTGGCACGCTTAAGGCTTACCTGCTAAGCCGCGCTGTAATGATCAAAGTGCGTTGACGACTGAGAGGTCAGGCCTTTGCAGCCATTCCTGCCACTCATCAGCCAGCCGCGCGCTCGCAGCAGTCGCCGCACTCCAGGCCTTCACCCTGCCCTGCAAGTCAGGCCCGTAGCGCACAAAGTCCGTGCGGTCGGGCAGCTTGGCATTGGGCAGTTTTTGTTTGATCCATTCCGGATCGGGCGCCAGCAGCACCATGTTGTCGAGGAAGTGCGTGGCCTTGTGACGCCATTTGAGGCCCTTGTCGAGCCAGCCGGGCACCACGGATTTCTGGAAGTGGGGGTACAGCACCAAACCCGCAGACTTCAAGCCATTTTGGCCTGTAGCCAAGTCTGAACCTGAGCTTTGCGCTATCAAATCGATAGCATAGTTCAGGTGCAGGTGGTAGTCGGTGATGCCGCCGTCCCAGTAGGCGCCGGGCGGCCCGCCGGGTACGTTGTGCACCGAGCGCAGCACAAACGGGATGGAGCAGCTGGCCTGCAGCGCGAGCTTGAAGTTGTCTTCGCTCAGGTCGACCTGGCGCGTGCGGTAGTCGTTCGTGGCAAACGGCAGCTGGGTGCCTGGCGTGGAAAACACCACGCGCTCGAGCCAGGCGCCCATGGCCTTGCGGTGCACGCTGTTGGTAATGAATGCACCGAAGTAGCCGAGGGGCGTGGCCAGCTTGTGCTCGCGGCCCAGCAGGTGGCGCCCGCGCGAGGTGACGATGTGGAGCTTGTAGCGCGGGTGCTGCAACACCTCGTGCACGCGGCCGCCATAGAAGTCTTTCAGGCTCTGGCCGAACTGCTCGCTCACCATGTCGGCGGTCGGCCGCTTCTGGCCGGGTTGCAGTTCGTAGTGCTGGTGAATGTAGTCGTGCTCCAGCCGGGTGAATCCCGCGGCGGGGTCGTTCAGGCAGGCGGTGGCCATGCGCCAGGCGCCTATCGAGGCGCCCACCAGATGCACCGGGTGCGTGGTCTGCGCCAGCCAGTCGCCAAAGATGAAACGGTCCAGTGCACCCAGGATCAAACCCTTGGGCCCGCCGGCTGCGCCCGGCACCACGCCGATGTCGGCCGGCCGCAGGCCGTTTTGCTCGATGTGCCGGCGCGCTGTGGGGCCGGCGTAGATGCGGAGGGCTTTCATGTGAGGCGGGCCTGGTACTGGTGCGCTATTGATTTGATAGCTGCTTGCGCATGTGGCTATTGGGCTAGAGGTCTATTTGACCATTAGTCCCCGGTGAAAGCTGTCTTTTGCGGGACCTGTGCCCTGCCCTCCACCATCAGTTGCCTACTTCTTGAGCCCCGCCAGCTTGCTGAACGCAGACTCCATGGCCGTGGCCGCCGCCGGTTGCGGCGCGCCTGGGCGCCCGCCGCCATAGTTGCCGCCGCCCCGGTTCTGCCCGCCCGGCCGCGCGCTCTCAAAGCGGTTGTCGCGCGGGCCGTCCTTGCGCGCCGGCGCGGCGTCCAGCTTCATCGTCAGGCCAATGCGTTTGCGCGCCACATCGACTTCGGTCACGCGCACTTTCACGATGTCGCCGGTTTTGACGACCTCGCGCGCATCGTTCACAAACTTGTTGGCGAGCTGGCTCACATGGACCAGGCCGTCCTGGTGCACGCCGATGTCGATGAACGCGCCGAAAGCCGCCACGTTGCTGACGGTGCCTTCCAGCGTCATGCCTTCTTTCAGGTCCTTGATGTCTTCCACGCCGTCGTTAAAGCGCGCCACCTTGAAATCCGGGCGCGGGTCGCGGCCGGGTTTTTCGAGTTCGCTGATGATGTCCTTGACGGTAATGACGCCAAACTGTTCGTTGGCAAACAGCTCGGGCTTCAGGGTCTTGAGCATCTCGGCGCGGCCCATCAACTCAGCCACCGGCTTGCCGGTGTGGGCCATGATTTTTTCGATCACCGGATAGGTTTCGGGGTGCACGCCGGTCATGTCCAACGGGTTGCTGCTGCTGCGCAGGCGTAAAAAGCCCGCGCTTTGCTCAAAGGTCTTGGCGCCCAGGCCGGTGACCTTGAGCAAATCGGCACGCGAGGCAAACGCGCCATTGGCATCACGCCAGCGCACCACCGACTTGGCCACGGTTTGCGACAGGCCCGACACGCGAGCCAGCAACGGCACACTGGCGGTGTTCAGGTCCACGCCGACGCTGTTCACGCAGTCTTCGACCACGGTGTCCAGGCTGCGCGCCAGATCGCTCTGGTTCACGTCGTGCTGGTACTGGCCGACGCCAATCGATTTCGGGTCAATCTTCACGAGTTCGGCCAGCGGGTCTTGCAGGCGGCGCGCAATGCTCGCCGCGCCGCGCAGGCTCACGTCCACGTCGGGCATCTCTTGCGACGCGAATTCGCTGGCCGAATAGATGGACGCGCCAGCCTCGCTGACCACGACTTTTTCAATGACTTGCTCGACCTTGGCCATGCCCTTGATCAGGTCGGCGGCGAGTTTGTCGGTTTCGCGGCTGGCCGTTCCGTTGCCGATGGCGATCAGATTGACACCGTGTTTTTCACACAGCTTGGCCAACGTATGCAGTGATCCTTCCCAGTCCTTGCGCGGCTCGTGTGGGTAGACGGTAGAGGTTTCGACCAGCTTGCCGGTGGCATCCACCACCGCCACTTTCACGCCGGTGCGGATACCCGGGTCCAGGCCCATCACCACGCGTGGGCCGGCGGGCGCGGCCAGCAGCAGGTCGCGCAGGTTGTCGGCAAACACCTTGATGGCAACTTTCTCGGCCTCTTCGCGCAGGCGGGTGAAGAGGTCGCGCTCCAGCGAGAGGCTGAGCTTGACGCGCCAGGTCCAGGCCACGGACTTGCGGATCAGGTCGTCGGCCGGGCGCGCCTTGTGGCTCCAGCCCAGGTGCAGCGCGATCTTGCCTTCAGCGATGCTGGGCTTGCCGGGCTCGGCCTGCTCGGGCAGCACCAGCTTGGCGTCCAGGATTTCCAGCCCGCGGCCGCGGAACACCGCCAGCGCGCGGTGCGAAGGCACGCGGCCGATGGGCTCGTCGTAGTCGAAGTAGTCGCGGAACTTGCTGTTGTCGGCGTTGTTTTCGTCTTTGCCGGTGACGAGCTTGGAGCTGAACAGCCCTTCGCTCCAGAGCCAGTTACGCAGCGACTGCACCAGGCCCGCGTCTTCGGCCCAGCGTTCGCTAAGGATGTCGCGCACGCCGTCGAGCACGGCTTGCACGGTGGTGAAGTCGTCGCCGCTTTCGTTTTTTTCAGCTTTTACAAAAGCGACTGCCTCATCCGCTGGCACCAGCGAAGGGTCGGCAAACAGTTTGTCGGCCAGCGGCTCAATGCCGGCTTCACGTGCGATCTGGCCCTTGGTGCGGCGCCTGGGCTTGAAGGGCAGGTACAAGTCTTCCAGGTCCTGCTTGGTGGCGGCAAACTCAATGGCCGCGCGCAGCTCAGGCGTGAGTTTGCCCTGCTCTTCAATGCTTTTCAAAACCGCTTCACGGCGCTCTTCCAGCTCGCGCAAGTAACCCAGGCGGTGTTCCAGTTCGCGCAACTGGATGTCGTCCAGCCCGCCGGTGGCCTCTTTGCGGTAACGCGCGACAAAGGGCACGGTGGCGCCGCCATCGAGCAGCTCTACGGCGGCCTTGACTTGGTGTTCCTGGACTTTGATTTCTGCCGCGATCTGGCGGATGATTTTCTGCATAAGGGGAGAAGATTCCGGAAGAGGTTCGAAGAAAGCTGAAAAAGAAGGAAAAAGCGGAGATACCTTGTGCGGCGCCAAATACAAACTGACGCCAAGGGTCGGCATTGTCCCACAGGCAAATCGACCGCCCGCTACCAATAATGGACAGAAGCTGAAAAGCAATTTCTTACATTTTTAACGGGGGGCATGTATGCGTATTCGCACAATTCTTTTAGTGATCTCCATCCTGCTGCTGACGGGCTTTGTCGCCCTCAACATCGACGAATTTTCCCGCGTCAGCATGCTGAGCCTGGGCGTTACCACCATCCAGGTGCCTTTGGGCCTCGTCATGCTCTTGCTGCTGGTGATCGCCACGGTGGTATTTTTGGCCAGCACGCTCTACATGCAAAGTAAAAATCTGCTGGAAACCCGCAACTACGCGCGCGAACTCAATACCCAACGCGAACTGGCAGATAAGGCCGAAGCATCGCGTTTTACCGAACTGCGGAGCTACCTGGAAGTGCAGGCCCTGGCCGCCCAGCACCGTGAAGCCGCGGCAGCCACCGTGCTGGCCGAGCGCTTCGCCCAGCAGCAGCAGGCATTGCTGGCGCGGCTGGAGCAGTCCGACAATACGATTGCCGCCTACATGGGCCAGTTGGAAGACCAGATGGAACGCCGCAACGGCATGAGCAGCGCACAAAAAGACCACCTGACCATGCCACTCGTGTAGGAGGGTCGGCAGGGATTCATGTAAAACTCCGCAGAAACAACCTGAGCCCTATGATTTCATGGAATTTATTGGGCTTTCGAAGCTGCATGCCCTGCGGCAACCGGTTTGAAGGCCCCGCCAGCGACCAGTCTCCAAAATTATGAACAGCCCGGCTTAAGGGCATACGCCAGACCGTTAACGCGAAGGTAATATTGCCTGATAACTTTCACGTAGACGAATGTAGTATTGACTAATAGTCTCCAGGTAGTAGCATCCTGCGCTTTGTTTTTGTGACCTTTGCGCGCTGCTGTCCAATACTAGGCTTGCGCAACATCGAGATTGGCGGATGAGCGCATTCAAACGCGGAACTCTCGGCATAAGAATCTATGCCTTTGAATCCGCCGAAATCTGACTCACTTACGGAGTGAACCGACGGACTGGACCTGCGGGTTCATCAGAACCAGCCGCCTGCTGAGCGAGTTGCGATTCATCCGTTGGGCAAGCGGTAGCCAAGCGCCGGGTGAAACGCTTGGAGTTGTAAACCTCTCAATGAAGCGTGCCAATCGTGTGACTACATCGGCGAAGGCTCGTAGCCGGCCAGGTACACCTCTTCGACCTTGGGCATCTTCATGAAGCTCGCGGCCCGTGCACTGCGATACGGATTGGCCGATGCACTCATTGAGCCGCGAAGCCCGTCCTTCCGCAGTGCTCGCCGGTATTGTCGCTCGCGTGTTGACAGCCGCGATCCGTGTGGTGAATGCAAACTGGCGGTGGCCGGCGGATCTTAAGCGCGTAGCGTTGCCAGTGCCAGTGGCGTGTCAGTGCGGCTTAGCCAGTCCATGGGGTTCACTCCAAACCCGGGTCAGACTTCAGCGTTATTCAACATTTTCAACATTCCGCATAGACGAAGGTAGTATTGACTAATAGCTCTCACAGAGTATCTTGTATTTAGTTTTTTGTGACTTTTGCGCGCTGCTATCCGATATTGACTCGCCCATATCGCGCTTGCGCAGCATCCAGATCGGCGGATGAGCGAGTTCAAACGAGGAACTCTCAGCAGGAGAACGTCTATGCATATGTTCGATGTGACGAACGATTCCGCGACTGACATTGCTGCGGTGGCCGTTCAGTCTTCAGAACAGGGCTACAGCCTGCCTGGCACAGATATTTTCTACCATTCCGGCACGGTCACCGAGCAATGCAGGCAAGCCTTGCTCGGGCACGCGCCGGCCACGATCTGGTTGACCGGATTGAGCGGTGCGGGAAAGTCCACGATCGCGTACGCACTGGAAAAAATGCTGCTGGATCTTGCCCACCTTTGCTTCGTCCTGGACGGCGACAATCTCCGGCATGGACTGAGCAAAGACTTGGGGTTTTCCGCGCCAGACCGAAGTGAGAACATTCGACGCGCGGCCGAAGTCGCGCACATGATGAATGAAGCCGGATTGATCGTGATCACCGCCTTGATCTCGCCGTTCCGGGATGACAGAAAAATGGCTCGAGCCATCATCGGCGATGCACGATTCATTGAAGTCCATGTCAGTACGCTGGTAGCCGTGTGCGAACAGCGCGACCCGAAAGGACTGTATGTACGGGCACGCGCCGGACAGCTTGCGGAATTTACCGGCATCTCGTCTCCCTACGAAACACCGCTAATACCTGACTTGGTGCTCGACACCGATGCGTTGCTCTTGAAAGATTCGACCCAAACCTTGCTTGACCTTGTTGCGGAGCGCTGCTTCAAATGAGCCTGCAACACAGCGCGGGCCTCATCATCGATTGGCCGAAAATTTCTTTGGCCATTTTGTGTTGAATATCAGCATATTCAATACAAACAATAACAGGAGCAGGGATATGGAAATAGCAGAAGCAACGGCCGTCGGCGCTGTTGTGCACTCTCGCCCACGGCCGGTACTGATGATTCCGCTCCGCCGCTGCGGTAGCCACGCATTGCGCTTGCGCCTGAATTTCAGTCCGCACTTTTACTCGCCCTATCCGCTGCATATCGTGGATTTCATGCCGCTGGTGCCACTTTATGGCGATCTTTCCGATGACCGGGCGTACTTCCGCCTGGTGGTGGACGTGGTGGGCTTGCAGGCGGCAAGCCCGGTAAAGTGGCCGGACGCGGTATTTGATCCGAGGCAGATATTCGAGGCGATACGGCACGAACGGCGCAGCGTGCATCGCGTCGTCTGGGAATTGCTGCTGCGCGCCGGGGAACTGCATGGTGCAAGAATCGTCATGGATAAATCGCTCGACAGCGTGCACTACGCGGACGAGTTGATGAGCCTGTTTCCGCAGCTGCTGTTCCTGAATGTCGTGCGAGATCCGCGCGCGCAGGTAGCATCAATGACACGCGCCATCATCCACGATTTCGATACCACCCTGAACGCGAAGGCATGGGTTGACGCGTATCGCGTGGCGCTGTCACTGGCGGAGCGTTATCCGGAACGGGTGCTTACCATCCGCTATGAAGACTTTCTTGCCGATCAGGAGAGCGTGCTGCGCAAGGTCTGCCGCTTTTTCGGCATCGAGTACCTGTCGCAAATGCTGGATGTAGCGCGTTCGCACGAGGCGCAGCAGCTGTCCCACATGTCAGCGCTCTGGGCTTCGAATTGTTTCGCGCCAATAGCAGCCAACACGGACAAGTTCAAAACGCAACTCTCGATGAAAGAAATCGAAGTGATCGAAACCTTGGCGTGCGACTACATGGCGCGTTATGGCTATGAACGGATGACCGATGCCCAGGCGACGATCAGCGACAGCATGATGGTGCGCTCCCGTGAGTGTTCCGAGATAGCGAAGCGGCGCGCCTGGCACGATCTGGAGCACAACGATTACCGGGATTGCATTTTGCGCCGTTTCCGGGCGGACTATCTGCAGCAGGTACGCAATCGCCTGGAAGATTTGCCGATCGTCGTTGCAGGTAACGCTGGCGATGCGGCAGGCATTGCATGAAATTCTTCTATAGCGAGCGTGGCGAAATTGCATGCGGAACGAAGAAGCAACGATGAAACATTGGCAATTCGGCAGCATCAAAGGAAAACTTCTTGTTGGCCTGGGTGCCGTGCTCGCATTCACCGCGTTGATCGCAATCACAGGCGTGTGGTGGATCATGAGGCTGGAGCGCGCCAACGATGAGATCGTTGACGCGGGACTGACGGTGGAGAGGCAGATCAAGGAATGGCATCGCTTGACTCGGGCCAATACCTTGCGGACGCTGCTTCTACTCAAAACCAACGACCCGGCACTTGAAAAGGAAGTTCGCGTCGAGATCGACGAAACGGTCAAAAATGTCAACGTTATCCTGCGCAAACTGGAGACAGCCCTGCGCGATGGCCCGATTGCGGAAACCTTTTCCACGGCAACCGAACGGCGCCTGCAATACCAGAAGATCCGGGCCGACGCATTCCAGGCAAAAGCGTCCGGCAACGAGGTCGAAGTCAACCGCGTCATTGGACAAGAACTGATGCCTGCGCAGAACAGCTTTCAGGTTGCGGTACAACGGCTGTCCGACCAGCAGGTTGCGCAGATGCAAGAGTTGGTCGCGGGCAACAATGTGCAGTCGGAACGGGCACGATTCATCGTCGCAGCCTCCACCTCCGTCACGTTCGCCCTGGCGCTGTTGTTTTGGCTAACGGCGCGCAAACGCTCCATGGAGGTCGAACGCACGCTGAATCATCAGCTGTCGGAAAGCACGGAACTGCAACAGGCAATCTTGGACAGTGCCAATTTCTCCATAATCTCGACTGATATCAACGGCATGATCCGGCTGTTCAACAACGGCGCCCATCGCATGCTGGGTTATTCGGCCGGCGAGGTCTTCGCCCGGCATACACCTGGCTTGCTGCATGACGAAACCGAGATGGCGGAGCGCGCCCAGCAGCTAAGCACTGAATTGGGACAACCGGTCAAGGCCGGTTTCGAAACGCTCGTTGCCAGGGCGCGCGGCGGTTTGGCAGACGAGCGGGAATGGACTTATATCCGTAAGGACGGCAGCCGTTTGCCTGTCATGGTATCGGTCACAGCGCTGAGGGATGAGCAGCTTGCGCTCACTGGTTTTCTTTGCGTTGCCTACGACCTGATAGAACGCAAGAAGGTCGAAAACATGAAGAACGAATTCATTTCGACGGTCTCGCATGAATTGAGAACCCCGCTCACCTCCATCCGCGGCTCGCTCGGGCTGATCTTCGGCGGCGTGGGCGGTGAGTTGCCTGAGGCCGTGAAGAACCTGGTGGGCATCGCCAAGAGCAACTGTGAGCGCCTGATCCGGTTGATCAACGACATGCTGGACAGCGAGAAAATCGAGTCTGGCAAGATGCGCCTGGACCTGCAGGTTATCGACATCAGGCCGCTGGTCCAGCAGGTGCTGGCCGCTAATGAGGGTTTCGCAGGCCAATACAGTGTGACGTTGCGGCTGCAAGCGCCCGATGCGCAACTGCGGGTGCGCATTGACGGGGACCGCATGATCCAGGTGCTCACCAACCTGCTGTCCAATGCGGTGAAGTTTACGCCGCCGGGCGGGGCTGTAGAGGTGCGGGTGTCGCGCGTGGCCCAGAGCGTACGCGTCGAAGTGGTGGACCCTGGCGCCGGCATTCCGGAGGAGTTTCGTAGCCGCATCTTCCAGAAATTTTCACAGGCCGATTCTTCCGACACCCGCCAAAAAGGCGGGACCGGTCTCGGGCTCAACATTTCCAAGGCGCTCATCGAGAAGATGGGCGGCAGCATAGGCTTTACTAGCGTGGTGGGCATAGGGACCACCTTCTTCTTCGAGTTGCCCGAATGGCAGAATGCGGTGCCGCTGCTGCAACCGTTCCGGGCCAAGGCTGATTCCTTCCGGCCGCGCATCCTGATTTGCGAGGATGACCCCGACGTGGCAAGGCTCATCAGCATGATGCTGGCCAAGGCGGGATTTGAGGCTGACATGGCGTATAGCGCGGAACAAGCTTTGGCCTGCCTTGCGCGGAGCAGCTACGATGCCGTGACCGTGGACTTGAAACTACCCGGCCAGAACGGCATCGCCTTCATCAGTGCGCTGCGCGACAACGAAAGCACACGCACGCTGCCGGTCGTGGTGATCTCGGCCCTGGCCGAGGAAGGACAGCTGCAGTTCAACCACAAACCGCTCACGGTCTCGGATTGGCTGCAAAAGCCGATTGATGAAGATCTGCTGATCCTGAGCGTGCGACGGGCCGTCGCCGGCATGCCGGCCGGCAAACCGCGCATACTGCACGTGGAAGACGATCTCGACATCCAGCGCATCGTTGCCGAGGTGGCCCAGGATTTTGCCAACTTCAGATTTGCTGCCACGCTGGACGAAGCCCGTGCCCTGCTGCAGGAGCAGCACTTTGACCTGGTACTGCTGGACCTCGGGCTGGGCAAGGAGTCAAGTTGGGACCTGGTGGAGGATATTGATGCGCTCGATCCGCGGCCGCCGGTGATCCTGTTTTCGCCCAGCGACGCGGACCTGACAGAAGGCAAACAGGCCGGGACTGTCCTGCTCAAGGCCCGGACCTCCAACATTGAGCTGTTAAGTACCATCCAGCGTATTCTGCAGATTCCCGCGGCCCCGAGTCCCGCCGTCCCACCCCCCTGAGCAGCCCCATGCCGGCACCCCCTTGCCGCATTCTTTTTCGCGGTTTTTGCATGAATCCCTGCCGACCCTCTGCAGGGTGTAAGAAACTCCGGCGCCCGGCGACCAACGGTTATTTGCGGTGCCGCCCTTTTCGGGTGCCGCGCCCGCATTCAAGGCCCTGGAGTCCCCATGCCAAACCATTCAAAGCCAGGGCTTCCCTGGATCACCGCCGCCGCCCTTCTGTCGATGAGCTACAGCGCGTTCACGGCGCAAAATACCTGCACCGCCACCTCGGGGCCGGCCGTCACGCCGGTGATCGAGCTCTATACGTCCGAAGGCTGCAGCTCCTGCCCGCCAGCCGACAAATGGGTGTCGTCGCTCAAGGGCTCGGGCATGGTGGTGCAGGCGTTCCACGTCAGTTATTGGGACTACATCGGCTGGATCGACCGCTTTGCCGCGCCGGCCTACACCAAGCGCCAGCACGAAGTTGCCGCCCGCAACAAACTGAGCGGCGTCTACACCCCGCAGGCCGTGCTTAACGGCAAGGACTTGCCTGCATGGGGCCCCAGGCCTCCGGGCGGCAAAGAGCCGGCGCGCGCGGGCATTGTGCTGACCCAGTTGGGCGCCAACCAGTTTGAAGCCACGGTAACGCCCTCTGCCGCACTACAGGCCCCTTCCTGGTCGGCCTACTGGACCGTCACCGAACACGGCCACAGCTCCAAAGTGCGAGCCGGTGAAAACGCCGGCGAGTTCCTCAAACACGACTTTGTGGTGCGCCAGTACACCCAGGCGGGCGACTATCAAAGTGCAGGGGCTTCACCGCAAAAGCTGGGTTTTTACAGCATTGCGGCCACGCCCGGCCATGAACGCCAGATCAACCTGGTGGTGTTTGAGCCCCAAACCGGCAAGACGCTGCAAGCCGTGAGCCTGCAATGCGCGGACTCATTCAAACCATAACCGGTCTTGGCGAGGCCTGCCGCACAATGGCGAAATGGATTCACCGTCAGCCTGCTCTTCGCCACCGCTGGGCCTGCGCCCGCCCGAGGCCGCCGACTACGCCGCGCTGGGCGCCTGGGTGCCGGACGCCGAAAGTTGCGCACGGTGGGCCGGGCCGAAGCTCAAGTTCCCGTTTAATGCACAGCAACTTCCGCAATTGCTGAAGGAGCCCGGTGCGCACAGCTTTGTGCTGAGCCGCGGCCCCGCTGAGGCGCTGGGGTTTTGCCAGTTCTATGTGCGCGAAGAGGGTGTGGCCCACCTGGCGCGCATCATCCTGGCCCCTGCCGCGCGCGGGCAAGGCCTGGCTTCCACGATGTGCACGCTGCTCATGGAGCAAGCCGCGCAAAGGGTGAACGCGCATTCATTCACCTTGCGCGTATACCGCGACAACCATCCGGCGCTCGCGGTCTATGAAGGCCTGGGTTTTGTGGCCGTGCCCGCCCAGTCGGACGAGCGCGTCTTTTTCATGCGCAAGCCGGTTGCTGCCGCAGCGAATCCGCAAGCGTGAGCCTCGTTCGGGCCTTTCGCTAAACTGCCTTCTCATGCTGTCCCTCTTTCTTAAATGCCTGCTGGGCGCGCTCGCCGTGCTGGTGATCGCCCTTTTATCCCGCTCGCGCAGCTTTTTCATCGCCGGGCTGGTGCCGCTGTTTCCCACGTTTGCGCTGATTGCGCACTACATCGTGGGCAGCGAACGCCCGGTTGCCGATCTGCGCACCACGGCCTTGTTTGGCTTGTGGTCGCTCATTCCTTACGCCGTCTACCTGATCGCGGTGTATTGGCTCAGCGTGCGCACCACGCTGACCGTGACGCTGGCCAGCGCCACGCTGGCCTGGGGCGTGGCCGCCGGAGCCTTGCTGCTAGGCTGGACCCGCGCCTATCCGCAGGCGCTTTGACTTTTGACGTCAATACGGCCCTGAATTTGCTTGTGTCATAGAAACCCGCCAGCTTCGCACCATGTTCGATTTCATCAAACCGCCCCTCTACATCCGCCTTTCGCCCTACCGCCTGACGGTCCGCAATGTCAAAACCGGCGAATTCATTTCAGAGCCGCCCGACATCGCCATCTCCCGCGGGCCCAAGCCCAAAGTCCTGGGGGCCGGTGACGAGGCGGCGCTCTACAAGTCCAGCAAGTCGGCGCAGGTACTCAACCCCTTCAGCCATCCCCGCACCATGATGTCCGACTTCACCGCGGGCGAGCAGGTGCTCAAGGCCTTTGTGAAGAAGCTGCCGAAACGCCACGCCTTTTCGCCCTCTCCCCGGGTGGTACTTCACCTCCAGGCGGATCCGGCCGGTGGCTTCACGCAGGTGGAGATCCGCGCTTTCCGCGAAATGGCGCTGGGCACGGGTGCCTCGGACGTCACGATCTGGCAAGGCCAGGACCTGACGGACGAGCAGGTGCTGTCGCGGCAATATCCGCCCACGGGCCAGGTGCTCGACTGACACCAGCCAACGGTGCGGAGGCGGCTTAAGCCGCCATGCCGCTTGAGCTTGTGACCGGCACCACCGGCTTGCTATCGATTTAGTAGCTGCTTACCAGCGTCCTGCCTGGGCTAGACCGCTATTTTTCTTATAACCTGGCTTGAAACCAGGCCTCGGGTGTTCTTGCCAACCGTTTCCCAGCATGGGTATTTCGCATGCTTCATACTGGGTGTCCCTCCTACTTACCGGTGTGCCAGCCCTCCATGAACAAAACCTCGGTCGACAAGCAAAAAATCAAATTCCTGCTGCTGGAGGGCATCCACCCTTCCGCCGTAGAAGTTCTCAAGGCCGCAGGTTATTCCAACATCGAAAGCCTGTCCGGCGCGCTGCCTGACGACGAGCTCAAAGCCAAAATCGCCGACGCGCATTTTGTCGGCATTCGCTCCCGCACCCAGCTCACGGCTGAGGTGTTTGCCCAGGCCGGCAAGCTGGCGGCGGTCGGCTGCTTTTGCATTGGCACCAACCAGGTCGACCTGAACGCCGCCCGCGAGCGCGGTATCGCAGTGTTCAACGCGCCTTTTTCCAACACCCGCTCGGTGGCCGAGCTGGTGCTGGCCGAGGCGATTTTGCTGCTGCGCGGCGTGCCCGAGAAAAGCGCGGTGGCGCATCGCGGCGGCTGGCTCAAGTCGGCCGACAACGCCTATGAAATCCGCGGCAAGACGCTGGGCATCGTGGGCTACGGCTCCATCGGCACCCAGCTGTCGGTGCTAGCCGAGGCACTGGGCATGCAGGTGGTGTTTTTTGATGTGGTGACCAAGCTGCCGCTGGGCAACGCCCGCCAGGTGGCGCAGCTCAAAGATTTGCTGGCCCAGTCCGACGTGGTGAGTCTGCACGTACCCGAGACCCAGGCGACGCAGTGGATGATGGGTGCGGCCGAGATCGCCGCCATCAAACCCGGCGGTGTGCTGATCAACGCTTCACGCGGCACGGTGGTCGAGATCGAACCGCTAGCCGAGGCCCTGAAACAGAAAAAATTGCTGGGCGCGGCGATCGACGTGTTCCCGGTGGAGCCGCGCACGAACAAAGACAGCTTTGAGTCGCCCCTGCGCGGCCTCGATAACGTGATCCTGACGCCGCACGTGGGCGGCTCAACCATGGAAGCGCAGGAAAACATCGGCATCGAAGTGGCCGAAAAGCTGGTCAAGTACAGCGACAACGGCACCTCGACGTCTTCCGTCAACTTCCCGGAGGTGGCGCTGCCGGCCCACCCAGGCAAACACCGCCTGCTGCACATTCACCGCAACGTACCGGGTGTGCTGTCTGAGATCAACAAGGTGTTTGCGGCCAACGGCATCAACATCGCGTCGCAGTACCTGCAGACCAACGAAGCCATCGGCTACGTGGTGATCGACATCGATGCGGCGCATTCCGACATGGCGCTGGCCAAACTGGCCGAGGTGCCGGGCACCATCCGCAGCCGGGTCTTGTTCTAGCGCCCTGGCCGCCGGCCAATAGCGCCATTCACTATCAAATAGATAGCACCATCCCAGTACACCGATTGGGCTGGCGGCACTTTTCTTTTAAAAATCGCGCTACTTCGCCGGTGCTGCCGGCAAGTCCGCGGGCACCTGAAGGCCCAGCAGGTTTGCGAGCGCGGCCGTCGACGAAGCGCCTTCCTGCGTGACCAGGGCGCCGGTCTGCGCATGGGTGCCCACAATGGTGGGGATGGAGGTAAATCCCAGACGGGTCATCAAGGCCGTATTTTTTTCTACGGCGTCTTTTTGCGCGTCGATATTGCCTGCCGCACTGATGCCGCCGCGGCGGGCCTGCATCGATGCCTCGTGTTCGTCCATGGCGGCCACCGGATCACTGGCGGCCAGCAGCGACGCGCCTTGCGAGGTGCTGGCCGCGTTCAGGATGCCCACGGGAATCCAGACAAACTTGGCCTGCGACTTCAGCGGCTTGGCGGCCACCCACAAGGCGGCGCAGTGCGGGCATTGCGCGTCAAAAAACACATACACGGTGCGCTGGCTCATCTGCGAGCCGGCGATAAAACCCTTGGCTTCGGCCGCGATCACGGCGGTAGAGACAGGAACGGCGGCCACAACCTTGTCCGCCTTGTCGGCCGCGCCGTCCGGCGCTTCTTTGCAGCCGGCCAGCAGCAAGCTTGCCGCCAGAACTGCGGCGAGGGAAACGGAGCCAAGGGAATAAAAGGGTTTGAGCATGGTCACGGCCGTGAATAAAGGAAGCCGCAAGAATAGCGCAGCGGGCCTACTTCGACAGCGCGTCGGCCAATTCCCCTGCCAGCATGAAAAACTCCGGCGCGCGCTGCACCGACACATGGGTGGCGTTCATGGCATAGGTCACGCGCGTCTTGACGCCGCGCGCCTGCAGGGCGCGGGCATAGCTTTCACTGAACTGGGGCAAGGTGTTTTCGTCCTTGTTGCCGACCACCAGGCTGATGCGGATGTCCGGGCCGACCTTGCCGGCCTCTGCCAGCGGTGACAGGCTGCGGCTCCAGGCGCCGGCTTTGCCCGCCGAGCTGGCGCGCCATTGGCGCCACGCCGGCACATCGCAGGGGCAGCCGGCCAGCAGGTAGGCGTCGGCGCTGGCCGGGAAACGGCTGGCCAGCAAGGCGGCCATGGCCGCGCCGCCCGAATGGCCGATCAGCAGGATTTTCTTGCCGGGGTTGAGGCTGCGCAGGTTTCCCAGCGCGCTCGCAATGATGTCGACGTTCTGCGGCGTGTAGTCGTCGTCCCCGGCGCCGGACTGCCCGTCCGAGGTGCCCAGGTCACTGCGGTAGCCGGGCCGCTGCATCGCGATGGTGACGGCCTGGAGCTTTTCTGCGAGAACTGCGGCTGTGCCGCTGTCGGCCTTCAATTCTGTGCGCCCGCCGTTGTCGCCATGCAGGAAGACGATCAGCACTTTGGGTGTGATGCGGGATGTCTGTCCAGGCGCCAGCGTACGGATGACGAGGCAATGCCGGGCGTCCCCTGCCCGCTCAATGCCGTCAGCGGGCTTTCCGTCGGGGCATTTGGCGGGTTGTGCAAACGCAGCCGTTCCCGCAAGAGCAAGCAGCAGGCCAGCAAGGACAGCGAAACTTTGGCGCATCAGGCCCCGCGAAGCGCGGCCTTCAGTTGCTGGCCGATCTCCGGCTTGTCGGCAAACGGGTCGGTCGGGTTGCGGGCCTGGAGCACGTCTTCAAGCCGTGTCTGCACGGAGTTGATGGCTTTGGGGTGGCTGTAGATATAAAACTTGTTGTTGGCGATAGCGTCGAACACCAGCCTGGCCACATCTTCTGCCGTGACCTTGCCAGAGCCCACGGCTTTGCCGGTCATGGCCTGCTGGATCATCTGGCTCTTGGTCGGCTTCCCGGCGCCGAGTTCTGCAGGGCGGTTGCGATGGCTCATGCCGATGCCAGTCGCCACAAAGAAGGGGCACAGCACCGAGGCGCCGATCTGGTCGGTCACCAGGCCCAGATCCTGGTACAGGGTTTCGCTCAATGCGACCACAGCGTGCTTGCTGACGTTGTACACGCCCATGTTGGGCGGGTTCAACAAGCCCGCCATGCTGGCGGTGTTGACGATGTGGCCTTGCCAGGACGGGTCTTTGGCGGCGGCCTCCAGCATCATGGGCGTGAAGATGCGCACACCGTGCACCACCCCCATGACGTTGACGCCCATCACCCATTCCCAGTCCTTGAGGCTGTTTTCCCAAATGAGGCCGCCCGCACCCACGCCGGCGTTGTTGAACACAAAATGCGGCGCGCCAAAACGCTCAAACACCGCTTTGCCCATGGCCTCCATCTGCGCGGCGCTGGAAACGTCGAGCTTGAAGGACAGCACCTGGGCGCCTGCGGCCTTCATCTCTTCGCTGGCTTTGTCTAACGCGTCTTGCTGCACATCGACCAGCACCAGGTTCATGCCCAGTTTGGCGCCCAGGCGAGCGCATTCGAGGCCGAAGCCGGAGCCTGCGCCGGTGAGAACGGCTGTTTTGCCTTTGAAGTCCGTGATCATTGTTCGATTTCCTTGAGTGTCTTGATGAACAGGAAAATTGTCCCTGAGGTATGCCGTAACGGCTGTCACACAGGCAACTGCCCCTGCTCAGGCAATGGGTCGGGCAACTCGCAGCATTTCGATGTGCGGGATGCCGTCTTCGATGTAAGGCTGGCCGTTTTGCACAAAGCCGTGCTGGTTGTAGAACTTTTCCAGCCTGGCTTGCGCACCTATGCGAATCGGCTGCATGCCCCAGTGCCGCGCCAGGCTGGCGACGGCTTCTTTCATCAGCACGTGGCCGATGCCGCCGCCGCGCGCCGACATATGGGTGACAACGCGGCCAATGCTGGCCTCGGCAAACTTCTCGCCAGCCGCAAAGCAGCGTGCGTAGGCCACCAGCCTGCCCTCCTTCACGCCCAGCAAGTGCATGGCTTTCTGATCCGCGCCATCCATATCCTGGAAAGGACAGGCTTGCTCGACCACAAACACCTCGCTGCGCAGCTGCAGTATTTCGTACAGCTCCTGTGTGGTTAGCGCACTGAAGGGAACAAAACGCCAGTCGATACCGTTAGTGCTTTTTATCGGGCTCATGCGGGCGTGGCTGCTTTCAATGTGTAGCCGATGCGCGGGAAATGCACATGCACGGTGCCTGCCCGCGGGTCGATACGGCGCAAGGTGTAGTGCATGCGGGTGGCGGCAATCAGCTCGCCTTCGGTGGGCTCGGGGCCGAAGGCCTCACTGGTGATCACCACCTGGCTGCCCAGCGGGATGCCGTGTTCGTCCTGGAACACATCGTCATGCAGCGGCGCGGGCATGGCCGCGCTGGCCACGGCAACGGCCTGCGCCGCGCTGAATTTTTCAGAACTTCCGTGGCCGATGGCCGCCATGCGATCCATCCAGTCAAGTACCGCCGGCGTGAGCTTGAGGATGCCAGCCAGCACCGGGGTTTGCACGCGTGTGAACCACAGCGGGTGGTACATCGCGAAATCGGCGATGCAAGGCACTTCACCCAGCAAAAAGGGCCAGTCGTCCAGCATGTCGGAGATGCGCCGCAGGTAAGACTTGTACGCTGCGGCCGCGTCAGAAGAACGAATGCGCGGCATGCCGAAACTCATGGCCTTGCGATCTTCGCCAAAGGCGCGGGCGGCTTCGGGCGGCGCTTTCTCAAAAATCTGGGCAACACCCTTGGGCTGGGTGTTGTAGGCCATGGAAGTCCAGAACAGCGTGTTGTCGGCCCAATGCGCCAGCGTGCGCGCCATGCCTTTGCTGGGCTCGGGGTACACCGATGGCTCGGGTTGCAAATGCTCCAGCACGTCGCTGATCAAGGCGCTGTCGCAGTAAATGTCGGCGCCAATCTGCAGGATGGGCGTCTTGCGATAGCCGCCGGTGAGTGCCACCACATCGGGCTTGGGCATGACCATCGGGATGATGACGGACTTCCAGGGCAGGTTTTTATAGCCCAGCATCAGGCGCATTTTTTCGGCGAACGGCGATGTCGGGTAATGGTGAAGAATCAGTTCGCTCATGGGTATCTCCGATGGTTTTGTTCAATTCAGCGAGGCATGGCACGGGCGATGATGGTGTCGAAATCGGTGCCGGAGCCCAGCGTGCCGAAGGACTGGCCCCAGTTGCCGGCAAGGCGCGAATCGCAGAAGGCGCTGAAGACGGCCGTGGGCGCTGTCTGCAACAGCAGCGCGGCTTGCACCGCCAGCGCCACATCTTGTGCAAGGCGGCGCGCTTCAATTTCAGTCGCCATCTCTTCGATGCGCGTGGGCAATGCGGCGGCCAACCGGTCCAGTGCCGGGTGTGCGCCCTTGGCGGCGGCAAGCTCCTGCGTCAGCGCGGCCACTGCGTCGGCCTTGCGCAGGGCGCGCAGCAAGTCCAGCGCCATGATGTTGCCCGCGCCTTCCCAGATAGAGTTGAGCGGCATTTCGCGGTAGACGCGGGCCATGACGCCCTCGCCGCCTTCCTCCACATAACCGTTGCCGCCCAGGCATTCCATGGCCTCTTGCGCGAAATGGCTGCCGCGCTTGCAGATCCAGAATTTGGCGACCGGTGTCAGCAGGCGAGCCATGGCGGCTTCATGCGCGTCGCCCGGGCGATCAAACGCGCGAGCCAGGCGAATGGCCAGCGCGGTCGCGGCTTCAGATTCGAGTGCCAGGTCGGCCAGCACATTGCGCATCAGCGGCTGGTCTATCAGCAGCTTGCCGAAAGCCTTGCGCTGCGAGGTGTGGTTCAGCGCCAGCGCCAAGGCCTGGCGCATCAGGCCGCTGGTGCCCAGCGCGGTCGCGGCTTCAGATTCGAGTGCCAGGTCGGCCAGCACATTGCGCATCAGCGGCTGGTCTATCAGCAGCTTGCCGAAAGCCTTGCGCTGCGAGGTGTGGTTCAGCGCCAGCGCCAAGGCCTGGCGCATCAGGCCGCTGGTGCCCAGCGCGCAATCCAGCCGCGTCATGGTGCCCATCTCGAGGATTTGCGGAATGCCGCGGCCTTCGTCGCCGACCAGCCAGGCCTGGGCGTTTTCAAACTCCACTTCGGAGCTGGCGTTGGCCTTGTTGCCCAGCTTGTCTTTCAGGCGCTGGATGCGGATGGCGTTAAGGCCACCATCGGGCAGGACGCGCGGCAGGAAGAAGCAACTCAGGCCGGTCTTCGTCTGCGCCAGCACCAGAAAGGCATCACACATGGGCGCCGAGAAAAACCATTTGTGGCCGGTGATGGCATAACGCTCACCCCAACCGTCGCGGCCCACGGGTTCAGCCCGCGTGGTGTTGGCCCGCACGTCCGAGCCGCCCTGCTTTTCGGTCATGCCCATACCCATGGTGAGGCCGGCCTTGGCCTGCCACAACTTGAGCTCGGGGTCGTAGGCACGGCTGGCCAGCTTGGGGCCCCAGTCGGCGTAGATGGCCGTGTTGCCGCGCAATGCGGGTGTGGCCGCGTAGCTCATGGAGATGGGGCACAGCGTTGACGGTTCGAGCTCTGTGAAAAGCATGAAGCCCGCGGCACGCCGGACATGAGGGGACGGATTCTCGTCAGACCAAGGGGTGCCGTGCAGGCCCGAGCCCGTCGCCAGCCTCATCAGCGCGTGATAGCTCGGATGAAACTCCACCTGGTCCACACGCCGGCCGAATCGGTCATGGCTGTGCAGCACCGGCCCGTGGACGTTCGCCAGGCGTGCGTGCGTCTGCATGGCGGTGCTGCCCAGCGCTGCACCCAACTGGGTCAGCTCCGCCGTGTCCAGCGCGGGGGCATTGAACTTCAGTGCGTCGCGCAGCGGCCGGTGGGTGTCAAACAGGTTGTAGTCCGACAGCGCGGCTGGCTGGTTGAAGACTTCATGGGTGGAGTTCATGTCAAACCTCCGGGGCCGAAAGACTAGATCAGCTTGACCAGTTGCTTGCCGAAGTTCTTGCCCTTGAGCAATCCGAGGAAGGCCTCGGGCGCCGCCTCAATGCCCTGGGCCACGCTTTCACGTGGGCGCAGCTTGCCGGTGCCGACCAAGGTGCCGAGTTCCTTCAGCGCTTCTGGCCAGACTTCCATGTGCTCGCTCACGATGAAGCCTTCCAACTTGAGGCGGTTGGTGAGAATCAGCGCCGGGTAAGTCAGCGGCATGGGCTTGCCGTCGTAGCCGGCGATCATGCCGCACAGCGCGATGCGGCCGAAGGCGTTCATGCGCAGCAGCACGGCGTCCAGCACCATGCCGCCCACGTTTTCAAAGTAGCCGTCAATGCCGTCCGGGCAGGCGTCTTTGAGCGCCTTGGTCAGTGACGCGGCGTCGGCGTGCAGTTTGTAGTCGATGCAGGCGTCGAAGCCGAGCTCTTCGATGGCGTATTTGCATTTGTCGGGCCCGCCGGCGATGCCAACGGTGCGGCAGCCGCGCGCTTTGGAAAGGGCTGCAAAGGCACTGCCCACGGCGCCGGTGGCGGCGCTGACGACCATGGTCTGGCCGGCTTTGGGTTCGATGATTTTCACCAGGCCATACCACGCAGTGACGCCTGGCATGCCGACCGCACCCAGGTAATGCGACAACGGCACGTGGGTGGTGTCTACCTTGCGCAGGGCGCCGGGCTGGTCGGCGTTGACCACGCTGAATTGCTGCCAGCCGCCCATGCCGACGACCTTGTCGCCCGCCTGGAATTTCGGCGAGCGGCTTTCCACCACTTCACCGGCGGTGCCGCCCTGCATGACCTGGCCCAGGGGCTGGGGTGCGGCGTAGCTCTTGGCGTCGTTCATACGTCCGCGCATGTAGGGGTCAAGGCTCAGGAAATGGTGGCGCACCAGCACCTGGCCATCCTGCAACTCAGGCGTGTCGCTGGAGACCAGCATGAAGTTGCTGGCGAGGGCTTCGCCGGTCGGGCGGTTGTCGAGAAGAATTTGCTGGTTGACGGGCATGAAAGTCTCCTTGAATGTTGGAATGCGACCCGCATGAGGGCCGGGTTTGCTACTTGCTACTTATTTGATAGCTAACAGTCTATGCACCACCTGGGCTGGAGCACGTTTTTGTTATGAAAAATGTCAGTCCGTTGAAATCGCGCCATCCGGGCCGTTGGGCGCATTGGCGCTCTCAGGCCCGGTAGGCAGCCGCTTGACGTACTTGAAGGTGCCGGTCGAGTGCGCACAGGCCTGACCCAAGACATCGTAAAGCGTTGCTTCGGTAAATGCCATGGTTTTGGTGCGGTGCATGAGCCGGCCTTTGGCCGTCAGCCGGCTGCCGTCGCCGGGCGCCGGCCGCATGAAGCTGGTCTTCATCTCGATAGTGACCACGCCCATGTCTTTGTCCACGCTGCGCGCAGCCGTCGCCATGGTCACGTCCAGCAGCGTCATGATGGCGCCGCCGTGCGTGACGGCAAAAGAGTTCAGGTGCTCAGGCTTGGGCGTATAGCCAATGGCTGAGGCGCCGCCCGTGAACAGCTCCAGCTCAAAGCCCAGGTGATTGACGAAGGGGATGTCGGCGCCGAAATTCATGACTTCTTCCCAACCCTTCATTGTGTTTTTCCGCCGGGCCGCCCCAAGGAAAAATGAGCCCCCTCGGGGGGCAGCGAAGTGCGCGAAGCGACAAGCGTGGGGGCCATATCAACCGCCTGTTACCACTGATACACCGCCATCGACCGCCAGCCACTGGCCGGTGATGTGTTTGCCGGCATCCGATGCGTAGAGCACGCACAGGCCCTTCAAATCCTCGTCATCACCCAGGCGGCCCAGCGGCGCATGCGAAGCGAGCTTTTCCTCGCCCATCGCCTTCAGCGTGCCTACGGTCATTTTGCTCGGGAAAAAGCCCGGGCAGATCGCGTTGACGGTGATGTTGTACTTGCCCCATTCGCAACCCAGCGCGCGGGTGAAGTTAACAACAGCGCCTTTGGAGGTGTTGTAGGCCACGGTGGTCATCTCGCGCGGGTTGCCGCCCAGGCCGGCGATGGAGGCGACGTTGATGATGCGGCCGGACTTGCGGGCGATCATGCTGTGTTTGGCGATGTGCTGGCTCAGGATGAAGTAGCCGCGGATGTTGAGGTTCATGACCTTGTCCCAGGCCTCGACCGGGTGGTCTTCGGCGGGCGCGCCCCAGGCTGCGCCGGCGTTGTTGACCAGGATGTCGACGTGGCCCAGGCGCTTGATGGCCTCGTCGGCCAGCGCGCGTATGTCTTCTTCTTTTGAGCAATCGGCGGCAATCCAGTCGACGTCAATGCCTGCGGCTTTGAGCTCGGCAGCGGACTCGACCAGGTCTTCGGCCTTGCGCGAACTCAAGATGACCTTGGCGCCGGCTTCGCCCAGCGCCTGGGCCAGTTGCAGGCCCAGGCCGCGCGAGCCACCCGTGACGAGTGCGGTTTTGCCTTTGAGGTCAAACAGTTGCTGGATGGTACGGGTCGTCATGAAAGGTCTCCTGAAGTGTTGTCATCGGCTTCGCCGTGATGCCGTTGAACGGCGGGCGGGATGAGGGGTTGCGGATAAAGAGAAGATGTTTTTTAGGTGGCCATGGGTGCACTGCTTTCACATGCGGGCAACATCGCCATATTGGCACAACATGGGGCCGGCTGGCAGCGTGGCTGTCGTGGCGGCGACTTCGAAATCAGAGGCCCTGGTCAGGACCCCACATTGATGCGGGAACGCACATAGATCAGCACGAAGCCGACCGCCGCGACGACTCCGCCGGCGACCACCATCGACCAGCCGATGGCGTCGTCAAGGCGCTGGACCGACAAGCCCAGCACCAGCGTCAACAGCCCGCCGTAGATCAGGACCCAGATCAGGGCCTGCAGGCGGGCGACTGACTTGTTGGACACCGGCTCGGCGGACGGTTTGAAAAATGACATTAAAAAGCCTCCTCAGGCAGATCGGCGCAAGTCAGGTCGCGGGTTTCAACCACCTTGAGCCAGGCGTCGATCTTGGGTAATTCATAGTGATAAAAATAACGTGTAGCCCCCATTCTGCCTGTGTGAGCTGCTCCTGAATTGCTAGCAAGCTGCGGCAGCGAGAGACTGGCGAGCGCCACGTCCAGCCAGATCCACGCCAGCACGGTGTGGCCAAAGGCCTGCATGTAGGGTACCGCATTGGCCAGCGCCTCGCCGGGCTCGCCTTTTGCCCACGCGGCCTTGGTGGCGCTGCCCACATGCTGCAGCGCCTTGCCCAGCGCGTTGGCATGCACGGCCAGCTCCGGCTGCTGGATGGCTTTTTCAATCGTGGCGTTGATGCGCGCGGCCAGCAGCTGCAGCCCCCTGCCCCCCTCCATCAACACCTTGCGGCCCAGCAAATCCATCGCCTGGATGCCGTGGGTGCCTTCATGGATCATGTTCAGGCGGTTGTCGCGCCAATACTGCTCGACCGGGAAGTCGCGCGTATAGCCATAGCCGCCGTGGACCTGGATGGCCAGCGAATTGGCCTCCAGGCACCATTCGCTGGGCCAGCTTTTGGCAATCGGCGTCAGCACTTCGAGCAACAGGCGCGCGTCATCAGCGGCCTGCGCGTCGGCGGTGTGGTGTTCGTCGACCAGGCGGGCGCAATACAACTCCAGCGCCAGCGCACCTTCGCAATACGCTTTTTGCGCCAGCAGCATGCGCTTGACGTCGGCGTGCTCGATGATGCGGATCTGCGGCTGGGCCGCATCCTTACCCCCCACGCCCACGGGTCGGCCCTGCGGCCGGTTTTTGGCGTAGTCCAGGCTGGCGTAGTAGCCTGCCATGCCCAGCATGGTCGCGGCGGTGCCCACGCCAATGCGTGCCTCGTTCATCATGTGGAACATACAACGCAGGCCCTCATGCGGCTTGCCGACCAGGTAGCCGACAGCGCCGGCGTGGCCATCGACCGGGTACTTGCCTTCGCCGAAGTTGAGCAGCGTGTTGGTGGTGCCGCGCCATCCCAGCTTGTGGTTGAGGCCCGCCAGCGCGACGTCGTTGCGCACGCCGGTGAGTTCGCCCTTTGTGTCGACCATTTTCTTGGGAACGATAAAGAGCGAAATGCCGCGCGTGCCGGCGATCAGCTTCCCATCCGGTCCCGGTATTTTGGCCAGCACCAGGTGAATGATGTTGTCGGTCAGCTCGTGTTCACCGGCCGAGATCCACATCTTGTTGCCCTTGAGGCGATAGCGTGGGCCCAAAGGGTCGGCCTCAAAGCCATCGCCGTCCGGCACAGCGCGTGTCGTCACATCGCTCAGCGACGAGCCGGCCTGCGGCTCCGACAAACACATGGTGCCGGAGAAGCGGCCGGAGAATTCATTTTTGGCGAAGACGTCCTTTTGCATGTCGGTGCCGTGCACCATCAGCAAATTGGCATTGCCTGTGGTCAACAGGCCCGAGCCTATGCTGACCGAAGCCATGGCGAAGAAGGCGTTGGCCGCCGCTTCCACCGTATAGGGCAGCTGCATGCCGCCCACTTCATAGTCTTGCGCGGCGCTGAGCATGCCGGACGCTGCGTAGGCTTTTTGCGCGTCATGCGTGGCCTGCGGCAGGATGACTTTTTCGCCGTCGAAGTGTGGCTCCTGCGTGTCTACGATGCGGTTGAACGGCGCGTATTTCTCGCGCGCGATGCGCTCGCAGGTGTCGAACACCGCATCAAAGGTTTCGCGCGAATGGTCGGCGAAGCGCTCGCGCTGGTTGAGCGACTCGGCGCCCAGCCAGTGGTAAAGCAGAAAGTCGAGTGTGGGCCTGAGACTCATGACGGTCTCCCCGGAACGCCAGGCGCCAAGGCAGGAAACGCCTGCCCTTTCTGAAGGAGCAGGGTTTCATTCATGCTGTTGCCTGTTTAGAGGACTTCGAAGATACCGGCCGCACCCATGCCGCCGCCAATGCACATGGTCACGCAGACGCGCTTGGCGCCGCGGCGTTTGCCTTCGATCAGGGCGTGGCCCGTCAGGCGCTGGCCGGTTACGCCGTAAGGGTGGCCGACGGCAATGGCGCCGCCGTTGACGTTGAGTTTGTCCATCGGGATGCCCAGCTTGTCGGCGCAGTACAGCACCTGCACGGCGAAAGCTTCATTGAGCTCCCACAGGTCGATGTCGCTGATCTTCAGGCCCAGTTTGGCCAGCACCTTGGGGATCGCGAAGACAGGGCCGATGCCCATCTCGTCGGGCTCACAACCGGCGACCGCGAAGCCGAGGAAACGGCCCAGGGGTTTGAGGCCTTTCTTCTCGGCCACGGTTTCATTCATGATGACCACGGCGCCGCCGCCGTCGGAGAACTGGCTGGCATTGCCCGCAGCAATCACGCCGCCCGGGATGGCCGGCTTGATGCCGCTGATGCCTTCTTTGGTCGTGCCTTCGCGGATGCCTTCGTCTTTGCTGACGGTGACTTGTTTGGTGCTCAGGCCCATGACCTTGTCGGCCACGCCGGCTGTCACGGTGATGGGCGCGATTTCGGCTTCAAAGAGGCCTGCGGCCAATGCGGCCGTGGCTTTTTGCTGGCTCAGCGCGCCGTACTCGTCCATGCGGTCGCGCGAGATGTTGTAGCGCTTGGCGACCTGCTCGGCCGTCTGCAGCATGTTCCAGTAGATCTCGGGCTTGTTCTTGGCCAGCCACGAATCGGCCAGCATGTGGGTGTTCATCTCTTGCTGCACGCAAGAGATGCTTTCGACGCCGCCGGCCACGTAGATGTCGGCTTCGCCGGCGATCACGCGCTGGGCTGCCGTCGCAATGGTCTGCAGGCCGGAGGAGCAAAAACGGTTGACCGTCATGCCCGATACGGTGACGGGGCAGCCGGCGCGCAATGCGATCTGGCGGGCGATGTTGGCGCCGGTGGCGCCTTCGGGGTTGGCGCAGCCCATGATGACGTCATCAACCTCGGCGGCTTCGATGCCGGCGCGCTGGATGGCGTGCTCGACAGCGTGGCCGCCCAGGGTGGCGCCGTGCGTCATGTTGAAAGAACCCTTCCAGCTTTTGGCCAGAGGGGTGCGTGCGGTGGAAACGATTACTGCTGAAGTCATGAAATTCTCCGAATCTGGGACGTTGATCGTGCGGATCGAAATGGCTTTAGGTGGACTGGTTGAAGGTCTTGCCTTCAGCCGCAAGCTTGGCCAGCAGTGGCGCGGGCTTCCAGAATTTGGCGTCGTCCAGCGGGTTCTGGGCAAAGCGGTTCATGCTTTGAACCACGTTGAAGAGGCCGACCTGGTCGGCGTACAGCATGGGGCCGCCGCGGTAGACCGGGAAGCCGTAACCCATGATGTAGACCATGTCGATGTCGCTGGCCTTGGAGGCAATGCCCTCTTCCAGGATGTGCGCGGCCTCGTTGACCAATGAGTACACCAGGCGCTGCACGATTTCCTCGTCGGAAATCTTGCGCGGCGTGATGCCCAAACTGGCGCGGTGGTCTTCAATCATCTTGACGACTTCGGCGTTCGGGATCGCGTCGCGCTTGCCGGGCACGTAGTCATACCAGCCTGCGCCGGTCTTCTGGCCGAAGCGGCCTTTCTCGCAAAGCAGGTCAGCTGTCTTGCTGTACTTCATGTCCGGCTTTTCGGTGTAGCGGCGCTTGCGGATCGCCCAGCCGATGTCATTGCCGGCCAGATCGCCCATGCGGAACGGGCCCATGGCAAAGCCGAATTTTTCAACCGCCTTGTCGACCTGCTCAGGCGTGCAGCCTTCGTCCAGCAGGAAACCGCCTTGGCGGCCGTACTGCTCGATCATGCGGTTGCCGATAAAGCCGTCGCAGACGCCGGAGACCACAGCCGTCTTCTTGATCTTTTTGCCCATCGCCATCACGGTGGCCAGCACGTCCTTGCCGGTCTTGGCGCCGCGCACCACTTCCAGCAGCTTCATCACATTGGCCGGGCTGAAGAAATGCAGGCCGACCACGTCCTGTGGGCGCTTGGTGAAGGCGGCAATTTTGTTGACGTCCAGCGTCGAGGTGTTGGAAGCCAGAATGGCGCCCTGCTTCATCACGCGGTCCAGTTCTTTAAAAACCTTTTCCTTGACGCTCATCTCTTCAAACACGGCCTCGATCACGAGGTCGGCGTCTTTGAGGTCGTCGTAGCTCAGCGTGGTGCTGAGCAGGCCCATGCGCTGGTCGTATTTATCTTGCTTGAGCTTGCCCTTCTTGACCTGGGCTTCGTAGTTCTTGCTGATGATGCCAAGGCCTTTGTCCAGCGCTTCCTGTTTCATCTCGAGAATCTTGACGGGGATGCCGGCGTTCAGGAAGTTCATCGCGATGCCGCCGCCCATGGTGCCGGCACCGATGACGGCGACGGACTTGATCTCGCGCTTAGGCGTGTCTTCCGGCACGTCGGGAATCTTGGAGGCGGCGCGCTCAGCCATGAAGATATGGCGCAGTGCGCGGCTTTCGGGCGTCCACATCAGGTTGATGAAGAGCTCGCGTTCAAAAGCCAGGCCGTCTTCAAACTTCTTCTTGGTGGCGGCTTCCACCGCATCCACACACTTGAGCGGCGCGGGGAAGTTTTTGGCCATGCCCTTGACCATGTTGCGGGCAAACTGGAAGTAAGCGTCGCCGTTGGGGTGCTTGGCGCGCAGGTCGCGCACCAGCGGCAGCGGCCGGGTGTCTGAGATCGATTGCGCAAACGCCAGGGCTTCCTGGGCCAGCGATTCGGGCGAGGCAGAGATCTTGTCGAAGAGCTTCTGACCGGGGATTTGCGCGAGCAACTCGCTCTTGACGGGCTCACCGCTCACGATCATGTTCAACGCGGGCTCCACACCCACCACGCGCGGCAGGCGCTGCGTGCCGCCTGCGCCGGGCAGCAGGCCCAGCTTGACTTCAGGCAGGGCCACATTGGTGCCGGGGGAAGCGATGCGGTAGTGGCAGCCGAGCGCCAGCTCGAGGCCGCCGCCCATGCAGACGGAATGGATCGCGGCAACGACGGGCTTGGCCGAGTTTTCGACCACACGGATCACGCTGTGCAGGTTGGGCTCAGACAGCGCCTTGGGCGTGCCGAATTCCTTGATGTCTGCGCCGCCTGAAAACGCCTTGCCGGCGCCGGTGATCACGATGGCCTTGACGGCTGCATCGGCATTGGCCTTCTGGATGTTGTCGGTCAGGCTCAGGCGCGTGGCGTGGCCCAGGCCGTTGACGGGTGGGTTGCTCAACGTGATGAGCGCGACGGGGCCGTGAACTTCGTAAAGGGTGGTCATTGCGATGCTTCTTTCCTTGATGGGAGTTTCAGTTTTCAGTTGTCTCGGCTGGCGCTGTGGCCCTGCAAGCCCTGGTCGGTCGTCCCGGTCGCCCAAAAAAGTACGACCGTTCTTTTTCCATTGTAGGGGGCGTTTGTGACGGCACAAGTCTCCGGATGGACTGTTCAGTCTATTTTTGTCCCTGCGGTGACATGCGCGGGACAATCCAAACTGTTTTTTACACTTCCAGCCACTCTTTGCGGATGTAAGCATCGGCCCGCAGGCTGTCGGGCGTGCCGTCAAACACGATGCTGCCGTGGCCCATCACCAGCGCGCGGTCGGAAATCGCCATGGCAATCGTCAGTTTCTGCTCGATCAGCAGCACCGAAATGCCCTTGGCCTTCAGCGTCTGCAGGTACTGGCCCACGAGCTCAACAATCTTCGGCGCCAAGCCCTCAGTAGGCTCGTCAATGATGATGAGGTCAGGGTCACCCATCAGCGTGCGGCACAGCGTCAGCATCTGCTGCTCGCCGCCCGAGAGCACGCCGGCTTCGGTGTGCTGGCGTTCGCGCAGCCTCGGGAACATCTGGTACATGTCTTCAAACGACCAGCGCGAACCCTTGCCTGAGCCTTTTTGGCCCAGAAGCAGGTTCTGGTGCACGGTGAGCTTGGGGAAGATGTCGCGGTTCTCCGGCACATAGCCAATCCCCAGATGGGCGATCTGGTAGGCCTTCTTGCCGACGATTTCTTCCTTCTTCCAGAGGATGGAACCCTGGCAGTCGACCAGGCCCATGATGGCCTTGGCCGTGGTGGAGCGGCCCGAGCCATTGCGGCCCAGCAAGGCGACGATCTGGCCGGGCTGCACGTCGAAATGCACACCGTGAAGAACGTGGCTTTTGCCGTAGAAGGCGTGGAGGTTTTGTATATGCAGCATCAGTGGCCTCCTGCTTGCGCGTCGGCAGCGGATGAACCCAAGTAGGCCTCCTGGACCCGCTGGTCGGCGCGAACCGCCTCGGGCGTGTCGTAGGCAATGATTTCGCCGTAAACCACCACCGCGATCTTGTCGGCCAGGCCAAACACCACGCCCATGTCGTGCTCCACCGTCAGCAGGGTTTTGCCCACGGTGACTTCCTTGATGAGGTTGATGAAGCGGCTGGTCTCAGACCGGCTCATGCCGGCCGTGGGTTCATCCAGCAGGATGACGTTGGCGCCGCCGGCAATGGTGATGCCGATTTCCAGCGCACGCTGCTCGGCGTAGGTCAGGTTAATCGCCAGTACGTCGCGCTTTTTGTCGAGCTTGATCATGGCCATCAGTTCATCGGCACGCTGGTTGGCGTCGTCCAGATCGGCCAGAAAGCGGAAGAAGGTGTACTTGTAGCCCAGGCTCCACAGCACGCCGCAGCGCAGGTTTTCAAACACGCTGAGCTTGGGGAAGATGTTGGTGATCTGGAAGCTGCGCGATAAACCCAGCCGGTTGATCTCAAACGGTTTTTTGCCGTCGATGCGCTGGCCGTTGAGCAGCACCTGGCCGCTGGTGGGCTCAAACCGGCCGCTGATCAGATTGAACAGTGTGGACTTGCCCGCACCGTTGGGGCCGATGATGGCGACGCGCTCGCCGGCGTTCACCTGGAGGTTGGTGCCGCGAATGATTTCGGTTTTGCCGAAGCTTTTGCGCAGGTCTTTCAGTTCAAGCGAATACACCGCTGATGTTTCAGCGTGAGAAGGGCTCGTGCTCACAGCAACTCCCTTCGCTTGATTTCTTTTTCAATCTCATTTTGTATCTCACCCCATTGCGTCAAAAACTGCCGGCGCGTGAGCTCAAACAGGCCAAGGCCGGTGATCAACACAAACCCGGCACCCAGCCAGCTGTTGATGTTCGTGGCGTTGAGCCGAACGCCCATAAAGCCGAGCTCTGCGCCCAGCGCCGCATTGAGCTGCAAGTGGTAGATCATTTCGACCATGGCTGCGGCGCCCACCAGCGCCACCAGCGCCGTTACAGCCAGGCTCAGATAACCCACCCACAACTCCTTGAGCTTGCCGAAGGACGCGATGCGCAGGTTCATCATGATCAGGCTGGCGATGCCGCCCGGCGCGTACATCACCATGAACAGAAAGATCAGGCCCACATAGAGAAGCCAGGCCATGGAGAGCTCGGACAGCAGAATCAGCGCCAGCACCAGCAGGCCCGCGCCGATGATGGGCCCGAAGAAGAAAGTCGCGCCGCCCAGGAAGGTAAACAGCAGCAGGCTGCCCGAACGGACTCCGCTCACGACTTCCGCCGTGACGATTTCCGAATTGATGGCCGCCAGCCCGCCGCCTATGCCCGCAAAGAAGCCGGCAATGATGAAGGCGTAGTAGCGCACGCGCTGCGTGTTGTAGCCGATGAATTCCACGCGCTCGGGGTTGTCACGCACGGCGTTCAGGATGCGACCCAGCGGCGTGCGGGTAAAGGCAAACATCGCCGCCGTGCAGATGAAGCAGTAAAAGGCGATCAGGTAATAAACCTGGATCTGCGGGCCGAAGCTGATGCCGAAGACCGGCTTGCCATAGGCGCGGTTGGTGGTGATGCCGCCCTCCCCGCCAAAGAACTCCGGGAACATCAGCGACATGGCAAATACCAGCTCGCCCACGCCCAGTGTGATCATGGCAAAGGTGGTGCCAGCCTTTTTGGTGGTGACGTAACCGAGCAGCACGGCGAAGAACAGGCCCGAGAGCCCACCCACCAGCGGGATCAGCGGCAGCGGTATGTAGAACGTGCCCTTGGCGGCCAGGTTCATCGCATGCACGGCGAGGAAGGAGCCCAGCCCTGCATACACCGCATGGCCGAAGCTGAGCATGCCGCCCTGCCCGAGCAGGATGTTATAGCTCAGGCAGATGATGACCAGGTAGCCGGCCTGCGACAGCATGGTGAGCGCCAGGCTGCTTTTGAACATCATGGGCGCGGCGATCAGCAGCAGCGCGTAAAGCGTCCAGAGCAGCCAGCGGCCGACGTTATAGGGTTTGAATTCGTGAAACGGTCGTGTCATGTTGGTCAACCTAGCCTTCGCGTGTACCCAGAAGGCCTTTGGGCCGGAAGATAAGGATCAACACCAAAAAGAGGAAAGGAAGGATGGGCGCGACCTGCGAAATGGTGAGCTTGAGCAGCGGGTAGCCGAAGGTTTCCGGCGTGACAACGTAGCTGAATTTCGCCAGCAAGGTCATCAGCGACTGGTCCATGGCGACCGCAAAAGTCTGGATCAGGCCGATGAGCAGCGACGCCAGGAAGGCCCCGCTGAGCGAGCCCATGCCCCCCACCACCACCACGACAAAGATGATGGCGCCGACGGAGCCCGCCATCGCGGGCTCGGTCACAAAGGTATTGCCGCCAATAACGCCGGCCAGGCCCGCCAGCGCAGCGCCACCGCCAAAGACCAGCATGAAGACGCGCGGCACGTTGTGGCCCAGCGCCTCCACGGTTTCCGGGTGGGTGAGCGCAGCCTGGATGACCAGGCCTATGCGCGTGCGTGTGAGCAGCAGCCAGATGCTGATCAGCATGACGATGGAGATCAGCATGATGAAAGCGCGGGACTTGGGGAAGTTGGTGCCGAACACCGTGAACAGCGGCCCTTCCAGCCCGGTCGGCAGCACGTAGTTGACGGCCGACCGTCCCCAGACCAGTTGCACCAGCTCCAGCAGCAGGTAAGACAAGCCGAAAGTGATCAACAGCTCAGGCACATGGCCGAACTTGTGCACCCTGCGCAGGCAATACCGCTCAAAAGCCGCGCCTATGACAAACACCAGCAACGGCGCCACCAGCAGTGACCACCAGAAGCCGATGACCTGCGACGTGCTGTAGGCAATATAGGCCCCGACCATGTAGAACGAGGCGTGGGCGAAGTTCAGCACGCCCATCATGCTGAAGATCAGCGTGAGGCCGGAGCTGAGCATGAACAACAGCAGGCCGTAGCTCAGGCCGTTCAAGAGCGAGATGGTGAAAAATTCCAAATTCATCAATGACCGCCTGAAGCTGGAAGGTTGGAGGGCTGAAGGTTAGGAAGGAAGATCAGGGCAGCAGTAAAGAAAAAGGCCCGAGGATGGGTCGGGCCTTCGCCTTGTTGGATGCCGCTCAGGGCATCAGCCCGGGCGTTTCATCTGGCACGAGGTGGGCGTGCTGGCGACATAGGGCTCGTAGTACTTGATGGGCACAAAGGTGTAGCCGGTGTTCTCTGCGTCATAGGGGTACTTGCCGCCGGCTTTTTCCCATTTGTCGATATAGAGGCCCTGCTGCAGCTGGTGGTCGGTCTTGCGCATCTCGACGTCGCCGTTAAAGCTCTTGAAGCGCAGGCCTTCCATGGCCTTGGCCACCACGGCCGGCTCGGTCGACTTGGTCTGCGCCATGGCTTCGGTCAGGATGGTGAAGGCGTGATAGATCGCGCCGGTGTAGAAGTCGTCGTTGAATTTCTTCTTGTACTCGGCCTGGATCTGCTGGATCTCGCCGCCCATGTTGAGGTGGTTGTAGGCCACCATGTAAACACGGCCCGCAGAGGCCGCGCCCAGCGCGGTGGGCGTACCGGTGACGCCGGCGTAGTAGGTGTAGAACTTGACGTTGTTCAGGCCCGCCTCATTGGCGGCCTTCACCAGCAGCGAGAGATCGGAGCCCCAGTTGCCGGTGATCACGGTGTCGGCGCCTGACTGCTTGATCTTGGCGACGTAGGGTGCGAAGTCACGCACCTGCGCCAGCGGGTGCAGGTCCTCGCCGACGATCTGGATATCGGGGCGTTTGCTGGACAGATTGGCCTTGGCGAACTTGGCGACCTGCTGGCCGTGCGAGTAGTTCTGGTTGATCAGGTAGACCTTCTTGATGTCCGGCTGGTCCTTCATGAAGGCCGTGAGCGCCTCCATCTTCATGGAGGTGTCGGCATCCAGGCGGAAGTGCCAGTACTCGCACTTGCTGTTGGTCAGGTCCGGGTCCACCGCGGCGTAGTTCAGGTAGACGACTTCCTTCCCGGGATTGCGTTCGTTGTACTTGGACAGCGCATCCATGATGGCCAGCGCCGGGCCCGAGCCGTTGCCTTGCACCACGTAGCGCGCACCCTGGTCGATGGCGGACTTCAGCGCATTGGTGGTTTCCTGCGGACTCAGCTTGTTGTCAATGCCGATGATCTCGAACTTCACACCGGCCTTGTTCTTTTTACTGAACTGCTCGGCCAGGAACTGGAAGCCCTTGAGCTGGTTGGTGCCCACGGCGGCCATCAGGCCCGACAGCGGGTCGAGCCAGGCGATCTTGACGGTCTGGTTCAGGTTGACGGCGCCGGGCGCCGGCGCTGCCGTGGCGGCTTTGGCCGGTGCGGCAGCCTTGGCAGGCGCCTGGGCCAGCGTCATGCCGCTGTAGAGCATGGAAGACACCGCCAGGGCGATGCCTGCATGCCTTGCGAAAAATCGGGTCTGGGTTGTCATCCCTTGTCTCCTGAAAATTTATGAATTTGCGAACGAAATCTCACGGGGGAACCGGCAAAGGTTAGGGTAAAAAATGCTGCACTGCGTCAGGGAATGCCCTAGCGGTATGTCACACACGTGACCCCCACGCTCCTCACTTCGTGTGTCGCTGCCCCCCGAGGGGGCCACCCGCCCTACGGCCCGGCAAAGCCGGTTCCGGGGAGGGATGTGCGCCCCACGGTTGCTCACTTCGTGTAGCTCCCTGCCCCCGAGGGGCCGCCCGCTTGCGGTCTGGCAAAGCCAGTCCCGCGGCTCATGCTGGCGAAGAAGAGCCCCAGTCGAAGGTCGCGCCAATTAGGTCTGTGGCAGTTTGTAATCCTTCAAGATCTCACGCAGTTTGGTCTTGAGCATCTTGCCGGTGGCGCCTAGCGGGATGGCGTCGACGAAAACCACGTCGTCGGGGATTTGCCATTTGGCGGTTTTGCCGTCGTAGAAACGCAGGAGTTCGTCGCGGGTGACGTCCATGCCTGGTTTTTTGACCACGGCGATGATGGGGCGCTCATCCCACTTGGGGTGGGCCACGCCGATGCAGGCGGCCATGGCGACGGCTGGGTGGGCCACGGCGATGTTTTCCACTTCGATGGAGCTGATCCATTCGCCGCCCGACTTGATGACATCCTTGCTGCGGTCGGTGATCTGCAGGTAGCCGTCGGGGTCTATGGTGCCGACGTCGCCTGTGGGGAACCAGCCATCGACCAGCGGGTCGCCGCCCTCGCCTTTGAAGTATTCGCGCACAGTCCACGGCCCTTTGACATAAAGGTCGCCGAAGACCTTGCCGTCCCATGGCAGTTCCTTGCCGTCTGGATCAACGATCTTCATATCAACGCCGTAGAGGGCGCGCCCCTGCTTGAGGCGTACCTTCATTTTTTCAGCCTCGGGCAGCGCGTCATGCTTGTTCTTGAGCGTGCAGAGGGTGCCCAGCGGGCTCATCTCGGTCATGCCCCAGGCGTGCAGCACCTCGACGCCGTAGTCCTCGCGGAAGGCATTGATCATGGCCGGCGGGCAGGCCGAGCCGCCAATGACGGTGCGGCGCAAGGTCGAGAACTTCAATCCGGCCGGTTTCATATGCGTCAGCAGCATTTGCCATACGGTAGGCACGCCCGCGGCGTAGGTGACCTTCTCGGCCTCGATCAGTTCATAGATCGATTTGCCGTCGAGCGCGGGGCCGGGAAAGACCAGCTTGGCGCCGGTGAGCGCGGCCGAATACGGAATGCCCCAGGCGTTGACGTGAAACATGGGCACCACCGGCAGGATGGCGTCGCGCGCGGAGATGCACATCACGTCGGGCAGCGCGGCTGCGTAGGCATGCAAGGTGCTGGAGCGGTGGCTGTACAGCGCGGCCTTGGGGTTGCCCGTGGTGCCGCTGGTGTAACACATGCTGGAAGCGGTGTTCTCGTCAAAGGTCGGCCAGGCGTAGTCGGCGCTTTGCGCCCCCACCCAGCTTTCATAGCTCTGCAGGTTGGGGATGCCGGAATCCGCCGGCAGCTTGTCCGCATCGCATAGCGCGATGTAGTGCTTGATGGTGGGGCACCTGGCGTGTACGGCCTGCACCAGCGGCAGGAAGCTCAGGTCAAAGCACAGCACCTGGTCTTCGGCGTGGTTGGCGATCCAGGCGATCTGGTCGGGGTGCAGGCGCGGGTTGATGGTGTGCAGCACGCGGCCCGAGCCGCTTACGCCGTAGTAGATTTCCAGGTGGCGGTAGCCGTTCCAGGCCAGCGTGGCGACGCGGTCGCCGAACGCGAGCTTCAGGCCGTCCAGCGCATTGGCCACACGGCGGGCGCGCTGGCCGAGGTCTTTATAGGTATAGCGATGCAGGTCGCCCTCCACGCGGCGCGAGACGATTTCAGCGTCGCCGTGATGGCGCTCCGCGAATTCGATCAGTGATGAGATCAGCAGGGGCTGGCTTTGCATCAAACCTAACATCGTCGGTGTTCCTTTCGTGCCTGGAAGGCGTGCTTGGGTGTGCTTTGAGTCGAAATGCCTTGAGCGAACATGGTACCCCCGAGCACTTGCGTGAGCCCCTCGGGAAAGTCCGCAGCGGCGTTAGCTCTGTGACAGCTTGGCACGGGTGCAGTACTGTCCCGCCAAAGCGCCCAAGATGCAAAGCATGTCGTTCTACCGACAGTTCCTAGGTACATACCCCGCCTCACCTTGCATGAGCGAGCGGCCACGCGGCACCACAGCCAGAGGACAATCTGCGCCATGCCATTTCAAACAGCGCCTGTGCATCACCGTTTTCTGGGCGGCCAGCCATGGTTCTCTTCGTTGCCGGCCGAACACCAGGAGCGCTTGCTACAGCGCACCTCGACGCAGAACGGGCGCAAGGGCGAGGTCTTGCTGGCTGCGGGCGTTGCAGTCAAAGGCTGGTATGCCGTGCTGTCAGGTCTGGTGAAGCTGCAGAGTACCTCGCCGGAAGGCCGGGTGTCGGCTTTCCTGGGCGTGCCCGACGGGGAATGGTTTGGCGAGGGCTCGACGCTGAAAACCGAGGCGCGCCGCTACGACGTGATCGCCCTGCGCGACACCACGCTGCTGTGCCTGCCGCGCGCGCTGTTCGACGAGCTTCTCGCCACTTCACTGCCATTCAACCATTTCCTGGTCGCGCACCTCAACAGGCGGCTCGGCCAGGCGATGACCATCATCGAGGCGGGCCGCTTGCGCGCACCAGAGCAGCGCGTGGCCCTGTATTTGAGCCGCGTGTTCTGGCAAGGCCGGCGCAAGCTGCTGCTGTCACAGGAAGAACTCGGCCTGCTGGCGGGCCTGTCACGGCAAACAGTGAACCGGGCATTACAAACGCTGGAGGGGTTGGGCCTGGTATCGCTCGAGTTTGGCCGTGTCGCGCTGCTGGATGAGCAGGCGCTGGCGTCTTACGCCAATCGGCCGGCCGATCAGAAGGTTTAACCCCGCCTCTGCAGGGCCGACCAGGCAACAGCACAATAGGGCCATGACCTCTGCGATAGACGCTCCCGCCGCCGACCTGGACCTTCCCGGATCATCCGGCCTGAACTGGATCAACAGCTTTGCCGGGCTGGGCCCGGATTTCTACACCGAACTCCAGCCTACCGCCTTGCCCTCTCCTTACTGGGTGGGGAAAAGCCGCTCACTGGCGCGCGAGCTGGGCCTCGAAGACGCCTGGCTCGAATCGGCCGACACGCGGGAAGCGCTGACGGGCAACCGCCTGCTGCCCGGCTCCAGTCCGCTGGCCAGCGTTTACAGCGGCCACCAGTTCGGCGTATGGGCCGGGCAGCTGGGCGACGGCCGTGCCCTGTTGCTCGGCGAGATCGAGACGCTGCTCGGGCCGCAGGAAATCCAGCTCAAGGGTGCCGGCAAAACGCCTTACTCCCGCATGGGTGACGGCCGCGCCGTGCTGCGCAGCTCCATCCGCGAATTCTTGTGCTCGGAAGCCATGCACGGGCTGGGCATTCCGACGACGCGTGCGCTCTGCGTTACCGGCTCCGATGCCTCCATACGGCGCGAGGAGATTGAAACCGCAGCCGTGGTGACCCGCACCGCCCCCAGCTTTATCCGCTTCGGCCATTTCGAGCACTTCAGCTACAACGACCAGCACGCGCAGCTCAAGACGCTGGCCGACTATGTGATCGACCGGTTCTACCCCGCCTGCCGCGAGGCCCCGCAACCTTATGCAGCCCTGCTGGAAGCGGTAAGCGAACGCACGGCGCACCTGATGGCGGCCTGGCAGGCGGTGGGTTTTTGCCATGGCGTGATGAACACCGACAACATGAGCATCCTGGGCCTGACCATCGACTATGGCCCGTTCCAGTTCCTTGATGCGTTCGACCCTGGCCACATCTGCAACCACTCGGACACCCAGGGCCGCTATGCCTACAACCGGCAGCCCAACATGGCTTACTGGAACCTCTTTTGCCTGGGGCAGGCCCTGCTGCCGTTGATCGGGGACCAGGAGCAGGCGCTGGCGGCGCTGGAGCCCTATAAAACCATCTTCCCCGACGCGCTGCAGGCGCGCATGCGCAGCAAGCTGGGCCTGGCCGATGAACAGCCCGGTGACAAAGACCTGGTAGACAGCACCTTCAGGCTCCTGGCAGCCAATAAAACGGACTACACCATTTTCTGGCGCCGGTTGAATGGCTTTACACCTGATAGCGGCCATGAGGCGGTGCGCGACCTCTTCTTTGACCGGGAATCCTTCAATGCCTGGGCGCTACAATATTCAGAGCGGCTAGCCCAGGTGGATATTGGGCTGCGGGCCGATTTGATGCTTAAAAATAACCCCAAATTTGTGCTACGCAACCATTTGGGCGAAGAAGCCATACGCGCCGCGAAACTAAAAGACTTTTCCGGGGTCGATACCTTGCTTGCGCTGCTGCAAGCCCCATTTGATGAACATGCCGGCCATGACAGCTTTGCCGGCTTTCCGCCCGACTGGGCTTCGTCGATTGAAATTAGTTGCAGTTCGTAACATCAAGATCAAATTACATCAGGACCCGACATGAGTGCCAAGATCCAGAAAACCGATGCTGAGTGGAAAGCCCTGCTGGCCGAAAGAGGAGCCGAGCCGGCCGCCTTTGAAGTCACCCGGCACGCCGCCACGGAGCGGCCCTACACCGGCAAGTACGAGGCTGTGTGGGCCGACGGGAGCTACCACTGCATCTGCTGCGGCGCCAAGCTGTTTGAATCCGAAACAAAATTCGACGCGGGCTGCGGCTGGCCGAGCTTTTCTGAAGAAGCCGTGCCGGGCGTGATTGAGGAAATCGTAGACCGCAAGCACGGCATGGTGCGTACTGAAACCGTGTGCGCCAGCTGCGGCGCGCATTTGGGCCATGTGTTTCCCGATGGCCCGTCGCCGACAGGCCTGCGCTACTGCATGAACTCCGCATCTTTGGACTTCAAACCTCAAGAATGAAGATGGGGTCAGGCCGCGCGTCAGGCGAGCATCGTTTAAAGGCCTGCTCTTAGGCCAGATAATCAGCACATGAAAATTCTTTTCGACTTTTTGCCGATTGCTCTCTTCTTCGGCATGTTCAAGTACGCCGAAGGCAACAAGGACTGGGCGGCCAGCACGGCCACGGAGTGGCTGGGTTTTATGGTGTCCGGCGGTGTAGTCGGCACTTCTGAAGCGCCGGTGCTGCTGGCCACGGTGGTGGTGATCATCGCCACACTGGCGCAAATTCTCTGGCTCAAAGTGCGCGGCAAAAAGGTAGACACCATGCTGTGGATCAGCCTGGGGCTTGTCACCGTGCTGGGCGGCGCCACCATTTACTTTCACAGCGAGAACTTCATCAAATGGAAGCCCACCGTGCTCTATTGGGTGATGGGTGGCGCCTTGCTGTTCGGCCAGCTAGTGCTCAAGAAGAACGGCATCAAGTCGCTGATGGGTTCGCAAATGACCTTGCCTGACGCCGTCTGGCGCGTGGTCAACCTCAGCTGGGTCGGATTTTTCGCCGTGATGGGCGTGATCAACCTTTGGGTGGCCTTTACCTTCACCACGGCTACCTGGGTCAACTTCAAGCTGTTCGGCGGGCTGGGGCTGATGCTGCTGTTCGTGCTGGTGCAGGCGGTCTATCTCAACAAGCACATCAAGCAACCGGACACCGCGCCATGAACACAGGGCTTTCCAGCGTGGCGCCGCAACCTGTTCGCGCCCATGCCATCGAGCAGCAGTTGAGGACACTGCTTCAACCCACCGAACTGGAAGTGCTGGACGAAAGCGCGGCTCATGCGGGGCATTCAGGCGCCAATGCAGAAGGCTACGGCAGCCACTTTCGCGTGCGGATTGCCAGCCCGCTCTTTACCGGCAAGAACCGCGTGGCACGCCACCGGCTTGTGTATGATGCACTGCAAAATTTCATTGCCCAGGGCCTTCACGCGCTGGCGATCGAAATCATCGAATCACCCTGAAAACCGCTGATGCCCTACGGCTCCGGCTACCAGGGCAAGCGCTACCCAAATCATTCAAGCTATACCAAGCAATCATCAGAAGGACTGCAAAAACATCATGAAAAAACAACTTTTACTGGCTACCGCTGCGGCGGGCCTGCTGGCCTTTGGCGCGCAAGGCGCCTTCGCGCAGAACGTCGCCATCGTCAACGGCAAGGCCGTCCCCAAGACACGCATGGACTCGCTGGCGCTGCAGGTCGTCAAGTCCGGCCGCGCCGTCACGCCGGAGATGGAAGGCCAGCTGCGTGAAGAAGTCATCGCACGTGAAGTGTTCATGCAGGAGGCCGACAAGCTGGGCCTGGCTGCCAGCGACGACGTCAAGGTGCAAATGGAGCTGGCCCGCCAGACCATCCTGATCCGCGAGCTGTTCGCCGACTTCCAGAAGAAGAACCCGGTGACGGAAGAAGAGATGAAAGCGGAGTACGACAAGTTTGCCGCTGCCAACGGCGGCAAGGAATACAAGGCGCGCCACATCCTGGTCGAAAAGGAAGCCGAGGCCAAGGACATCATTGCCAGCCTGAAAAAGGGCGGCAAGTTTGAGGACATCGCCAAGAAGAAATCCAAAGACCCCGGATCCGGCGCCAAGGGCGGCGACCTCGACTGGGCCAACCCCTCCAGCTACGTGCCGGAGTTCACTGAAGCGCTGGTCAAGCTGAACAAAGGCCAGACCACCGACGTACCGGTGAAGTCCCAGTTCGGCTACCACGTGATCCGTGTGGACGACATCCGCACAGCACAACTGCCGTCGTATGACGAAGTCAAACCCCAGATCGCCCAGCAAATGCAACAGCAAAAGCTGGCAGCCTTCCAGAACGACCTGCGCAAAAAAGCCAAGGTCGAATAAACCCGGCCGTGCCCATACAAAAAAGCAGCCTTTGGGCTGCTTTTTTTCTTGGAGAGCCGCGTCAATGGGTCAATTTGCGCAAATTGCTGATTGACGAAGGGGGTTGGGGCCGTTCCAATGGCTCATCCTTCAGGAGGTCCCATGCCCATCCGCCCTGCTTTCTCCGCATTTCCCCGGCTACCCGCAGCGCTTCTGCGGGCCCTGCTTCTTGGTGCAACGCTGCTTACAGCCACCCTCGCATCAGCGCAGAACGGCAAGACCGAAGTGCTGTGGCTGGGGCAAGCCGCCACGCGCATCACCACGCCGACAGGCAAGGTCATCATGATCGACCCCTGGCTGACGACCAACCCCAAAACGCCCGCCAACTTCCGCGCGCTTGAAGCGCTGGGCAAGGTGGACCTGATCCTGGTGACACATGCGCACTTCGACCATTTTGCCGACGCCCCTGCGCTGGCCAAAATGCACAACGCCCCGATGTACGGCCCTGCGGGCCTGAACCAGACCGTGGCAACGCTGGGCATACTGCCGGCCGAGCTGGCACCACGTTTCGGCAAGGGCGGCACCATCATGCCCTTCGGCCCCAACGGGGTGAAGATCACGGCAGTGCACGCCGAACACTCTTCGGAGCTGGCCTACAAGAACCCGGCCACCGGCAAAGATGAAGTGCAGCCCGGTGGCGAACCGGTGGGCTTCATCGTTGAAATGGAAAATGGCTTCAAGCTCTGGCATATGGGCGACACAGCCGTGTTTGGCGACATGCGGCTCATCGGCGACATGTACCGCCCCGATCTCGTGATACTTCCCATTGGCGGGCATTTTGTGATGAACCCGGTGGATGCGGCCATGGCGGTCCGCGAAATGATCCGGCCCCGCTTCGCGCTGCCCATCCACTACGGCACCACACCTGTGCTGCGCGGCACGCCGGCCGAATTCAACGCAGCGCTGGGAACCGCACCCGGCACGGCCCGCATGATTGCCCTGGATCCCGGCCAGAAGATTGATTTTTAGGTGCGCAATGACCAGCTCCACGCCGCTTCCTGATGCCCCCTCCCCAACCCTGCCCCAGCCGGTGCAGGACGCTTTGCAGCGCGGCAACCTGGTCGAAGCCATCAAGCTGATGCGCGCAGGCACAGGCCTGGGCCTGAAAGAAACCAAAGACGCCCTGGAGGCCTATATGCGCGGTGAGCCGCCGCCAGCAGGCTTTGCACCCATGGCATTGACTGCGGGTGCGCCTCTGCCTGCCACGGTTCAGGAAGCCCTGAACCAGGGCAACAAGATCGAAGCTGTGCGGCGGCTGCGCGGCTTGACAGGGCTGGGTCTGAAGGAAGCCAAAGACGCGGTGGATGCCGCTGGCGTCGGCCGGGGTCAGCGTGCGGACTTGTCTCCGGGGCAGGTGCGCAGCTCGAACGGCCTGTGGTGGTGGATCATCGCCCTGGCCGCGCTGGCGCTGGGCGCTTTTGCGCTGTTGGGCTGCGCCTCCGCGCCCGCCGCTCCCGTCGCCGAATTGGCGCCTTCCGGCAGGCTCAAAGCGGCCATCAATTTCGGCAACCCCATTCTGGCGGTGAAAGACCCCGCCACCGGCGAGCCGCGCGGCGTATCGGTGGATTTGTCGCGCGAACTCGGCAAACGGCTTGGCGTGCCGGTGGAACTCGTCACCTTCACCTCGGCCGGCAAGGTGGTGGAAGCGGTCCGGGACGCGCAGGTGGACATCGCCTTTGTAGCAATTGACCCTGTACGCGGCGCCGACATGCTGCAGACGCCTCCTTACGTCATCATCGAAGGCGCTTACCTCGTGCGAAACGACTCGCCGATCCGGCGCAATGAAGAAGTAGACCAGGCGGCCAACCGCGTCGTGGTCGGCAACGGCAGCGCCTACGACCTGTACCTGACGCGTGAGCTAAAGGCGGCCAAGCTGGTCAAGGCCCCTACTTCACCGGCCGTGACCGATGTCATGGTCGCGCAGAACATCGAAGTAGCGGCCGGCGTCAAGCAGCAACTGGAGGCCGACGCCAAACGCGTGGCGGGCGTGCGCCTGCTGCCAGGGCGCTTTATGGTGATCAACCAGGCCATGGGCCTGCCCAAGGGGCGCGAGGCCGGTGCGCGCTACCTGACGGCGTTCGTCGAGGAGATGAAAGCCTCGGGCTTTGTCGCGGCAGCCCTGGCGCGTCACGGTATTGAAGGTGCGGCTGTAGCGCCGCCTTCGAAGCCTTAAAAAGTCTTAAGAGCCATCCGGCCACGCACGACGCCCATCACCAAAGGTATTTCAACCCGATCTGGGCCTGGCTTGCCTGCAGGTGTGCGCCCCCGACATTACCCGTGCGAGATAAGCCGCCATAAAAAGCCAGCCTCGCATTCATTTGCGCCGTCACGCCGACGCCCAGTTCCAGGGCCGTGGCGACACGCGAGGTGGTCAATGTGTCGACGCCGCCAAACGTGACACCGTTATTGCCCCTGAAGGTGTGCCAGAGATTGGCCAGCACGTAGGGCTTCCAGGTCGAACCGCCGTCAGACGCACCGCGCAGACGCGCACCGAGCCGGCCGGTCACGGCGTTGTCGCGGTCAATATGCACGGTGGAAACCCCGTCGTCAAAATCATTGAATGTGGTGCGTTGCCAGATCAATTGCGCCTGCGTTTCCAGCACCAGCTTTTCGCCCAGCGCCAGCGGGTAGCCGACTTCGGCCGACGCCGTCAGGGCGTTCCCGTGCGTAGCGCTTCCCAGGCCTTGCACGGAGCGGGTGTTCACCCTGAGCGCCGTCGCCATCAGCACCATATCGCTATAGGCCCCGTTGGTCCCCACGCGGCTCCAGTAAGCGCCCAGGCTGTAGCCGTCCACGCTCAGCCGGCCTGCACCCGCACTGCGCAAGCCACCCACGAAGCCGCTTGCATCGCCCTGCGTGCGGGTGTAGCCGGCCAGCAAGCCTGCCCGGCTGTACCCGGTGCCTTCACCATCGCGAAGGTAAAAGTCGTGCCCGGCTTGCAGCCCCGATACTGTGCCGTCAAATTGAGGAGAGGCGTCGCCTTCCTCGGTTTGCCTGAACTTCTGCCCGAAGACCCGCGCCCATGACGCAGGCCGTTCGCCATCCGGCGTCAACAGCCGCTGGCCGCCTTGGCGCTGGTGAAAAGTGCCCAACTGCATCAACCCGCCCTGGCGGACCGCCATGGGAATGCTGCTGTACAGCGCCACTTCGGGCCGATAAAGGGGGACAGACTCTATGGGCGCATTGGTCGCTGCCGAAAGAGCGCTGGCCTGTGCCTGCGTCGCCACCACAACGCCCGCCACGGCAAAGGCCGTAGACCGCAAATACCAGTTGTCGGGGTTGTTGCCCGTCGCCCCGCCCCTGAAAAGCCGGTAGTCATAGGCCCCGGCCTGCACCGGCTGGGCCAGCGCGAATGCACTGCTGCCCGTAGATGCGCCATTGACCGCCTGGACCAGAAGAATGCCGTCCCCTGTCGTGCGCCCGCCCGCGCCGCCGCGGTTGATCACCTGAACGCCGGTATTGCCGCTTGCCGTTCCGCCGTCGATGACCAGCCGGTCGGCTGGGGAGTTGTCGGTGCCCAGTACCGAGTTAAGTTGCAGCGATGCGTTGCTGCCGATGTAGTTGCCGCGCACGGTCATTGCGCCAAAGCCGTTGCCTGCACCGGGGCCCGGCAGCAAGGTGCCCTGATTGGTGACATTGCCGACAAAGGTGCCGGTGCCCGCAACGCTGCTGCCTGCCAGCACGCTGATCACCGGGCTGGTCAGCGTACTGCTGAAGGTGAACGTGCCGCTTTGCACCTCGATGCTGTTGGAAAACGACGCATTCGTCAGCCAGTTCCAGGCGGAACCCCGCATGGTCAGGGCCCGGAAATTGCGGAAGTTGTTATCCACCGTGCCGCTGCCCTCCAGAAAGGCGCTGCTGTTTGGGCCACCGCCGTCGGCAGCACCCCTGATGACCGAACCGGTGCGCAGGATTAGCGTGCCGGTTCCCAGCCCGCCCATGAAGATGGCGGCATCGCTGCCTGCGCCGCCGCGCCCTTCGAGGTAGCCGGCGTTGATGAAGGTGTCGTTGCCGTTCTGCCCGCGCAATGCGTAGGAATTGGCGCTGATGATGGAGCCCCCCGCCTGGTTCTCGACGCGGGAGAAAAAAGTGGCGCCCGTCGTGTTGGCGTGCACGCCGTCCGCATCAGACGCGCCATTGGCGCCGCTTGCGCGTATGGTGCCGGTGTTGACCAGCACGTTCGTAACCAGGTTGCCGCCTTGCAAAAACACGCCCTTGGAGCCGGTGCCGCTGACGGTGATGCTGCCGCTGTTGGTAATGGTATTGCCAGGCCCGAATGTCACGATGCCGTGCGAGCTGCCGCCCGTCGTCGTAATGCTGCCGTTGTTGGTAATTTGAGTGCCCGTGCTGCTGCCGCCCACGGCGATGGAAATCCCGGCCGTGCTGGCACTGGTCGTGCGAACGCTGCCGTTGTTGATCAGGATGTTGTTGTTGCCCGAGCCGCCAATAGCGAAGCGCGGAGCACCCGCGCCGCCCGAGACCGTGATCTGGCCGTTATTGGTGATGGCGCTGCTGTCCCGTACCAGAAGTCCCTGCGTGGCGTTGGTGGTGAGGACGGCCCCGGTATCGACCAGAATGGTGACGTTGGTGGAGCCCGGTGCGGCCACGACGGTCGTCGAACCCACGTCGGTTCCAGAACAGGTGACCGTGATGCCGGAGCCCGGTGTGGTGGTGGGGATGCAGGCTGCCAGGCTGTCGGTGGCGGCGGCGCCGGCCAGCGCGGCGATGAAACCGGCACCCCAGGCAACGGGCCTGAACCGGATGCTTCCACAAAAACTTTCACGCCCACACTTTGGGACCACTGCTGCGCCTCCAGAGTTGCCGCAGGCTCTGGATGCACAGCCTCAGCGGTTCAGGCAATGTAGGCGGTTTTGGTTAGCAGAGTCTCTTGAAAATACAAAAGACTACAACTGACACGTCTCGTTTGATTCGGCACCAGGCCGAGCGCAGAGAGTTCAGGCGCAGAGAGGCGGCACGCCGTCGCGCCTTACCCCACCCACTTGCGCGCGTTGTGCCAGAGGCTCATCCAGGGGCTGTGTTCGCTGCTGTTGCCTGAAGTCCAGCTCTTCTGGATGTTGCGGAACACGCGTTCGGGGTGCGGCATCATGGCCGTGAAGCGGCCGTCGGCCGTGGTCACTGCCGTGAGGCCGCCTGCGCTGCCGTTGGGGTTGGCCGGGTAGGCTTCCGTCGGCTGGCCATCGTTGCCGGTAAAACGCATCGCGGCAACTGCCTTGGAAGCATCGCCACGGAACGCGAAATTGGCATAACCCTCGCCATGCGCGACCGCAATCGGCAGGCGGCTGCCGGCCATGCCTTGCAAGAAGATGCTGGGCGACTCCAACACTTCGACCATGCTCAGGCGCGCTTCAAAGCGTTCGCTGCGGTTGGTGGTGAAGCGCGGCCAGGCCTCGGCGCCCGGAATGATGTCGGCCAGTTCGGCAAACATCTGGCAGCCGTTGCACACGCCCAGGCCGAAGGTGTCTTGTCGCGCAAAGAAGGCCTTGAACTCTTCGGACAGCACCGGGTTGAAGGTGACGGAGCGCGCCCAGCCTATGCCTGCTCCGAGGGTGTCGCCGTAGCTGAAGCCGCCGCAAGCAACGATACCTTTGAAGTCGGCCAGCTTGGCACGGCCGGTCTGCAGGTCGGTCATGTGCACGTCGCAGGCTTCAAAGCCGGCCTGCGTGAAGACATAGGCCATTTCCACGTGCGAGTTGACGCCCTGCTCGCGCAGCACTGCCACGCGGGGTCGCGCCGAGAGGTTCAGCGCCGGGGCCGCGGGCACTTTGGCGGGATCAAATGTCAGCGCAACATGCAGGCCTGCATCGGCAGGGTTGCCAGCGACCGCGTGTTCGTTATTGGCGCAGTCGGGGTTGTCGCGCTGCTGGCAGATCTTCCAGCTGACCGAATCCCAGACCTGGTGCAAATCCTGCAGCTTGGCCGAGAACACGGCTTTGGTGTCGCGCCAGACCTGGATCTCGCCCTTGCCGACTTCGAGCGAGGCGTGCTGTGGGCGGGTCTTGCCGATGAAGTGGCTGAATTTGGAAAGGCCATGCTCGCGCAGGGTTTGCATCACGTCGTTGCGTGCCGACGTGGCCACCTGGATGACGGCACCCAGCTCTTCGTTGAACAGCGCCTTGAGCGTGAGCTCTTCGCGGCGCGCACCGACCTGGCTTGCCCAGTTCTTGCTGTCGCCCGTGTCCATGCGGCTGTCGGAAATACCGTCGCCTTCGACCAGCAGCATGTCGATGTTGAGCGACACGCCGACGTTGCCGGCAAAGCCCATCTCGCAGACCGCGGCAAACAGGCCGCCGTCGCTGCGGTCGTGGTAGGCCATGAGCTTGCCCTCTTTGCGCAGCGCATTGATGGCGTTGACGAGGTTGACCAGGTCTTTTGGATCGTCCAGGTCGGGCACGTCGCCCTCTTCCTTGTCCAGCGTCTGCGCCAGGATGGAGCCGCCCATGCGGTTCTGGCCTTTGCCCAGGTCAATCAGGATCAGCGTGCTGTCGGCTTCGTCACGATTCAGCTGTGGCGTGAGTGTGCCGCGCACATCAGGCAGCGTGGCGAAAGCGGTCACGATCAGCGAGACGGGCGAGGTCACCTTCTTGCTGTCTGCGCCTTCGCTCCACACGGTGCGCATCGACAGCGAATCCTTGCCGACGGGGATCGACACGCCCAGCGCCGGGCAGAGTTCCATGCCCACGGCCTTGACGGTTTCGTACAGCGCCGCGTCCTGGCCGGGTTCGCCGCAGGCGGCCATCCAGTTGGCAGACAGCTTGACGCGAGGCAAATCAATCGGCGTGGCCAGCAGGTTGGTGATGGCCTCGGCGACCGCCATGCGGCCGGAGGCGGCTGCGTTGACGGTGGCCAGCGGCGTGCGTTCGCCCATGCTCATGGCCTCGCCTGCAAAACCGCTGTAGTCGGCCAGCGTGACGGCGCAGTCAGCCACCGGCACTTGCCACGGGCCGACCATCTGGTCGCGGTGCGTGAGGCCGCTCACGGTGCGGTCGCCGATGGTGATCAGGAAGCGCTTGGAGGCGACAGTCGGATGACTGAGTACGGCAATCGCGCTCTTTTGCAGGTCCACGCCGGTCAAGTCGATGGGCTTGATGGTGTGCTTGACGGACTTCACGTCGCGGTGCATCTTGGGCGGCTTGCCCAAGAGAACGTTCATTGGCATGTCGACAGGAGGCGCGGCGTCCTTGTCGGACAGCACCAGCTGCTTCTCTTCAGTCACCACACCGATCACAGCAAACGGGCAACGCTCACGCTCGCAAAAAGCCTGGAACTGCGGCAACGACTCCGGCGCGATCGCCATCACATAGCGCTCCTGGCTCTCGTTGCTCCAGATTTCCTTGGGCGAGAGGCCGCTTTCTTCCAGCGGCACGGCACGCAGGTCAAACTTCGCGCCCCGCCCGGCGTCGTTCACCAGCTCAGGGAAGGCGTTGGACAGGCCGCCGGCACCCACATCGTGGATCGCCAGAATCGGATTGGCCGCACCCAGCTGGGCGCACTGGTTGATGACTTCCTGGGCGCGGCGCTCGATTTCAGGGTTGCCGCGCTGCACCGAATCAAAGTCGAGTTGCGCCGCATTGGCGCCCGAGGCCATGGAGCTGGCCGCGCTGCCGCCCATGCCGATGCGCATGCCGGGACCGCCCAGCTGGATCAGCAACGTACCGGCCGGGAACAGAATCTTCTTGGTCAGCGCCGCGTCAATCGTGCCGACACCGCCGGCGATCATGATGGGCTTGTGGTACCCCCAGCGCTGGCCGCCCACCGTTTGCTCGTACTCGCGGAAGTAGCCGTTCAGGTTGGGCCGGCCAAACTCGTTGTTGAAGGCTGCGCCGCCCAGCGGGCCTTCCGTCATGATCTGCAGCGGGCTGGCGATGTGCTCGGGCTTGCCATAGTCACCGTCAAACAGCCTGGACACCGTGAAGCCGGTAAGACCCGCCTTGGGCTTGGAGCCGCGGCCGGTGGCGCCTTCATCGCGGATCTCGCCGCCCGCGCCGGTGGAGGCGCCCGGGAACGGGGATATCGCCGTGGGGTGGTTGTGCGTCTCGACCTTCATCAGCACGTGCATTTGCACGTCATCGGTCGCGCTATAAGTTTGATAGCTACTGGCCAAGGCGCCTTCTGGGCTAGAGGCCGATTTGGCATAAAACCGCTGGGTCTTGTAGCCTTCCATGACGGAGGCATTGTCGGAATAAGCCACCACCGTGTGCTGGGGATGCAGCTTCTCGGTGTTGCGGATCATGCCGAACAGGCTGATGCCCTGGGGGGCGCCGTCAATCGTGAAGTCGGCATTGAAGATCTTGTGGCGGCAATGCTCGCTGTTGGCCTGGGCAAACATCATCAGCTCGACGTCGGTCGGGTTGCGCTTGAGCTGGGTGAACGCATTGACCAGGTAGTCGATCTCGTCGGCGGCCAGCGCCAGGCCGAACTCCGCGTTGGCCTTTTCGAGCGCTGCCTTGCCGCCTGCCAGCACGTCAATGGTCTGCAGCGGCGCGCCTTGCAGCTCGGTGAAGAGGCCTGCAGCCTGCGCGCGATCAAACATCACGCTTTCGGTCATGCGGTCATGCAGCAAGCCGGCGACCTGCTCGCGCTGGGCGTCGGTCAGGGCGGTCTTGCTGAAAAAGCCCGATTTCAGCGTGACGCGGTATTCGGTGATGCGCTCGACGCGTTTGACGGCCAGGCCGCAGTTGTGGGCGATGTCGGTGGCCTTGGAGGCCCAGGGCGAAACCGTGCCAAAGCGCGGCGAGACGATAAAGACCAGGGCATCGTCGGTTTTGCCGGTGGTTGCGGCGCAAGGCTCACCGTAAGTCAATAGCGCTGCGAGCTGGGCCCGGGCCGCGTCCGAGGGCGGTGATTCAGTCGCCACCAGGTGCACAAACCGGGCGCTGATGCCGACGATCTTGTCGTGGATGGCTTGCAGGCGGGGAAGGAGTTGCTGAACGCGGAAGTCGCTGAGGGCGCTGATCCCGTGGGGTTCGCCCTCAAAAGTCGTCAGGTGCAGGGTCACGGTAGCGGTGGCCTTGTAGTGGGAAGTGGGCAGCTCATGGCTGTTTAGAACAGGTTCTTAGGGTTTAACACCGCCTGCAAGCACCTGTTTGTGGCCGGCTTTTGCGGGATACGCGTTAACCCGCAATTTTATCAGCGACTGGGCTTGCTCCCCGGCGAACACGGGCACATCCGCGATCCATTCGGGCCAAATTCCCAAAAGCCCTAGGACCCATGCTGAAAATGCATGCGCCTGGGAGCGGTGGGATAATCGGGACCATGAGTATTACTTACAAAGATGCGGCAGGAATTGAAGGCATGCGCCTGGCCGGAAGGCTGGCTTCAGAGGTTCTGGACTACCTCACCCCTTTCGTCAAACCGGGTGTCACCACCAACGAAATCGACCGGCTCGCCCATGACTACATGACCCAGGTGCAGGGCACCATCCCCGCGACCCTGGGCTACGGCCCCCCGGGCTACGTGCCCTACCCCAAATCGCTGTGCACATCCGTCAACCACCAGGTGTGCCACGGCATCCCCAACGACAAGCCGATGAAAAAGGGCGACATCGTCAACATCGACGTGACGGTGATCACCAAAGACGGCTGGCACGGCGACAACAGCCGCATGTACCTGGTCGGCGAAGCCTCGATTGCCGCCAAGCGGCTGTGCAACATCACTTATGAAGCCATGTGGCAGGGCATCATGCGCGTCAAACCCGGCGTCAGGCTGGGCGATATCGGCTTTGCCATCCAGACTTTCGCTGAAAAGCAGGGCTTTTCCGTGGTGCGCGAATTCTGCGGCCATGGCATCGGCAAGAGCTTCCATGAAGAGCCTCAGGTGCTGCATTACGGCCGCCCCGGCACACTCGAAGAACTCACGCCCGGCATGACCTTCACCATCGAGCCCATGATCAACGCCGGCAAGCGTGACATCAAAGACGGCCCTGAAAAAGACGGCTGGAGCATCGTGACACGCGACCATTCGCTGTCAGCCCAGTGGGAGCACACGATTTTGGTGACCGACACCGGTTACGAAGTGCTGACGCTGTCCGCGGGCAGCCCGCCGATTCCGGCGTTTGTGCCCCAGGACAGCCCGGTCCAGGCCGCAGTCAGCGCCTGACCGGCGCCGCCCCGTGCCTGTGCCGCGCGCATCCCCTGACACGGCCTCTGCGGCCATGAGCGAGCTGGCCCAGGTGCGTGAGCACTACAAGGCGGGAAAAGCCGAACTCCTGGCTTCGCTGGCCGCCAGCGGGGCGTCATCCCGCGGTATTCACACCCTGCTGCAAAAACTGGCGAAGCACGCTGACGGCACCCTGCAACTGCTTTGGCAGCGCGCCGGCTTCCCCGCCGCAGCCTGCCTGGTCGCCGCCGGCGGTTTTGGCCGAGGTGAGCTGTTTCCCCATTCCGACGTGGACGTGTTGCTGCTCTTGCCGGACGACACCGACGTCGACGCCAACCCGGCCCTGAAGGCAAAGGTCGAGAGTTTTATCGGCGGCTGCTGGGACGTCGGCCTGGAAATCGGTTCCAGCGTGCGAACAGTTTCCGGCTGCGTCGAGGAAGCCGCCAAAGACGTCACGGTGCAAACCTCGCTGCTCGAAGCCCGCCTCGTCGCCGGCTCGAAGAAAAGCTTCCTCCTGCTGCAAAACCGTCTGGCTGCCGTGCTGGATCCGCAGGCGTTCTACGTGGCCAAGACGCTGGAGCTGCGCCAGCGCCACAACAAATTCGAGAACACGCCCTACTCGCTGGAGCCCAATTGCAAGGAATCCCCAGGCGGCCTGCGCGACCTGCAGGTGATTTTGTGGGTGGCGCGCGCCGCCGGCTTGGGCAAATCCTGGGACGACCTGGCCCGCAACGGCCTGGCCACGGCCTTTGAGGTGCGGCAGATCAAGGCCAACGAAGCACTGCTGAGCCTGATACGTGCGCGCCTGCACCTGATCGCCGGCCGGCGCGAAGACCGGCTGGTGTTCGACTTGCAAACCGCGGTCGCCGAATCATTTGGGTATTCCGCCGAAGCCGACGACGGCAGCAAGGTGCCACGCCGCGCCAGCGAAGCGCTGATGAAACGCTATTACTGGGCCGCCAAGGCGGTGACCCAGCTCAACCAGATCCTGTTGCTCAACATCGAAGAGCGGCTGAATCCGAATACCTACCCGCTGCGCCCCATCAACGAACGCTTTTACGACAAGGCCGGCATGCTGGAAGTGGCCAGCGACGACCTGTATGCACGCGAACCGCACGCCATTCTTGAAACCTTCCTGGTCTACGAAACCACCGTAGGCATCAAAGGCCTGTCGGCACGCACACTGCGCGCGCTCTACAACGCCCGCGGCCTGATGAACAGCAAGTTCCGCAGCGACCCCGTTAACCGCGACACTTTCCGCCGCATCCTGCAGCAACCCGAGGGCATCACGCATGCCATGCGGCTGATGAACCAGACCTCGGTACTGGGCCGCTACCTCTGGATCTTCCGCAAGATCGTCGGGCAGATGCAGCACGACCTGTTCCACGTCTACACGGTGGACCAGCACATCCTGATGGTGCTGCGCAATGTGCGGCGCTTCTTCATGGCTGAGCATTCACATGAGTACCCGATGTGCTCGCAGCTCGCGGCCGGCTGGGACAAGCCCTGGATTTTGTACATCGCCGCCCTCTTTCACGACATCGCCAAGGGCCGCGGCGGCGACCATTCGGAGCTGGGCTGCAAGGACGTGCGCGTTTTTTGCCGCCAGCACGGCATTGGTACGGAAGACTCCCAGCTCATCGAATTCCTGGTGGGCGAGCACCTGAGCATGAGCCGTATCGCCCAGAAGGAAGACCTGAGCGATCCGGAAGTGATTGCCGCGTTCGCCAAACGCGTGGGCAACGAGCGCTACCTGACAGCGCTGTACCTGCTGACCGTCGCCGATATTCGCGGCACCAGCCCCAAGGTGTGGAACGCCTGGAAAGGCAAGCTGCTCGAGGACCTGTACCGCTACACGCTGCGCGTGCTGGGCGGCCGTGCACCCGACGCGGACGCCGAGGTGGAGGCCCGCAAACGCGAGGCGCTGACCACGCTGGCCCTGCACGCCGAGCCGTTCGAGGGGCACAAGGCCCTGTGGGACACGCTGGACGTGAGCTATTTCATGCGCCACGAAGCCGCCGACATCGCTTGGCATGCGCGCCAGCTGTCACGCCATGTCGGCAAGGCCAAGGCGGTTGTCCGCGCGCGCCGATCGTCGGCGGGCGAAGGCATGCAGGTGCTGGTCTACACGCCCGATGCGCCTGACCTTTTTGCGCGCATTTGCGGCTACTTTGACGAAGCCGGCTTCAGCATCCTGGACGCCAAAATTCACACGGCAAAGAACGGTTATGCGCTGGACACCTTCCAGGTGGTGAGCCCTACGCTGGCCGACCACTACCGCGAACTGGCCGCCATGGTGGAGGCCGAACTGGACCGCACCATCCAGAACCCCGGCCCGCTGCCGCCACCCAGCAAAGGCCGGGTGTCGCGCCGGGTCAAGAGCTTTCCTATCGCGCCGCGAGTGGACTTGCGGCCCGACGAAAAAGCCCAACGCTGGCTGCTCAGCGTGTCGGCCAGCGACCGGGCCGGGCTCTTGTACCGCATCGCTCGCGTACTGGCTCGCCACCGCATCAATTTGCAATTGGCCAAGGTCAGCACCCTGGGCGAGCGCGTGGAAGATACCTTTCTGATCGACGGCCCTGAACTGCAGCACAACAAGGCGCAGATCGCCATCGAGACTGAACTCCTGGAAGCCCTGAATACCTGATACTCAGGCGCGCAGGTACTGCAGCAGCCGCCCCTTGTAGCTGCCGCCGTCCCCCGGCAATTGAGTCACGCGTGTTTCGGTGCGTGAATAACCCAGCACATCCATCTTCCGGTTGAAACTGGCCCGGTTGCCGCGATCCGGATCCACGATCAGCACCTCGGCGTGCGGCAATGCATGCAGCTCAATGAACTGCGACAGCGCCTCAGGCTGGCCGCGGTCGTACAGCACGTCGCTGCCGATGATCAGGTCAAAGCGTTCCAGCAAGGGATTGGCGCGCGACCAGTTTCCGGTTTGGTATTTCATCGCGGGCAGATGGTTGAGCTTGAGGTTTTCCAGCAGGAACTCCGCAGCCAGCGGATGGCAATCGCTGGCAGTGATGTTGCCGCCGCGGCGATGCACAACGAGGCTGGCCAACGCCAGGCCGCAACCGAGCTCCAGAACGCGTTTTCCCTCGAGGTCGAAGGTCAGCATGGCATGGGCCAGCACCCGGCCCGAGGGCCAAAGCAAACCGAATATCGGCCAGGCCGACGAAGAGATGCCTTCACGTTCGGCCTCGCCGAGGGGATCATGAAATTGCTGCCGGTCCAGCAGTGAACGCAGCTGCAAGTCGTCACCGCTACCGCTCACGGTTTCAAATTTCAGCTGATAGGGAGATGGCGAAGCAGCTCCGGTGATGGGAGCTGCTCCCGAAACGGGAGCGAGCAACATCCGGAATACTTTCCTTGCGTGACAACACGCTCAAGCGGGGCGAAATAGCCCTCAACCTTGGGCAGTGTACGCCCAGCCCTCCCTGCGCTCCCTCTGGTTCAGTCGTCGTCCGATGCGTCCAGCCCCGGGAAAAGCACCTCGGTAAAACCGAACTGGCTGAAATCGCGAATACGCATCGGATAAAGCTTGCCAATCAGGTGATCGCATTCGTGCTGCACCACGCGTGCATGAAAGCCATCCACATCGCGCTCGATCGCGTCGCCGTATTGGTCAAAACCGCTGTAGCGGATGCGCGAGAGACGCGGCACCAGGCCTCGCAGGCCCGGCACGGAAAGGCAGCCTTCCCAGCCGTCCTCTTCTTGAGGGCCCAAAGGTGTTATCAAGGGATTCAGCAAAACCGTGCGGGGCACCACGGGCGCATCGGGGTAACGCGGGTTGACCGTGTCGGTGCCGAAGATCACCAGTTGCAGGTCGACGCCGATCTGGGGAGCCGCCAGGCCGGCGCCATTGACGGCGTGCATGGTGTCGAACATGTCCGAGATCAGCAGGTGCAGCTCATCGGTATCAAACGCCGTGACGGGCTGGGCCACGCGCAGCAGCCGCGGGTCGCCCATTTTGAGGATTTCGCGAATGGTCATGCGCCGATTATCGCGGCGCAACGCGGCGCTGAAAAGTGCTTTAACGCCAATACCTGTATCGATATGGGCGGTAGTAGTAGCCGGGCGCTGGCGCCACCACGATGGGGGCCGGCTGGACATAGACGGGCCGGGACGGGTAAGCTGCCACGGGGCCGGGATCAACCGGCACCACCACACAGCCAGAGAGCAAGACAGCCAGTCCGGCCGCAGTCACCAAGGCGGAAAAACGCTTGTAATTCATGAAAAGCTCCTGTGTACAGGTCTTTTCAACGTTTGGCGCCGCTCCCGGCCTCACGTCCGGCGTGCAAACCCCGGTAACGCCATGTAAGCCGATCTGCGCTATTCGGTCGTGCTGGCGCTCCAGTAGGCTTGGCTGACCATGGGCAAATCACCCAGTTTTTTAACCAGGCTGTCCATGACAGCGCCGTCCACCGCAATCGCTACCAGCGTGGCCTGAATCTTCACGCCCTCTTCTCCAAAGGCGTACACCTCCAGGTCATTGGTGGGGTAATGCAGTTCTTCCAGCGATTTCTCCAGGATGGCCAGCACCTCTTTCTGGCGGGCGCCCGAGGTAACGACATACACCGTATTGGTCACCTCAGCCGACTGCACATCCAGCGGCAAGCGGTTGATCTGGTTGACGATGGGGCGCAGCAGGGTATTGGCCGCCAGCACAAAAAGGGTTGCAATGCCCGCCTGCACCACCAGGTCTGCACCGGCGCACGCGCCCACAGCACCGGAGCACCACAGCGTGGCAGCGGTGTTGAGGCCACGCACATTGCCCTCTTCCCGCATGATCACGCCGGCACCCAGAAAGCCGATGCCCGAGACCACATAGGCCACCACATGCACAGCGCCCGACGGGCCGGTGAGCCGGTTCGCCATGTCCACAAAGATCGCGGCGCCGACGGCGACCAGTACGTTGGTTCGCAAGCCTGCGGTGCGCTGCCGGTACTGGCGTTCAAAGCCGATCAAGGCGCCGAACACGAAAGCAGAACTCAGGCTCAGGAGCGAATCCAGGAGATCCGATGAGTTGATCGTTTCAAAAGCCTGCATGTACTTTTCTCCGGCAAGGCTCAACAATTATTCCGGCAGCCCGGCAAGCATGTCCAACAAGGCCGCTTCGTCAATTACAGGAACGCCCAGCGTTTGCGCCTTGACCAGCTTGCTGCCGGCCTCCTCGCCCGCCACCACGTAATCCGTCTTCTTGCTGACCGAGCCGGCCACCTTGCCGCCGGCGGCCTCTACTTTGTCTTTGGCCTCGTCGCGGCTCAGGGTGGGTAGCGTGCCCGTGATGACAAAAGTCTTGCCTGACAGCGGCTGCGGCGCCCGGGCGGCCGGCTCACCCTCTTCCCAGGTCACGCCGCAGGCGCGCAGTTGCTCAACTACCTCGCGGTTGTGCGGCTGCTCAAAGAAGGTGCGAATGCTTTGCGCGACGATGGGACCGACGTCGCTGACTTCCAGCAGTTGCTCCTCGGTGGCGTCCATGATGGCGTCCAGCTTGCCGAAGTGGCGCGCCAGTTCCTTGGCCGTGGCCTCGCCCACATGGCGTATACCCAGGCCGAACAGGAAACGGGGCAGTGTCGTCTGCTTGGATTTTTCGAGCGCTTCGAGCAGATTGTTGGCCGACTTTTCCGCCATGCGGTCCAGGCTGGCCAGCGCCGTCAGGCCCAGCTTGTAGAGATCGGGCAAGGTGCGGATCACATTGGCATCTACCAGTTGCTCAACCAGCTTGTCACCCAGGCCTTCGACTTCCACCGCGCGGCGGTGCGCGTAATGCAGGATGGCTTCCTTGCGCTGGGCGCCGCAGAAAAGGCCTCCGGTACAGCGGTAGTCGGCTTCGCCCTCTTCGCGTACGGCGTCCGAGCCGCAAACCGGGCATTTGCGCGGCATGGTGAACTGCGGCGCATCCTGCACGCGCTTGTCCAGCAACACGCTGACGACTTCCGGAATCACATCACCCGCGCGGCGCACGATGACGGTGTCGCCCACCCGCACATCTTTGCGGCGCGCCTCGTCTTCGTTGTGCAGCGTGGCGTTGGTCACGGTGACGCCGCCCACAAACACTGGCGCCAGCTTGGCCACCGGTGTGAGCTTGCCGGTACGCCCCACCTGCACTTCAATGGCCTGCACGGTGGTGAGCTGCTCCTGCGCCGGGTATTTGTGCGCCACGGCCCAGCGCGGCTCGCGGCTGACAAAGCCCATCTTCTTCTGCAACGCCAGGCTGTTGACTTTGTAAACCACGCCGTCAATGTCGTAAGGCAGGCCGTCCCGCTGCTTGCCCATGGCTTGATGAAATGCTATTAATTCAGGAGCGCCTTGTGCAAGCTGTGTCTGGGCTGCGACTGGAAAACCCCATGATTTGAGCGTCAACAGCAGCTGAAAATGGCTATCGAAGGCCGGGCCGCCCTCCTCCACTGGCGAAATATCTCCCAGGCCGTAAGCAAAGAAACTCAGGCGCCGCCGCGCTGCCAGGGCCGGATCCAGCTGGCGCACACCGCCAGCCGCCGCATTGCGCGGATTGACAAAGGTTTTCTCGCCCTTGGCGCCTTGCGCGATCTTCTCGCGCTGCTTTTCGTTGAGCGCTTCAAAGTCGGCTCGACGCATGTAAACCTCACCGCGCACTTCCATGACCGGCGGAGCGTCGGCGGGCAAACGAAGCGGAATCTGGTTGATGGTGCGAATGTTCTGCGTAACGTCTTCGCCGACTTCGCCGTCGCCGCGTGTAGCGGCCTGCACCAGGATGCCGTTCTCATAACGCAAGCTCATCGCCAGGCCGTCGAACTTGAGCTCGGCCACGTATTCAACCGGCGGGTCGGACTCGGCCAGGCCCAGCTCCTTACGGACGCGGGTGTCGAAGTTCTGCGCACCGGTGGCTTCGGTGTCGGTTTCGGTGCGGATGCTGAGCATGGGCACCTTGTGGCGCACGTTCGCAAACTGGTCCAGCGGCTTGCCGCCCACGCGCTGGGTGGGCGAGTCCGGTGTCAGCAGTTCGGGATGGGCTGCCTCCAGCGCCTGCAACTCCTTGAACAGCTTGTCATATTCGCTGTCGGGAATCGTCGGCTCATCGAGCACGTAATAGCGATGCGCGTGCAGATGCAGCTCCGCGTGCAGGGCGGCGACGCGCGCCGCGGCGGAGGTTGGCTGCGGCGGAGGTTCGGGCTGCGCAAACAGGTCTTTGGTGGCCATGGAAAAGGTCGGAAACGGGCGAAAAGCCCGGGGAAATCAAGAAAAAAGCCGGCGCCCAAGCACCGAACCCGCAGACAAATCGCGGCTGTCCAGCGTGTCGTACAACTGCTCGAGGTCGGCGTGGATGACTTCCATCGCCTCGGGCCGGATCAGGTTGCCGTTGTCGTCGATGATCACGCCGTCCATGTTGGCGGCCAGGGACAGTGCGGCTTCGCACATGCGGGCAAAGGGTTTTTCGGAGCGCAGCACCTGCGGCACATCCAGCGACAGCGTGAGTTCGCGCAGGGCCGTCTGCTCGGGGTCTTCGGCCATGGCGGCTTGCGTGTCAAAGGCCAGGCCCAGGATGGGCGCGTGGCCCTGCTGGCTGGCCGGCAGCACCATGCGGCCGGGGATGGAGCCGGCGACAAAACCAAGCCGTGCCGCGCTTTGCTGCACGTAGCCGGGGCTCCAGGCCGTGTTGACGGCGCGCAGGGTAAAGCTCAGCTGCGCATCGTGGCCGCTGGCGAACTGGTCCAACTCGCGGGCGCGAGCGACTTCGTCCAGCATTTCCGGAAACTCCGGCTCGCCGCCGATGGCGTCGGCAAAGGCTTGCGCCTTCATCACAAATTCCGAGTATTCGATCTGGTTGAGTGCGCCGGTGCGGTTGGCCAGTTGCACGCCGCACTGGAAGGCACTGTAGCGATGACCCGCGGTGGGAAATTCCCATTCACCGGTGATGACACTCAGGCCTTCCACGCCAAATGGCTTGCTGCCTGCCCGGCGCGTGCTGGGCATGGCGGCCAGCGCGGCCTCGCCCGACACCATGCCCTCAACCACCACTGGCGCCATGGCGTCAATCAGTACGTCAAGGCCCGGCTTTCTGTCGGTCGTCATGGCGGTAAGCGACGCCAGCGATGCCAGGCCCGAATCCACGTCAAAACTGGGTTCCTGCCGCTCGGCTGCGACGCCTTCGCCATTTGGTGCCGGGGCGGCCTCCTGTTCAGGAAGAGGCGCCTCCGGCGTGGCCTGTTTGGGCAGGTTTCTGCGCGACGACCAGGCGCTGTGAGCCACCACGGCTGCCAGCACCAGCCCGCCCACCACCGCCAGACTGATCTGCATTGTGCTCATGCTGGATCAGGCGGCTTCGGCAAAACCGATGGCGGCTTCCATGTCCACCGCCACGATGCGCGAAACGCCCTGCTCCTGCATGGTCACGCCGATCAACTGCTCAGCCATTTCCATCGCGATCTTGTTGTGGCTGATGAAGAGGAACTGCGTTTCCTTGCTCATGGAGCGCACCAGCTTGGCGTAGCGCTCGGTATTGGCGTCGTCCAGCGGCGCATCAACCTCATCCAGCAGACAGAACGGTGCGGGATTGAGCTGGAAGATCGCAAACACCAGCGCGATGGCCGTGAGGGCCTTTTCGCCGCCTGACAGCAGATGAATGGTCTGGTTTTTCTTGCCGGGCGGCTGGGCGATCACCTGCACGCCGGCGTCGAGGATTTCCTCGCCCGTCATCATGAGCTTGGCATTGCCGCCGCCGAAGAGCTCGGGGAACATGCGGCCGAAATGGCCATTGACGGTTTCAAAGGTGCTCGAGAGCAGGTCACGCGTTTCGATGTCGATCTTCCTGATCGCATCTTCCAGCGTGGTCATGGCCTCGTTCAGGTCGGCGGACTGTGCGTCCAGGAACTGCTTGCGTTCGCGTGCCGTGCTCAGCTCGTCCAGCGCGGCCAGGTTGACGGCGCCCAGCGACTGGATTTCGCGGTTGATGCGGTCGATCTCGCCTTGCAGGCCGGTCAGGCGCACATTGCCGGACTGGATGGACTGCTCTACCGCGGCCAGGTCGGCCTGCGCGTCGGCCAGCAATTGAGCGTATTGCTCAAAGCCCAGGCGGGCAGCCTGCTCTTTCAACTGGAACTCGGTGATGCGCTGGCGCAGCGGGTCAAGCTCGCGCTCCAATTGCAGACGCCGCTCATCGCTGGCGCGCAGCTTGTTGGTCAGGTCGTCGTACTGGCTGCGCTTGGCGCCCAGGTCGGTTTCACGCTCAAGCTTGACGCTCAGCGCGCTTTGCAGGCCGGCCTGCGCGGCGGCGTCTGTCAAGCGCGTGAGTTCTTCGCGGGCCTGCGCTTCTTCGCTGGCGATGGAGCTGGCTTGCTGCGCGGCAATATCAATGGAGCGGGTCAACTCTTCGCGGCGCGACGCCAGGCTGCGCAATGCAAACGCGGCTTCCTGTGCCTGGCGTTCCAGCGTGCGCTGCTGCTCACGTGACTCGCCCAGCTTGCGTTCGGTTTCGATCACGCGGTCGTCGAGCTGTGCGTGGCGTTCCTGGCTGTCGGCCAGTTGCATGTCGAGTTCTTCAAAGCGCCCTTCGGCCGTGACCTTGCGCTCTTGCAGTTCGCCAAGTTGAGCTTCGATTTCGGCCATGTCGGCCTGGATCTGCTCGCTGCGCGCCCGGGTCTGTTCGGCCAGTTGCGTCAGGCGCAGCACTTCGACCTGCAGCTCGTGGGTGCGGCTCTGGCCTTCGGCGGTTTCGCGGCGGGCCGTGGCCAGTCGCTGGGCGGCGTCGGCGTAAGCGGCTTCAGCGCGAATCAGCGCGGAGCGGGCCTCTTCGCTGATCAGTGCCTGGGCCTTGAGCTGCTTGTCGAGGTTTTCAATTTCTTGCGCACGGGCCAGCAAACCGGCTTGCTCGGAATCCTGGGCGTAAAAGCTGACGCTGTGGTGCGTGACGGCGTGGCCGCTTTGCACGTAAATCACCTCGCCGGCCTGCAGCTTGTCGCGTGCGGCCAGGGCGTCGTCCAGGCCGGACGCCGTGTAGCAACCCTGCAGCCAGTCGCCCAGCAAGGCAGTCTGGCCGGCGTCGTTCAGGCGCAGCAGCTCAGTCAAAGGTTTGAGGCTGATTGCGGCATTGGTGCGAGCGGGCGCGGCGGCGCTGGGCGGCGAATAAAACGAGAGCTTGGCCGGCGGCGTGTCGCGCCCGTCGGTACCGGCAAAGCCGCGCACCATGTCGAGCCGGCTGACTTCCAGCGCGCCCAGGCGTTCGCGCAGTGCGGCTTCCAGGGCGTTTTCCCAGCCTTGCTCAATGTGGATGCGGCTCCACAGGCCTTGCAGGCCGTCCAGGCCGTGCTTGGCCAGCCAGGGTTTGAGCTTGCCGTCGGTCTTGACCTTTTCCTGCAGGGCTTTGAGGGCTTCCATGCGTGCCGACAGGTCGGCCCGCTTGGCGGATTCGGTGTTGACGGTGTGCTGCAGCGTGCGGCGTTCTTCGTCGAGCTGCGGCACGCTGTCGGTCAGCTCATGCAGGCGGGCTTCGGCTTCGGCTTGGGCTTCTTGCGCGGCGGTGAACTGGGTGTTCAGGTTGGCCAGCCGGGCTTCGTCGGGGGCATTGAGCGCATTGCGGTCGGCGGTGAGCTTTTCCAGGCGCAAGCCCAGGCTGCGCGACTGCTCTTCAATGTTGCGCTGGTCGGCGGCCAGCACCTGGATTTGCTGCTGCACCTGGCCTACGCTGGTGCGTTGCTCGTTGGCTTTGGCCTGGGCTTGGCGCAGGGCGTCTTCCAGGGCGGGCAGTTGCGTCTGGTGCTCTTCGGTCTGCGCGGCCAGCAGCTCGGCTTTTTCTTCAGCTTCGATGGCTTGCGCGGCCAGGTTCTCCGTCTCGACGGCGGCGTCTTCCTTGCGCGTGGCCCATTGGGCGGTTTGTTCCTTGAGCTGGGCCAGGCGCTGCTCAACGCGCTGGCGGCCGTCGACCACAAAGCGGATCTCGGCTTCCAGGCGGCCGACTTCGGCGCTGGCCTCATAAAGCTTGCCCTGGGCCTGGTTGACCTGGTCGCCGGCCGAGTAATGCGCCTGGCGAATGGTTTCCAGGTCGGCCTCGATGTGACGCAGGTCGGCCACGCGGCTTTCCAGGTCGTTCACGGCCTTTTCGGCGTCGGCCTTGACCTTGGTCTGGTCGGCTTCGCTTTCAGCGCGCTTGAGGAACCACAGCTGGTGTTGCTTCAGGCTGGCGTCGGCATGCAGCGTGTTGTAGCGCATGGCCACCTCGGCCTGCTTTTCGAGCCTGTCAAGATTCGCGTTCAGCTCGCGCAGGATGTCTTCGACCCGGGTCAGGTTTTCGCGGGTGTCCGACAGCCGGTTGGCGGTCTCGCGGCGGCGCTCTTTGTATTTGGAAACACCGGCGGCTTCTTCGAGGAAGAGGCGCAGCTCTTCGGGCTTGGACTCGATGATGCGGCTGATGGTGCCCTGGCCGATGATGGCGTAGGCGCGCGGGCCCAGGCCGGTCCCCAGAAACACGTCCTGCACGTCGCGGCGGCGCACAGGCTGGTTGTTGATGTAGTAGCTGGAGGTGCCGTCGCGCGTCAGCACGCGCTTGACGGCGATCTCGACAAACTGGCCCCACTGGCCGCCGGCGCGGTGGTCGGCGTTGTCAAACACCAGCTCAACGCTGGAGCGGCTGGCGGGCTTGCGCGTGGTGGTGCCGTTAAAGATGACGTCCTGCATGGACTCGCCGCGCAGTTCAGAAGCCTTGCTCTCGCCCAACACCCAGCGCACCGCGTCCATGATGTTGGACTTGCCGCAACCGTTGGGGCCCACCACACCGACCAGTTGGCCCGGCAATACGAAATTGGTGGGCTCTGCAAATGACTTGAAACCAGATAGCTTGATCGAATTGAGACGCACGGCTGTCCCTGTTTTTTTGGCCTGAGCTAGAGCCTGTTAACTCTAACTCGTTGATTCTTATAACGCTTTTTCTCAAGCGCTGACACACCCGGTGCTGCTTTGCGCAAGCAGCATGGTCCGCCATGTTACCCGAGCAGGCCGGGGATTTTGCAGGGAAAAAGGCCCTTGACGGGCTCAGGGTGAAACACTTTGCTTCGCGCGGCAAGGCCCCTCGGTTTGGGGCCTCAGGCCACGGGTTAGCTAAAACCAGCCAGGCGCCAAGGAAATTCAGGTGAAATCAGCCTCTAGCCCATAGCCCACATGGGCAAGCCGCTATGAATTTGATAGTAATCACGGTAAAGCTCCGCAAGCGCCAGTTCTGGTCCGCGGCCTGACGGCAAGGCAAGGCTGGATAATCCGGGTATGAATCCCCTGCTTTCACGCCTTCAGCCCTATCCTTTTGAGCGGCTGCGCCAGTTGCACGCCGACATCACCCCCAATCCGGCCTACAAACCCATCAGTCTGGGCATTGGCGAACCCCGCCATGCCACGCCCCAGTTGATCAAAGACGCCCTGACGGCCAGCCTGGGCGGCCTGGCCAGCTACCCCGGCACGCTGGGTGAGCCCAAATTGCGGCAGGCCATGGCCGACTGGATGGCCAGCCGCTACGGCCTGAAGCTGGACCCCGCCACGCAAATCCTGCCCGTCAACGGCTCACGCGAGGCCCTCTTTTCACTGGCGCAGACCGTGCTGGACGCCAGCAAGCCGGGCGCCACCGTGGTCTGCCCGAATCCCTTCTATCAAATCTACGAGGGCGCAGCCCTGCTGGCAGGCACCCAGACCTGGTTTGCGCCAAGCGACCCGGCGCGCAACTTCGGCATCGACTGGGCGGCAGTACCGACTGAGGTTTGGGCCAAAACCCAGCTGGTGTTTGTCTGCTCACCCGGCAACCCGACCGGCGCGGTGATGTCGCTCGCCGAATGGAAGCTGCTGTTTGAACTCAGCGACCGCTACGGTTTTGTGATTGCCTCCGACGAGTGCTACAGCGAGATTTACTTCCGTGACGAAGCACCGCTGGGCGGCCTGCAAGCGGCCTCGCAACTGGGCCGGCATGACTTCAAGAACCTGATCTCCCTGACCAGTCTGTCCAAACGCAGCAATGTGCCCGGCCTGCGCAGCGGCTTTGTGGCCGGCGATGCAGCCTTGATCAAGCCCTTTTTGCTTTACCGCACTTACCACGGCAGCGCCATGAGCCCCATCGTGCAAGCAGCCAGCGTAGCCGCCTGGAACGACGAGCAGCACGTGGTCAACAACCGCGCCATGTACCGCGAAAAATTCGCCAAAGTCACCCCGATGTTGTCGGCCGTGATGGACGTCGCCCTGCCCGACGCCGGCTTTTATCTGTGGGCCGCAATTCCCGAAGTCTTCAAGGGCTCAGACACCGCGTTCTCACGCGAGCTGCTCGCTCTCTACAATGTCGTGGTGTTGCCGGGCAGTTACCTGGCACGCGATGCGCAAGGGCACAACCCCGGCGCCGGCAGAATCCGCATGGCGCTGGTGGCAGAAACCGCCGAATGCGTGGAAGCGGCAGAGCGCATCGTCCAGTTCATCCAATCCAAAGTTCACTGAAAAACCATTCTCATGACTCAAGCCAACCTGCAAGCGCTCCAGCAAACCATTGACGCCGCCTGGGAAGACCGCGCCAACCTGTCGCCCAAGTCGGCGCCCAAAGACATCCTGGAGGCCGTGGAGCAAACGATCTCCCACCTGAACAATGGCTCGCTGCGCGTGGCCACCCGCGAAAGCGTGGGCGTGTGGACAACGCACCAGTGGATCAAAAAAGCCGTTCTGCTGAGCTTTCGCCTGAAAGACAACGAACTCATGCGCGCCGGCGACCTGGGCTTTTTCGACAAGGTCAAGACCAAGTTTGCGCACCTGAGCGAAACCGAAATGCGTGAAACCGGCGTGCGCGTGGTGCCCCCAGCCGTGGCGCGCCGCGGCAGCTTTATCGCCAAGGGCGCGATCCTGATGCCCAGCTACGTCAACATTGGCGCCTGGGTCGGCGAAGGCACCATGGTCGACACCTGGGCCACCGTGGGCAGCTGCGCGCAGGTCGGCAACAACGTTCACCTCTCCGGCGGCGTAGGCCTGGGTGGCGTGCTGGAACCCCTGCAAGCCAACCCCACCATCATTGAAGACAACTGCTTTATCGGCGCGCGCTCCGAAGTGGTCGAAGGCGTGATCGTCGAAGAAAACTCGGTGATCTCGATGGGCGTCTACATCGGCCAGAGCACGCCGATTTATGACCGTGAAGCCGACACCGTCACCTACGGCCGCATTCCTGCGGGCTCCGTCGTGGTGTCGGGCAACTTGCCCAAAGCCGGCGGCAAGTACAGCATGTACTGCGCGGTGATCGTCAAGCGTGTGGACGCCAAGACGCGTTCAACGACCAGCCTGAACGATTTGCTCCGCGACTGAACACCGCTTTTTGGCTTGACTGCACACACTGAAATGACTGGGAGCGGACTATGAGCACGATGGAAAGAATCCTTCGCTTGATGGCGGACAAAAAGGCGTCGGACGTTTACCTGTCGGCGCATTCCCCCGCCCTGATCAAGATCAACGGCCAGGCCATTCCCATCAACGCACAGATCCTGCCGCCGGACGCGCCGCGCAACCTGCTGGCCGAAGTGCTGCCGCCCGAGCGCATCGAAGAGATGGAAGAAATGGGCGAGCTCAATATGGCGCTGCCGATCGCCGGGCTGGGCAACTTCCGGATCAGTGCCTTCAAGCAGCGCAGCACCTACGCCGCGGTGATCCGCTACATCCCGACCGAAATTCCGCCGCTGGAAAGCCTGAACGTGCCGCCCATCCTGGCCGACCTGATCATGGAAAAGCGCGGGCTGCTGCTGATGGTGGGCTCCACCGGCGCCGGCAAGAGCACCACGCTGGCCTCCATGATGGACCACCGCAACGAAACCACGCTGGGCCACATCCTCACGATTGAAGACCCGGTCGAATTTTTGTTCACCAACAAGAAGTCGGTGGTCAACCAGCGCGAAGTCGGCAGCGACACGCAATCGTTGCAGGTCGCGCTGAAGAATGCGCTGCGCCAGGCGCCGGACGTGATCCTGATCGGTGAGATCCGCGACCGTGAAACGATGTCGGCCGCGATTGCCTACGCCCAGTCGGGCCACCTGTGCCTGGCCACCATGCACGCCAACAACAGCTACCAGGCGCTGAACCGTATCCTGAGTTTTTACCCGGTGGAAGTGCGCAGCACCATGCTGGGCGACCTCGGCGCGGCGCTCAAGGCCATCGTGTCACAGCGCCTGCTGCGCACCCAGGACGGCGGCCGCACCCCGGCGGTCGAGGTCATGCTCAACACCAAGCTGATTTCAGAGCTGATTGAAAAAGGCGACTTCTCGGGCGTCAAGGAGGCCATGGAAAAATCCATGGCCGAAGGCTCGCAGACCTTTGAGCAGGACATCGCCAAGCTCATCGTGGACGGCACCGTGACGCGCAAGGAAGGCATTTTGTACGCCGACTCGCCAACCAACCTGATGTGGCGCCTGGAAAACGACTTCGCCGTCAAGGCCAAGACGCTGGAGCCCGAAGAAGATCCGGATGACGAACCATCCTTCACCGAGATCACGCTGGACGTGAAACACTGAAAACACGGCCGCGCTCGTTTTCGGGCCGACTTGAACCCGACTGACCGCCATGTCCCGTACCCTGCATCTCGCTGAACAGCTGATTTCCCGTCCCTCCGTCACGCCTGACGACGCCGACTGCCAGGCCATGCTGATCGCACGGCTGGCGCCGCTGGGGTTTCAGTGCGAAACCATCGTCAGCGGCCCGGAGACCTTTCGTGTCACCAACCTGTGGGCCAAGCGGGAGGGGAAATTTAAGGGTTTTAGCCCTGTAGCCCAAGCAGGACATGGGCAAGATGCTTCTGAATTGATAGCAAAAGGCGGAAACAGCGCAGCAACCGACGCACGGGTCAAAACATTGGTTTTTGCCGGCCACACCGACGTCGTACCCACCGGCCCGCTCGACCAGTGGCACAGCCACCCCTTCACCCCCAGCCATCGCGACGGAAAGATGTACGGCCGCGGTACCGCCGACATGAAAACCTCCATCGCGGCCATGGTGGTGGCGGTCGAAGAATTTCTGGCCGCCAACCCCGACCCGGCCTTGTCGATTGCCTTCCTGGTCACCAGCGACGAGGAAGGCCCGGCCGTGGACGGCACCGTCATGGTGTGTGAGCAGCTCAAGGCCCGCGGCGAGGTGCTGGACTACTGCATCGTGGGTGAACCGACCTCGGTCGACAAGCTCGGCGATATGATCAAAAACGGGCGCCGCGGCACCATGAGCGGCAAGCTCACCATCAAGGGCGTGCAGGGCCACATCGCCTACCCGCACCTGGCCAAAAACCCGATCCACCTGTTCGCACCGGCATTGGCCGAGCTGGTGGCCATCGAATGGGACAAGGGCAACGCGTTTTTCCCGGCCACCAGCTGGCAGGTGTCCAACATCCACGGCGGCACCGGCGCCTCCAACGTCATTCCGGGCGAACTGGTGGTGGACTTCAACTTCCGTTTCTGCACCGAGTCCACACCGGAGAGCCTGCAGCAGCGCCTGCAGGCGGTGCTCAGCCGGCATCAGCTCGAATACGACCTGAAGTGGACCCTGGGCGGCCTGCCCTTTCTGACCACGCCCGGCACACTGGTCGATGCGGTGCGCGGCGCCATCCAGGCCGAAACCGGCCTGCAAACCGAGCTTTCGACCACCGGCGGCACCAGCGACGGCCGCTTTATCGCCAAGATCTGCCCGCAAGTCATTGAATTCGGCCCCATCAACGCCACCATCCACAAGATCAACGAACACGTGCTGGTGAGTTCGCTGGATCCGCTCAAGAACATCTACAAGGGCGTGCTGGAACGGCTGGCGGCGGCATGAGCAAGCCCACATCCCCATCGACGCTGACAGTGCTCGCACTGGTCGAAGAGTCGGCCGCCAGGCTTGACGCTGCGGGCCTGAGCTATTCAGACGGTTTTGGGCAAGGCACGACCAACGCCTTTGACGAAGCGGCCTGGCTGGTGCTGTGGAAGCTGGGCCTGCCGCTGGACGACCTCGATTCAGTAGGGAATCGGCCTGTAGCCCAGGCAGAGCATGAACAGGTTGCTATGCTTTTGGAAGCACGCATCCAAACCCGCAAGCCTGCCGCTTACCTGACGAACGAAGCGTGGCTGATGGGCCTGTCCTTTTATGTGGACGAGCGCGTGATCATCCCGCGCTCCCTCATTGCCGAACTGCTGGCCGACGCGAGCATCGACCCCTGGCTGGGTGAGCATACCCAGCGGGTGCTGGACTTGTGCACCGGCAACGGCAGCCTGGCCGTGCTGGCGGCCATCACCTACCCCGACGTGGCGGTGGACGCCGCCGACATCAGCCTCGATGCCCTGGAGGTGGCCCGCATCAATGTGGACCGCCACCACCTGGACAGCCGGATCACGCTGATCGAGTCCGACGGCCTGGCGGCCTGCCCAGGCCTGTATGACCTGATTCTGTGCAACCCGCCCTATGTCAACGCTGCCAGCATGGCGGCGCTTCCGGCTGAATTTCGCGCCGAACCCGGCCTGGCGCTGGACGGCAACCGCCACGGCGGCACCGACGGCATGGACTTCATTCGAGACCTTTTTCAAAACGCCGCACGCCATATGAGCGAAAATGCCGTGTTGGTGCTGGAAATCGGCAATGAGCGCAAGAATTTCGAGCGCGCCTTCCCGACACTTGAACCGCTGTGGTTCGAAACCAGCTCGGGTGCCGACCAGGTTTTACTGCTCACCCGCGAACAACTTGCCTGAGCCGACGCTCAAGCCTCCGGTCTGGATGACTGGCGCAGTGCTTGCATGCAAGCGTGTGCGCCGCCCCGCCGACCCGACTACTTTTCCTGAAGCTCTATTTAAATGATTACCCTCAAAAACGTCGTGCTGCGCCGCGGCGCCAAAGTGATTCTGGACAGCGCGTCTGTCACCCTCAATCCCGGCGAGAACGTCGGCCTGGTGGGGCGTAACGGCGCGGGCAAGTCCTCGTTGTTTGCCATGCTCAACGGAACACTGCATGAGGACGGCGGAGAGTTTTCGATTCCCACGCAGTGGCGCATGGCGCAGGTAGCGCAGGACATGCCCGAAACCGAGCAAAGTGCGACCGACTACGTGATCGAAGGCGACGTGGTGCTGATGGCCGCACAAGCCGAAGTGACAGCCGCCGAAGAAAGCGGCGACGGCGACCGCATGGCGCACGCCTACATGGAGCTGTATGACTCCGGCGCGCACGACTCTCAGGCACGCGCGCAGGCGCTGATCCTGGGCCTGGGCTTCAAGGTCAGCGAGCTGGACAACCCGGTCAACAGCTTTTCCGGCGGCTGGCGCATGCGCCTGCAGCTGGCACGCGCGCTGATGTGCCCGTCTGACCTGCTGCTGCTGGACGAACCCACCAATCACTTGGACCTCGATGCATTGGTCTGGCTGGAGGCCTGGCTCAAGCGCTACCAGGGCACCATGCTGGTCATCAGCCATGACCGCGAATTCCTCGACGCCGTCACCGACGTGACGGTGCACATCGAAAGCGCCAAGCTGACCCGCTACGGCGGCAACTACAGCAAATTCGAGGATCTGCGCTCTGAACAGATGGCGCTGCAACAGACGGCGTTTTCCAAGCAGCAGGACAAGATCGCTCACCTGCAGAAGTTCATCGCACGCTTCAAGGCCAAGGCCAGCAAGGCCAAGCAGGCGCAAAGCCGCGTCAAGGCGCTGGACCGCATGGAGAAAATCGCGCCGCTGCTAGCCGAAGCCGATTTCACCTTCGAGTTCAAGGAACCGGCCAACCTGCCCAACCCCATGCTGTCGATGCAGAACGCCTACTTCGGCTATCCGGCCCCCGAAGGCGCACCCGAGGGCACGCCGCCCACGGTCATCGTGCAAAACGTCAGCAAGTCGGTGCTGGCCGGCCAGCGCATCGGCATCCTGGGCGCCAATGGCCAGGGCAAGTCCACGCTGGTCAAAACCGTCGCCCGCGCGCTCACGCCTATCGAAGGCGAGATGATTGAGGGCAAGGGCCTGAACATCGGCTACTTCGCGCAGCAAGAGCTGGACGTGCTGCGCCCTGCCGACAATCCGCTGGAGCACATGATCCGCCTGGTCAAGGAAGTCACTGCTGCCGGCAAAATGGGCAACCAGCCCACGCGTGAGCAGGACTTGCGCAGCTTCCTGGGCAACTTTAATTTCGGCGGCGACATGGTCAAGCAGGCCGTGGGCAGCATGAGCGGCGGCGAAAAAGCCCGCCTGGTGCTATGCATGATCGTCTGGCAGCGCCCCAACCTGCTGCTGCTCGACGAGCCAACCAATCACCTGGACCTGGCCACGCGCGAGGCGCTGTCGATGGCGCTCAACGAGTTTGAAGGCACCGTGATGCTGGTCAGCCATGACCGCGCGCTGCTGCGTGCCGTCTGCGATGAGTTCTGGATGGTGTCGCAAGGCGGCGTCGCACCCTTTGACGGCGACCTGGACGATTACCAAAAATACCTGCTCGACCACGCCAAACGCCAACGCGAGGAAGCCAAGAAGTCGGGCGGTGCTACCCCGGCAGCGGCTGTCAAGTCAGCTGCGCCAGCACCGGCGGTTGAAGAAAAAAAACCCGTGCCGCGCGAGACGCCCGAGCAGCGCAAGCTCGACGCGCAACGCCGCCAGCAGCAGGCCGAAGCCACCAAGCCCTTGCGCAAGGAGATCGAAAAGATCGACCTGCGCATGAAGGCGCTCACCAACGAGCGTGACAGCCTGCAAGGCCTGTTAACCACCACTACCGCGCCGGCTGAGATCGCACAGACCGGCAAGCGCCTCAAAGCCATCGAAGGCGAAATAGACATGCTGGAAGAACGGTGGCTTGAGCTGACAGAACAGATCGAGACTGCTGCGGTATAAAGTGAACGAGAGGCTGGTTCATCCAGTTCCGGTCACCCGGCAACGGATGGCCCAGCTTCCCGCTCTTCACTGCAACCTCACTTACAGGGAGCTTCACAACATGCTATCCATCCTCGGAACCATTGTTGTCGGTTTGATCGTTGGCCTGATTGCCCGGGCTTTGAAGCCCGGCAATGACAGCATGGGCTTCATCATGACCGCTCTGCTGGGCATCGCCGGCGCCTTCGCCGCCAAGTACGCGGGCATTGCCACCGGTTTTTACAAGGAAGGCGACGTCGTGGGCTGGATTGCCTCCATCGCCGGCGCCATCGTCTTGCTCGTGATCTATGGCTTGGTCACCAAGAAAAGCAGCTAGTTCAACACCGCCAGGAGCGCATCGCCATGCCCACCGCCCTGCAAATGGCGTCTGACGACGCCACCCTCGCAGCAGCTGTCAAACGCAGCCGCAAGCTGCTGAACAAGCGGGCCATGGTCGCAGCCGCAGCCAGCGCCGTGCCCGTTCCCGGCCTTGACTGGATGGTGGACGCGGCGATGCTGTCCAAGCTCATCCCAGAGATCAACAAGGAGTTCGGCCTCACGCCGCAGCAACTCGACCGGCTTGAGCCCAAAAAGCGCGACCAGGTCCAGAAGGCCGTCACCATGGTGGGCTCGGTGTTGATCGGCAAGTTCATCAGCCGCGATCTGGTAATCAAAGCCGCCACCAAGATCGGCGTGCGCCTCACGACCAAGCAGGTTGCCAAGTACGTACCACTGGCCGGCCAGATCGTCTCGGCCGCCGTGGGCTACGCCGCCATCCGCTACTTCGGCGAAGAGCACATGAAGGATTGCATACGGGTGGCCAGGCAGGCACAGTTGGATGTACCGGCATTGGGCTACGCAGCCTGACCGGCTCGGGCTCCACGTTCGTTCGATCGTGAACCCAAGATATCCAGCTCAGAAAGACAAAAGGACTTAGCCTTTCGGCTAAGTCCTTCATGTACTTGGTGGGTTCTGAGAGATTCGAACTCTCGACCTACGGATTAAGAGTCCGCTGCTCTACCAGCTGAGCTAAGAACCCGAAATTTCTGGTGGGACCAGCGGGGGTCGAACCCACGACAAACGGATTAAAAGTCCGCTGCTCTACCAACTGAGCTATGGTCCCGAGGTTGTATCTTGCGACACATCCTGGTTTTTACTGCTTTGAGGGCAGCAAAGCCTTGAATTATAGCGTGATTTTTTAGCTTGCCGCAAAAACTCAGGCAGCGATCTTATCGAGTACCCAGCCCGCCGCGCACAACCCAAAGGTGGAGGTCACGCTCACGACCGATCCATAGCCATGGCAGTTCAGGCTGCCGTCGGTTTGGTCTGTGGCAGCCGGCTGCAGCACGGCCTCGCGGCTGAACACGCAGGCCACGCCCATCTTGCCTGTTCGCGCTGCGCCGTGCTCTTTGCGCAGCCTGTAACGTAACTGTGCCAGCAGCGGGTCATGCGTGACCAGGGACAAGTCGTCGATGTCGACCCGGTGCGCGAGTCGCTTGCCGCCGGCTGCGCCTACGCTGATAAGGTTCACCTTGCTGGCAATGGCCCAGGCCGCCATGGCCGTCTTGGCTTTGACCTGATCGCAGGCGTCGATCACGGCGAACTGCTTTCGGTCAAAACCACCTTCAAGGCCCAGGATGTCCGGCCAGTTGGCCGCATCGACAAATTCCTCGATGCCGTCAACGCGGCACTCCGGATGAATTTGCGCAATGCGTTCACGCATGGCCTGCACCTTGGCCTGTCCCAACGTGCTGTCCAGCGCATGCACTTGCCGGTTGATGTTGGATTCGGCGATGTGGTCGAGGTCAATCAAGGTCAGGCGGGCCACGCCGCTGCGAGCAGCAGCCTCTGCCGCCCAGGAGCCCACGCCGCCCAGACCCACCACCACGATGTGTGCCTGGCGAATTCGCTGCGCGCCAGCCGTGCCATATAGGCGGGCCAAGCCGCCGAAGCGGCGCTCCAGGTCGGCGGGGAGTTCTTCGATAGAGGATGTCATGGGAAGTGCGCTGAGGCAGTGCGTCAAGCCGAGCGCTCAAGCCGCCAGATCTGGTATTTCAGCCCGGCCACACAGCCCGCCAAAATCGACGCCAGTGCTACAAAGCTGGTAGCACTCAGGGTCGAGATGCCGGACAGACCCTGCCCCACGGTGCAACCCATGGCGCACACGCCGCCCACACCCATTAACGTGGCACCCACCAAATGATTGGCGGTGTCCTCCGCATCGCGAAAACCCTCCCAGCGAAAATTTTGCGATAGCAAGGCATAAATCGCCGAGCCAACCACCACGCCAAATACCGACACGATACCCAGCGTAAGGACCTTGCTCTTGTCGCTGAAAAACATGAGCCAGTCCACTGTGTAGGCCACCGGTGACACAAAGCTCAGCGCCTCTGCCCTGCCCGAGTTGGTTGCCAAAAACGCCTCCTGCAGCGTTTCAGGATGCTCGGCCACATAGCCCAGCCTTCCGCTGACCCACCACATGGCCGCCACGACAGCGCCTATGCCCAGGCCGGCGAGCAAATTGTCAAAGCGCCGGAAATCCTCACCAAACAAGGCCCAGACGATCAGGCCCAGCCCGATCAGAATAGCCAGGCCGATTCCAGCTGCGGCAGGCGATATGCCGATTGCGCCGGCCACCCAGTTCGGCAAGGTGGCGTTGGTCGTGAAATCAACCGCCACTTTGTCGACGGTGGCCACACGAACCACAGCGGTGATGCCTTTAAGCGTGGCAAAGGCGGCGATACCCATGACGGCAAACACCACGACGGATTTCAAGCTGCCCCCACCAATGCGCACCAGCGTCTTGCTGCCGCAACCGGAGGCCAGCACCATGCCGAAACCGAACATGGTGCCACCGGCCAGAGCCGAAAGCCAGATAAAGCGATTGGAGGCATACAGCGTTTTGGCCGGGTCGATCACACCGGCCGCGGCCATGGTGAAAAAGCCGATCATGGCGACGCCTATCGCCATGCCCCACATGCGCATACGGGTCCAGTCACCCATGTTCACGATGTCGCTGACAGCGCCCATGGTGCAAAAGTGCGTGCGCTGGGCAATTGCGCCAAAAATCATCGAGAGAATGAAACCGGCCCAGAGAACCTGGGCCGTGAGACTGTTGAGTGCGGAGATATCCATCGCCCAATTTTAGTTGGGAATGGATGAGGCGCCCGGGTTTGCCGAACGCGCCTCCGGGCGTCAACTACTTCAGCTTGGCCAAGCGCTCTTTGGCAACGGAGGCCGCTTCGGCCTGAGGATAAGCCTTGACCAGGTCCTCCAGCGTCTTGCGGGCCGACTTGGTGTCCTTAAGCTCTATCTGGCAATTGGCCAATGACAGCATCGCCTCCGGCGCGCGCATGTGATCGGGTTCGGCCGTCACCAAGGCACGGAAATTGGTCACGGCATCGCGGTAATTGCGAAGCGCATATTGCGCATTGCCCAGCCAGAACAAGGCCGAAGCCCGGTAGCCGGTTTGCGGATAGCGCTTCATGAAGGCCAGGAAGCTGGTCTGCGCGGCCGCAAAGTCGCCCTTGCGAAGGGTGGCCAGCGCGGTTTCGAATTCCTGCTTTTCAGCAGGCTCGGCCACAAATTCCTTGCCGTCCACGCTGACCTTGCCCGGCTCGAACTTGCGCAGGCGCTCGTCCACGCCTGTCGTCAGGTCCTTCTGGGTACGCTGCATCTCCACAACGTTGCGCGTCAGGTTTTCGTTTTGCCCGCGCAGGGTGGCAAGTTCATTGCGCAATGCTTCGATCTGGTTCGACAGGTCAAGCAGGCTCCGGCGCAGCTGGGCATTGTCTTCGGTGGTTTTTCGCACCTCATCCGCCATGCGCTGCTGCGAGCTGTCAACCTTCTGCCGCAAATCGAGGATCGCCTTGCGGGCTTCGTCATCTTCAAACAGGCCGGCGTGTGCACTGAACGCCAGCATGCCGGCCGCGACCGCCGCGGCAACCCGGAACATCTTCACGGTGAGCGCCTTGCTTAGCGGTAGTTGAGTTCAGCACGGCGATTTTTCGCCATGGCTTCTTCGTCAGAGCCGGGGACGGCCGGTTTTTCCTTGCCGAAGCTCACGGCTTCCACCTGGGCATCTGCAACACCCAGCAAGCCCAGCGCACGGCGAACGGCTTCGGCGCGTTTTTGCCCCAGGGCCAGGTTGTACTCGCGGCCACCGCGCTCGTCGGTGTGGCCTTCGATGGCCATCTTGCGGGTCTTGTTGGCGGTCAGGTACTTGGCATGGGCCTCGATCGCACCCTGGAACTCGGGCTTGACCACATAGCTGTCAAAGTCGAAATAGATGATCTTGGCCACATTGGCCGGGCCCGCGAGCGATGCATCGGTGCCTTCCACCTGCACCGTCGGGACACCACGGCCGGAGTTAGCCGACGGGTCAACCTGCGCGGTCTGGCCGGTGCGGTCTTCGACGGGCACGTCGTTCAGCTTGACACCGGAGCCGCAGGCCGTCAGTGTGGCCGCCAGGATGACGGTGGAAATGATCGAAAAAATGGTGCGCTTCATGAAGTACCTCTACAAAAAATAAAAATGAGCTGAATTAAAAATGATGCTTAACGCTGAAAGGGTCCCCAATCGGGCTCCCGGATATCGCCGCTGGCGCCGGACAGTTTGGCTTTGATCTTGCCGTCCAGCGTCGTCGTCATCAGAGCTTCCCTGCCCTGCTGCTGGGTGGCGTACACGATCAGGCGGCTGTTGGGCGCAAAACTCGGGCTTTCGTCGGCCGTGGTGTCGGTGATTGGAGTGACCGTTCCGCTGGCAAGTTCCATGACGTGCAGTTTGAAGGCACCGCCGACACGGGAAACATAGGCGAGCCACCGGCCATCAGGACTGACTGCCGGGGAGATGTTGTAGCTCCCCGTAAAGGTCACCCTCTCGGCATTTCCGCCGCCTGGGCTCATGCGATAAATCTGCGGTGCGCCTCCACGGTCGCTGACAAAATAAATATAGCGCCCGTCCGGTGAAAAGGCCGGTTCGGTGTCGATGCTGGAAGACTGGGTCAACCGCTTCGGCTCGCCCCCGCTCAAGCCTATGGAATAGAGTTGCGAGCCGCCGTCGCGGCTGAGCGTTGCCACCAGTTGCTTGCCGTCCGGCGACCATGCCGGCGCACTGTTGGAGCCCCGGAAGTTGGCGAGCAGGCGCCGCTTGCCACTCGCCACATCATGCGAATAAATGACGGGTTTGCGGGACTCAAAAGAAACATAGGCCAGTTGGGAGCCATTGGGCGACCACGCGGGCGAAATGATGGGTTCAGGGCTGGTCAAGGCAGATTGCGCGCCCTCCCCGTCGGAGTCGGCCACCCAGAGGTTGTACTTCTGGGCCGCTTTGGTGACGTAAGCGATGCGGGTCGAGAAAATGCCTTTCTCCCCGGTGAGCTTTTCATAGACAAAATCAGAGATGCGGTGCGCGGACAGGCGCAGATCGGCCGGGCCCACGGTGTAGCTTTGCCCGCCCAAGTCTTGCCCACGTACGATGTCCCAGAGGCGCAGGCGTACGTCATAACGGCCGTCGGCCAGCAGCGTCACGCTGCCCGTCACCATGGAGTCCGCCCCCTTTTGCCGCCAGACGGCCAAGTCCGGGCGAGTGTTTTCGTCCGCATTAATGCCGGTGGTGTCGACCGGGCGGAACATGCCACTGCGCTCCAGGTCGGCCCGCACAATGGCACCAATTTTTTGCGGCGCCTGGACATCCCCGCGAAACGCGGCGATGGCGATGGGCAATTGGGTCAGGCCGACTCCGGAGACCTCGACGCGAAATTGCGCGAAGGCGGACGTGACGGGCAAAGCCGGAAGCGCGCCGGCGGCCAGAAGGCTGACAAGAGTGCGGCGGCGAAGAGGAGGTGCAATGCTCATAGGGGAGATTTGGATCCGTTCAAGGGCGTTATTTTGACGGGAGAAATGGCGTTAGAAGAGGGATCAAGTTCACGGAGGCCTCTTTCGGCCAGGATCACATTGGTTTTCATGCGTTCGAGCACCCTGTTTTTGTTGATGGACTCCTGGTCGCGCAGGTTCTCGCGGTGCCAGAGGTGAAAGACTTCGGTGCCCATGAAACCGTTTTTGCGATGGATGCCCAAATGGTGGAGTCTGAGCACGAGGTCGGCATCTTCATGCCCCCATCCCTGGAAGGTTTCGTCGAATCCATTGACATTGACAAAGTCGTTGCGCCAGACGCCAAAGTTGCAACTGCGTATGCCATGCCAGTGAAAGCCTTGTTTTACCCTGAATAAACGGCGCGGCCAGCGCAGGAGGTGAAATAATTTGTTGCTGTCACCGGTCAGCCTCGCTTCAAGCCAGAACCATACAGGACGGCTGGGTAGGTCGATAGCGCCATTGACTACACGTTCTGTCAGACGTTGGCTGATAAGCACCCGGCTCCCGTTCAAAAAGCAGCCCTTTTCGGCAAGCCGTGTGTGCTGCGCCACAAATGACCTGTTGGGGACGCAATCGCCGTCCAGAAAGACCAGGTAATCGCCCGTGGCTCGGCTGGCCCCGAGGTTGCGGGCCCGCGCCGCCGTAAAACCCACATCCGGATGCCAGATATGACGAGCCGGACACTTGAACGGGGGGCATTGGTCGAACAGCATTTGTACCTGCTCCGCCTTCGAGCCATCGTCGGCCACCAGCACTTCGTGCCGTTCATCACACTGCGTGGCCAGCGAACGCAGCACGGCCAGCAAGGCGTCCGTGCGGTTGTAAGTCAGGACGACAAAGCTGATTTTCATTGCCCGCCCGGCGCTCCCTTGCCATCGCGCTGCAGGAGCCATAGCTTCAGGTAACGGTAATAGGTGCCTTCCGCGTTGGAAATAGCCAGGACCAGCCCCATCCTGCCGTCCAGAAAACCTAGCCGCAAAAAATAGGTGCGTATGAAGGCCCAAAGGCCGTGCCCGACGGCTTTGCCGACCGACGCCGTCTTGCCTTTATTGAGCAGACTTTGCGCGCCTGCCGTGGAATAGCGGTTGGCCTTGTCGAGAACGGCCTCGAAGTTGCGAAAGCTCTCATGCAGCAGGTGCGACCGCAATTGGCCCTCTTGCCCTTGGGCGATGACCTTCTCGTGCACGAGATCGTCGCTGAAACGGGCAGCGTTGCGGCGAAACAGACGTGTCACCCGGTCGGGGTACCAGCCCGAATGGCGCATGTACTGCCCGCAATAGCTCGACAGCCGGGGAAATGAGTAGACGTCGAAGGTCGGGGCCTTGAGGCAAGCCAGGATTTCCACCTGCAGCTCCGGTGTCACCCGCTCATCCGCGTCAAGCGATAACACCCAGTCCGAGGTGGCCAGCGCAAGGGCGCGGTTTTTTTGGATTCCGAAGCCCGGCCAGTCTGGACTGACGCTGACTTCAGCGCCCAGGGAACGGGCGATTTGCACGGTGTCGTCGGTACTGCCGGAGTCCAGCACCACCATCTGGTCGGCGAAGCTCACAGAGCGAAGGCAGGCCTCGATGTTATGGGCCTCGTTATGGGTAATGACAGTAACGGACAAGCTTGCCAACGAACGCCTTTGCAGTGATGAAGGGAGAGATTCGGCACAGGATTTTGCCAGCGAAACACCCCGTCTGGTGCGCTGACAGCATAGCAGAGGCCCCTCGCCATTTGGCCGCCGCGCGGGAAATGGAATGGCTGATAATGCGGACAATCCATCAGGCAACCCCTACGACCATTTTGCGAACAAAGAAGATCAATTTCCGGCTCGCCGTCATCTGCCTGACGGCCGCTTCCGTGGGGTTGCCAATCGCCATCATCAGCATCGCCAAGCTGCTCCTGCTCGGCTGTGTCATGGCCGTCCCGCTGCTCGCGCGGAACCTGCCCAAGAATGGCGCCTCTCTGCTAAAAACCTGGACGCTGCCAGCCGTGCTGGTCACGCTGCTGGCATTTGCGCTGAGCCTGCTCTGGACGGTTGCGCCGCAAGAAGAGGCCCTTGGCTCGCTCGCCAAATACGGCAAACTTCTCATCATCATCGTGATGATGGCGCTGATACGGGAGCGCCGCGAAGCGGTGTATGCATTGGGCGCGTTTGCGCTTTCGCAGCTGCTGGTGGTGGTCAGTTCATGGCTGCTTTTTGCCCATCTGCCTGTTGCTTGGGCCACCTCCCGCACGACCCTGAGCCATTACACGGTCTTTTCGGGCTACCTCGACCAGGGCATCATGAGCGCCGTATTCGCCGCGGTATGCTGGCACTTGCGCGGCCTGGTGCCCGGGCGCTACGGCCCGCAGATCGCCGTGGCGGTGGCCGTGGCCTGCCTGTCCAACGTATTCTTCGTGCTGGCAGGCCGCAGCGGCCAGGTGGTCGGTGTCGCCATGCTGTCTCTGGCCATCATGTGGCAACTTCCCAAAAGGTATCGCGTAGTCGTGGCCGTGCTGCCGTTCCTGCTGATACTGGCGCTGTTTGTGAGCTCACCCACGATGCGGGAAAGATTGACGCTGCTCAAGACCGAAGTGCAAGCCTACTCGCCGCAGCAGGAAACCAATACCTCATCGGGTATCCGCCTCACATTCTGGCGAACGGCTGCCCAGCTCATCGCCCAAAGACCGCTTGCCGGCGCGGGCATCGGCAGCTGGAGCACCGAATACAACCGGATTGAACGCCAGAAAAATCCGGCGCACAAGGACATCGACCCCAACGGCAACCCCCACCAGGAATACCTTTACTGGGGGGTGCAGCTCGGCATTCCGGGCCTGCTCCTGTTTGCCGCGTTACTGCTCTCCGTGCTGCGCGACACAATGAAGATGGAGACGCCTTACGCCCGGGCCACGCAATCCGCGCTGCTGGCGCTGGCTGTCTGCTGTCTGTTCAACGCCAGCCTCTATGACGGCCTGATCGGGGATTTCTTCTGCGTGCTGATCGGCCTGCTGCTGGCGTTGGGGCTCAGTAAACCTGCGGATCCGCCCCCGCCCGGACACGCAACGTGAGCTCCTCCACCGACACAAGTACCGTCACGGTGCCCGCAAGGCCGACCTTGTGGCGTCGCATCGTGCGGGTCTGGCCCTACTTCAGCGGATCCCGGGCCGGCTGGGCGCTGGCCATAGGCGCGACCATCGTCGCCTCGGCCACAGAACCCTTCGTGCCGGCCCTGCTCAAGCCCCTGCTGGACCGGGGCTTTCAAAAGGGCGCACTGGACCTCTGGCTGGTGCCGGTCACGCTGATCCTGCTGTTCGCCGTGCGCGGAATCTCCGGTTTCGTGGCGCAGTACGCGCTGGCCAAGGTGACCAACGAAGGCCTGCAGTCCCTGCGCCGGGCGATGTTCGGCAAGCTGCTGAGTTCTCGCTTGTCCCTGTTCGCCGACCAGTCCTCCAGCGCCATCGCCAACACTGTCGTCTACGAGGTGTTCAACGGCTCATCAATGATGATCAACGCGGTCATGAAGCTGGCGCGCGACATCCTCACGCTGGTGGCGTTGGTCGCTTATCTGCTGTTTCTCAACTGGAAGCTGATGCTGATCGTGTCGTTGCTGTTCCCGGCGGTCGCGCTGGTGATCCAGCTGCTGACGCGGCGTCTTTACCGCCTGACCAAGGAAAGCCAGGTCGCCACAGACAACCTGGCTTATGTTGTGGAAGAAAACGTGCTGGCCCACCGCGATGTGCGGCTGCACGGCGCGCAAGAAGGCCAAGCCTCACGCTTTGAGGCGCTGAGCAATACGCTGCGCAGGCTGTCCATCAAATCCACTGTCGCCTATGCGGGCATGAGCGCCATCACCCAGGTGCTGGCTGCCATGGCCTTGTCGGCCGTGATCTCCATCGCCCTGCTCCAGGGTTCAGAAAACACCACCACGGTGGGGGGCTTCGTGGCCTTCGTGACGGCCATGCTGTTGCTGATCGCGCCCATCAAAAGCCTTTCTGACGGTGCAACGCCCATCACACGCGGGCTGGCGGCCCTTGAGCGTGGACTGGACCTGGTCGACCTCATTGACGATGAGAGCAGCGGAAGCTTCACCAAGGCAAGAGCGGCCGGCGATATCGAGTTGTCAGGCGTGAGTGTGGTTTACAAACCCGAAGCACCGCCAGCGCTGGACAACATCAGCCTGGCTATCCGCGCCGGCGAAACGGTGGCGCTGGTCGGCTCCTCCGGGTCCGGCAAGACCACGCTGGCGAGCCTGCTGCCGCGCTTTGTGGACTTCACCGCCGGCAATATACGGCTGGATGGAATCGAGCTCCGGCAATGGGACCTGCCGTCCCTGCGTTCACAGTTCGCCTTCGTCAGCCAGCATGTCGTGATGTTCAACAACAGCATGGCTTTTAACGTCGCGCTGGGCCAGTCTTTCGAACGCGAAAAGGTCATCAGCTGCCTGGTGGCCGCCAACCTGGGTCAGCTCCTTGAGGAGTTGCCACAAGGTATCGACACGGTGCTCGGCCATAACGCCATGCAGCTGTCCGGCGGCCAGCGCCAGCGGCTGGCCATTGCCCGGGCGCTGTACAAGGATGCGCCGGTGCTGATCCTGGACGAAGCCACCTCAGCACTCGACACAGAGTCCGAAAAAGCCGTCCAGGAAGCGATACAGCGGCTGGCTGCGGGCCGTACCTCGCTGATCATCGCGCACAGGCTGTCCACCATCCAGCATGCCGACCGCATCATCATGATGAATGCCGGCCGCATCTTGGAGCAAGGAAGCCATGCGGAACTGCTTCAACTCAATGGCGCCTATGCCCACCTGTACCGGTTGGGCTCCCAGGGCGCAGCCTGAAAACCGACTGTCCGAAAGTCTCATAGATGCCAGTTTCCATCAGCGGCTTTACTTTTATTCGCAACGGCGTGGGTCTGGGCTTTCCCTTTGAGGCATCCATCCGCTCCCTGTTGCCTCTTGTCGATGAATTTGTCGTGGCCGTGGGCAAAGGCGAGGACGACACGCTGGAGCGCGTCAAGGCCATAGCCGACCCCAAAATCCGCATCATCGAAACCCTCTGGAACGAGCGCATGGCTGACCGCGGCTTTGTCTATGCCCAGCAGAAAATGATCGCGCAGTACTCCTGCACCGGCGACTGGGCCTTTTACCTGGAAGGCGATGAGCTTGTGCATGAAGGTGAGCTGGCCGCCATACGGGCGAGTGTCGAGCGCCACCACGGCAACCCGGCCGTCGAGGCGCTGGTCTTTGACTACCACCATTTTTACGGCTCACCTGACTGGATTTCCATCAGCCCGGGCTGGTACAGGCGCGAATGCCGGCTGATCCGCAACACCATCCGCAGCTATGCGCCAGATGGCCAGTACTGGCTGGTGACTACCCAGCACAAGCGCGGGCGCAACCCGCAAGCCGCGCTGGCCAACGCGCACATCTACCACTACGGCTGGATACGCCGTAACGAGGAAATGCAGAAAAAGCTGGACCAGGTCAGCAAGTATTGGGGTGAGGCTTCGGCTGCGCAAATTACCTACAGCCAGTTTGATCGCCGCGCCCTCGCGCCCTTCACCGGCACGCACCCGCAAGCTGTGCAGGCGTGGCTGGCCACCGAGGCCGAACCGGTCTTGAACATCGACCCGGCCTACAAGCCCACACCCAAAGAAAACAAATACCACTTCATGCGCCAGGTAGAAACGTTGACCGGGCTGGACTTCAGCCGCAAGCACTTCAAGCTGGTGGCCTGAAGCGCCTCTGTGTGATGGAGCCCGGTGGGATGGATTTGCTACCAATTTGATAGCTAACAGCCCATGCTCCACCTTGGCCAAGCGCCAATTTCATCAACAATCTCCCAGTGCCCCAACGGCGCGCAAACGGCCATGAGGCCTCAGAGCCGTCCGCTACCGGCCTTCGCCGCGACGGCTGAGAAGTACAGTGATTCTTGCTGCAGCGCGATTTCCCGCCACTGGTAATGCGCGGCAAAGGCCACAGCGCCCTCCGACAGCGTTTCCCGCAGCGCCGCCTGGCCCAGTAAGTCCCCCAGCACCTGCGCCAGCTCGCCCGCATCCCTCGGGTCGTCAAGCATCAACGCATTCACGCCCTGGCGCAGCAACCCGGAAATACCGCAGTACTTCGGCCCGCTGACCACCACCGGAAGGCCGTGGGCCATGGCCTCCAGCACCACCATCGCAAAGGTATCCTCAAAAGTGGGATGCACCAGGATGTCCGCAGCTTCGTAGGCCGGGGCTACATCCTTGAGCGCACCCAGGAAAAACACCCGCGCGCCCAACCTGAGCGTCTCGGCCCGCGCGCTGAACTCGGCGATGTGGGCCGGGTTGCCCACCACGGCCAACACCACGTCAGCCGGCAGCTGCGCCATGGCCTGCAGCAGCGCCTCCAGGCCCTTCTTGCGGTAATCGTTGCCAACAAACAGAAGGCAAGTGCCCTCCACCGGCAATTCCAACTGCGCCCTCGCCTCGCCTTTGCGGTCTGCGCTGACCGGCAATTCCGGCATCGTGATGCCTGGCGTAACGACTGAAGTGATCGCACGGCTGCCCGGATAGCTGCCCGCCATGATGGGCCGCAGGCTCTCGGACGTCACCACCACCTGCCGGCCCGGGCGGGCGGCATAGCGGGCGCGTTCAAGGCCCAGGTAGGCCAACAGGCGCGGGCTGGTCACGACCTTGATCCAGCGCAGTGCCCGGCGCCAGCCGGTGCGGCCATGGAACAGGCTGTATTTGACCGGCATCACATGCACCGTCTGCACCTCGCCGTGCCAGGTGTTTTCATGGGAATGCACCACGTCAAAACCACGGCGTGTCGCCCACCAGGTGGCCGTGGCGAACCAGAGCTGATTAATCCAGCGCGGCTTGCGCAAGGGGGCCGAAACCTTGTGATAGGTCACACCGGGCCACTGGTGGTCAATTTCCTGAGCAAACACATGAATCTCATGCCGGGCAGAGAGTTGCTCGACCAGCGCAATGGAATAACGTTCCGCACCACCGCCCGTCGGCGAAAAAGTGCGGTTGAAGACGGCGATGCGCAGTTTCTTGGGCACAGGCGGGGTCATTTCTTCCGGCGGTCTTCGTAGGCCGTGGCAATCTTGAGCCAGAACACCGGGAGCGTCGTCGAGCGCAGCACCGGCACACGCGGCAGCTGCAGCATGTCCAGACCCGCGTGGCAGCGGCTGCGCTGTGTGGTGGTGGCGGTGGCAAAGCCCATCTCTCTGGCCAATTCCACATGCCGCGCCTCGTAATGGCCGTAGGGGTAGCAGAAGTGCTCTACCGGGCGGTCAATGACGGACTCCAGCCCGGTTTTTCCGAGCACCATTTCCTCGCGGCAACCCGATTCTTCGGTTTCCAGCAGATTGACATGCCGATGCGTGTGCGACCCGATCTCTTGCCCGCCCGCCACCCATTGGCGGATTTCGCCCTCGTCCATCAGCGGAGTCTGCGGGATGCCGATACTTTCATCCCAGATGTTCGTTTTCCCAAGCAGGCCGCTGACCGCGTAGCAGGTCGACGAAAACCCATGCCTGGCCAGCACCGGCAAGGCATGCGTGAGGTTGTTCTGGTAGCCGTCGTCAAACGTAATCCCCACCACCTTGCCCCCGCGTTCGCCTTGCAGGTAAGGCTGCAAGGTGCCCATGGACAAACCCGTATAGCCCAGCCATTTGAGCCACGCCATCTGCCGTGCAAAAGCCTGCGGCGACACATAGAGGCCGCGAAACGGGCTGCCCTTGGGCGGTGCGACGGCGATCTGGTGATAAACCAGAATCGGGATGGGCTGGCGATTCAGGGTCAGCATGGTGCTCACAGCAACACGATGTCGTATTGCTCCTGCGCCATAGCAGCTTCAGCCTGCAGGGAAATCGGCTTGCCAATGAAATCGCTGAGGCTGGCCAGGTGCTGGCTCTCTTCATCGAGGAACAGCTCGATCACCTTGGGAGAGGCCACCACCCGGAATTCTCGCGGGTTGAATTGCCGGGCTTCACGCAAAATTTCTCGCAGGATGTCATAGGTGACGCTGCGGGCGGTCTTCACTACGCCCTTGCCCATGCAGGCGCTGCAGGGCTCGCAAAGCTGGTGGGCCAGCGATTCGCGGGTGCGCTTGCGCGTCATTTCCAGCAGGCCTAATGCGGAGAACCCGTTCACGGTGGTCTTTATGCGGTCGCGCGCCAGCTGCTTCTGGAACTCGGCCAGCACCGCATCGCGATGGTTTTCCTTAATCATGTCGATGAAATCGACAATCACAATGCCGCCCAGATTGCGCAGGCGAAGCTGGCGGGCAATGGCCTGCGAGGCCTCGAGATTGGTCTTGAAAATGGTGTCGTCGAAATTGCGCGCACCGACAAATCCGCCCGTATTGACGTCCACAGTGGTCAGGGCTTCGGTCTGGTCAATGATCAGGTAGCCGCCGGACTTGAGATCCACGCGCCGGCCCAGAGCCTTGGCGATTTCCTCGTCGATGCTGAAGAGGTCGAAAATCGGCCGCTCACCGCTGTAGTGCTGTAGCTTTTTTTCGGTGGCGGGCATGAACTCCACCGCAAACGTTTTGAGCTTTTCAAACTGCTCTCGCGAGTCGATACGTATGGTTTGGGTATCTTCCACCACCAGGTCGCGCAACACGCGCTGCAACAGGTTCAGATCCTGGTGCAACACCGACGCCGGTGGCAGGCGCAACGACGCGTCCTTGATACGTGCCCAGGTCTTGCGCAGGTAGGTGATGTCTTCGGCCAATTCGGCGTCCGTCGCGTCTTCGCCATTGGTCCGCAAAATGAAGCCGCCGCCCATGTCCCCAGTCAGGGCCTGCACGCGCTGGCGCAGTTCTTCGCGTTGCCTGGGCGGTATTTTTTGCGAGACACCGATGTGATTGTCTTGCGGCAGAAACACCAGCAGGCGCCCTGCAATACTGATTTGCGCCGTCAGCCGTGCGCCCTTGGTGCCGATCGGGTCTTTCAGGACCTGCACCATCACCGCCTGACCTTCGAACAGTTGCTTTTCAATGGGTTGCAGCGATGCCATGACAGGCGCCGCCAGGCCGCCTGCAGCCTGCGCGTCGGTTTCTGCATGGCGGCTGTTGATGCTGCTCATCAAATCAGCCACGTGCAAAAAGGCCGCGCGGTCCAGGCCGATGTCGATAAAAGCCGACTGCATGCCGGGCAATACGCGGGCCACCTTGCCCAGGTACACGTTGCCGACCAGACCGCGCTCCAGGGTGCGTTCAACGTGAAGCTCTTGCACAGCGCCGTGCTCGACCACGGCGACCCGGGTTTCCTGGGGTGACCAGTTGATCAGGATGTCTTGTTGCATGTTTTTTCTGAAAAATTCGATGGCTAAAGGCGAAAGCCCGCCGCCTGGAGCAGTTGGGCTGTCTCCCTCAGCGGGAGCCCCATGATGCCACTGTAGCTGCCGTTGATACGGCTGATGTGCATGGCGACCCGGCCTTGCACGGCATAAGCGCCGGCCTTGCCCATGGGTTCGCCGCTGGCAACGTAGTTTCGGATCTCGGCAGGCGTCAGCGCATCAAAACTCACCTTCGAATCGCTGAGCGCCTGGAGGCGGCGGCGACCGGCTTGCACCGCCACGGCGGTGAGCACCCTGTGTGTGCCTCCCGACAATTCGCCCAGCATGCGGACCGCATCCTTCGCGTCTTCCGGCTTGCCGTAAATGACGCGGCCCATCGCCACCGTGGTGTCCGAGCAAAGGATGGGAGCCGGCGGCAGTTTGCGCCGTTTCATGCGGGCGACCGCAGCATCGAGCTTCAGGCCGGTGACGCGTTGGACGTAAGCCGCTGGGGCCTCGTTCTTCAGGACAGCTTCCAGCGACTCGGCATCTTCCTCTTTATCCGGCAGCAGGAGTTCGTAACGCACACCGAGCTGCTCCAGAAGTTGCCGCCGCCTCGGGCTTTGGGAAGCAAGGTAGATGAAGTCAGGCATGTGCGGAACTACTCGCGGTGATAGGGGTGATTGATCGTGATGCTCCACGCACGGTAGAGCTGTTCGATCAGCAGCACACGCACCATGGCATGGGGCAAAGTCAGGTCCGAGAGGCGCAGTCGCTCATGCGCAGCCTGTTTGAAGCCGGCGTCCAGCCCGTCAGGCCCGCCGATCACGATAGCGACGTCGTCACCCGACAGCTGCCAGGCTTTGAGCCTTTCAGCCAGCGCCACGGTGGTGACGGCGGTGCCGCGCTCATCAAGCGCCACGACACGGGTGCCGCGGGCAATGCTGGCTTCAATGCGCCCGCGCTCGGCAGACAGCAGGGTTTCCAGCGTTTTGGAGGCGCGGGGTTCGGTTTTGACCGCCTTGAGCTCTACCTTCAGCTCAGGCGGAAAGCGCTTGGCATAGTCGTCATAGGCCGTCTGTGCCCAGTCGGGCACCTTCTGGCCGACGGCTACGATCGTCAGCCTCATTTGCTCCGGGAGGGAGTTTTCCTGGCGGCGGGTTTGCGGGCTGCCGTCTTGGCAGCGGTTTTGGCGGCCACTTTCTTGGCTGCGACCTTTTTGGCCACGGGCACCTTGATGATGGATGTCTTCACGGCGGGTTTTGCCGACTTCGCAGGCGCTGCCTTGGCGCCGGCACGGGGTTTGGCCGCAGGCTCGGCCGCCGTTGCCGTCGCATTGCGTTTGGCGGTCCAGTCGTTGGTTTTGCCGACGCGGCCCACATAGCTCGAGTCAGGCGCCTTGGCGGGTGCTTTTGCGGGCGCTTTTGCCGCAGACTTGCCTGCGGTCTTCGCGCCAGCCTTGGCAGGCGATTTCGCGCCGGCGCGGGACGTCTTGGGCTTGGCTTCTGGTTCAGCTTCGGCCTTGGATGCCTTCACCAGCGGTGCAGGCGCGCCCAGCTTGAGCTTGATGGGCTTGTCGCCCCAGAGTTCTTCGAGGTGGTAGTACTGGCGAATGGTCGGCTGCATGATGTGCGCGACGGCAGCGCCGCAGTCCACGATGATCCATTCCCCGTTGTCTTCGCCTTCAATGCGCGGCTTGGCAAAGCCGGCATCGCGCACCGCATCACGCACGCTGGCGGCCAATGCCTTGGTCTGGCGGTTGGAGCTGCCGGAGGCGATGATCACGCGCTCGAACAGCGAGGTGATGTGCTCGGTATCGAAAACCTGGATGTCCTGCGCCTTGACGTCCTCCAGACCATCAATGATGGCGCGCTGCAGTTTCTGCACGTCCTTTTTGTCTGCGGCGACGGAGGTTTTGGCTGTGGTGGAGGTCATGCAGTGTTTTGCTTCGATAAGGTAGTGAATTAATGGGAACGGTACAGCTGGTGGAGTGAAATATAACGCGCAACCGCTTCGGGTACCAACTGGGTAATTTCCCCCGCCGTGGCCGCGCCAGAGGCCGTTAACTGGCGAATCTGGGTGGCGCTGACGGGCATCAGGGGGAGATTGAGAACGGTAAAACGGCTGCTGCGGCTGCCATAAGTAGCAAATTGGGCATCAAATTGGCCTCCAGCCAGCGTGGACTGTGCGCGAGCAGCTATACAAATTATAGCAAGATCGAGAATGTCCTCCCATCGGTGCCATTGCCGGAAGGCGGCGAACTGGTCCGCCCCGATAAAGAGGTAAAGCTGCACGCCAGGATTTTCCGCCTGAAGCGCCAAAAGCGTGTCAATTGTGAACGTTGGCCCGGGGCGCTGTACTTCGCGTTCATCCACAGAAACGTGGGGAATGCCCTCAAATGCCAGCTTTGCCATGGCCAGGCGATGGGCAGGCATGCTCAAGGCCTGCGACTTGTGCCAGGCATGGCCGGTGGGCACGACACACAACGTGTCCAGGCTGAACTGCGCAATAGCCGCTTTGGCCAGGGCCACATGGGCGTTATGCGGCGGGTCAAACGCGCCGCCAAACACGCCGATGCGCGCGGCGGGCGGCTCCCCAGGTGACGGTTTGCCGCTCAAACCCAGTCCCGCCGAGGCAGAAAATCCGTATACAGGCGCTCTTCAGCGCTGCCAGCCTCTACACCGCGCTGATAAGACCAGCTCGCCAGCGGCGGCATCGACATGAGAATGGACTCGGTGCGCCCGCCCGACTGCAGGCCAAAGTGCGTACCGCGGTCCCACACCAGGTTGAATTCCACATAGCGGCCCCGCCGGTAAAGCTGAAATTCACGCTCACGTTCGCCGTACGGCATGTCTTTTCGCCGTTCCACGATCGGCAGGTAAGCCGTCAAAAACGAGTCCGCCACGCCCTGCATCATGGCAAAGCTGCGCTCCATGCCCAGCTCCTGGAAGTCGTCAAAAAACACGCCGCCAATGCCGCGCTGCTCCTGCCGGTGCTTCAGGAAGAAGTACTCGTCGCACCAGGTCTTGAAGCGCGGGTACTTGTCGTCGCCAAAAGGCGCCAGCGCGTCCTTGCAGGTCTGGTGGAAATGCACGGCGTCTTCTTCAAAACCGTAGTAAGGCGTGAGATCCATGCCACCGCCAAACCAGCAAACAGGCGCGTCCGGGCTCGAAGCCGGCGTCGCGGCCAGCATGCGTACGTTCATGTGGACCGTCGGCACATAAGGGTTGCGCGGGTGAAACACCAGCGAAACGCCCATGGCCTCAAACGGCGCGCCCGCCAGTTCAGGCCGGCGCTGCGTCGCCGACGGTGGCAATTTCGGCCCGCGCACATGCGAAAACCCGCAACCGGCGCGCTCAAACACCTGACCCTGCTCAAGAATCATGGTGATGCCGTTGCCCTGCAGGGTCTCGCCGGGCTCTTTTTGCCAGTGATCGGCGACAAAGGGCTGGCCGTCCACGGCACAGACCGCGTCAGTGATACGCGCCTGCAGGCCCAGCAAAAAATCTTTAACAACAGAAAGGTCGGTCATGCTCATTTACCTGCATGGGATGCGGAGGCGGGAAACCGGCGCCCATCCCCGGATCAGGACTTGAGGGCGCGATAGCCAATGTCCTTGCGGTACTGCGCGCCATCAAAAGCGATACCCTGCGCGACCTCGTAAGCGCGCTGCTGTGCAGCCTTGACGGTGTTGCCCAGCGCGGTCACGCACAACACACGGCCGCCCGACGTCACGGTCCCGTCACCCTCTTTGCGCGTGCCCGCATGAAACACCATGGCGTCTTCGGGCATTTCGCTGCCCTTGACCAGCCCCTTGATGACATCGCCCTTGCGAGGGTTGAGCGGATAGCCATGCGCGGCCATCACCACACCCAAAGCCGGGCGGCGGTCCCAGTCCAGCTCGATCTGGTCCAGCGTGCCCGAGGTGGCCGCCATCATCACGTCATACAAATCGGTTTTCAGCCGCATCATGATGGGCTGGGTTTCCGGGTCGCCCATGCGGCAGTTGAATTCGAGCGTCTTGACTTTGCCTTCGGCGTCAATCATCAGGCCGGCATACAAAAAGCCGGTAAAAGGAATACCGTCTTTTTCCATGCCCTTGATGGTGGGCAGAATGATCTCGCGCATCGCGCGGCCATGCACCTCGGGCGTGACGACCGGCGCGGGCGAATACGCGCCCATGCCACCAGTGTTGGGCCCCTGGTCGGCGTCGAGCAGGCGTTTGTGGTCCTGGCTGGTGGCCATGACTGCGACATTCTTGCCGTCGCACATCACGATAAAGCTGGCTTCCTCGCCCTGCAAAAACTCCTCAATCACCACGCGCGCACCGCCTTCGTTGTGCGTCACGCCCAATGGGTTGAAGTCAGGGTCGGGCGCGAGCATGAATTCGATGGCTTCATGCGCTTCGTGCAGCGTCATGGCCACCACCACACCCTTGCCGGCAGCCAGGCCATCGGCCTTGACGACGATGGGCGCGCCCTTCTCGTCCACATAGGCATGCGCTGCTGCCGCATCGGTGAAGGTTTCATACTCGGCGGTCGGAATGCCATGGCGCTTCATGAAGGCCTTGGAAAAGGCCTTGGAGCTTTCCAGCTGCGCCGCCGCCTTGGTCGGTCCGAAAACCCGGAGGCCATGCGCGCGGAACTCATCCACGATGCCGGCCGCCAGCGGCTGCTCGGGGCCCACCACGGTCAACGCGATCTTTTCGGCCAGCGCCCATTCGCGCAACGCCTTCACGTCGGTGATGGCGATGTTTTCCAGCCGCGAGTCCAATGCGGTGCCGCCATTGCCGGGCGCCACATAGACCGCCTGGACTTTGGGAGACTGCGCCAGTTTCCAGGCCAACGCGTGCTCACGGCCGCCGCCACCAATAACAAGAACTTTCACGGGAGGTTCAATCTAAAAAACAGCAAATAGCTGAGGTACACAACAAGAATAAATACGATGCCGAAAATGACCTTGGCGGCCACTTTGGCGCTGCGCTGCATGCTCAGCGCCTGGTCGTTGACTTTGCCGGCTTTCACGATGTTGGCACGGGTTTCGTCGACCAGCGACTTTTGCACAGCCAGGGACTCTTTTTGCAGGGCGATCGCCTCGCTGCGCAAACGGTTTCCCTCTTGCAGCAGGTCTTCAATACGGGCCAAGCGTGCGGAATCATCCATCATGTCACCTGTGGGCGTTCAGTTTTCAAGGGCCGCATTGTGGAACACGTCCTGGGTGTCGTCCAGGTCTTCCAACACATCCAGCAGCTTTTGCATCCTCTGGGCATCGTTGCCGGTGAGCTCAATGGTGTTGTCGGCACGCATGGTGACTTCAGCCAGCTCAGGCTTGAGGCCAGCGGCTTCCAGTGCGTTCCTCACGGTTTCAAAACCCGTGTAAGGCGTCAGCACCTCGATAGCACCGTCTTCGTGGGTGATCACATCGTCGGCGCCGGACTCCAGTGCCACTTCCATGATTTTGTCTTCGCTGGTGCCGGGGGCAAAAATCAGCTGGCCGCAATGCTTGAACTGGAAGGCCACCGAGCCTTCGGTGCCCATGTTGCCGCCATGCTTGGAAAACGCGTGGCGCACCTCGGCCACAGTGCGCACCTTGTTGTCGGTCATACAGTCCACGATGATGGCCGCGCCGCCTATGCCGTAGCCTTCGTAACGGACTTCCTCGTAATGCACACCTTCCAGGCTGCCGGTGGCCTTGGCAATGCCGTATTTGACGTTTTCATTGGGCATGTTGGCCGCTTTGGCCTTGTCCACCGCAAGGCGAAGCCGCGGGTTGATGCTCAGATCGCCGCCGCCCATGCGGGCCGCCACCATGATTTCGCGCATGACGCGCGTCCAGATGCGCTGGCGTTTTTCGTCCTGGCGGCCCTTGCGGTGTTGAATATTCGCCCATTTACTATGACCAGCCACGACGGAAACCCCTTTTTCAATGCTTTTCGCTGATTAATTGATTTAATCTACAAGTCGCATTTTACTTTTTCACCCACTCCACACCGCCATGGCCGAAACCACCGCCCTCCCCCTGCTCATCGCCCGCAACGCCGAGACCCAGTGCGAACTGCTGCCCGGCCTGGCCAACCGCCATGGCCTGATCACCGGCGCCACCGGCACCGGCAAGACGGTAACGCTACAAACCCTGGCTGAAAATTTCTCCAAAATTGGCGTCCCGGTCTTCATGGCTGACGTCAAGGGCGACCTGACCGGCATCAGCCAGGCCGGCAGCATAGGCGCCAAGATGGCCGCCGTCCTCAAGGAGCGCGGCATCGATATTCCCGAATCCCTCGCCTGCCCGGCCACGCTGTGGGATGTCTTCGGTGAGCAAGGCCACCCGGTGCGTGCCACTGTGTCCGACATGGGTCCCCTGCTGCTGGGCCGCATGCTCAACCTCAATGAAACCCAGGCCGGCGTGCTCAACCTGGTCTTCAAGATCGCCGACGACAACGGCATGCTGTTGCTGGACCTGAAAGACCTGCGCGCCATGCTGCAGTACGTGGGTGACAACGCCAGCGAGTTCACCACCAAGTACGGCAACGTCAGCGCCGCCAGCGTAGGCGCCATACAGCGGGGTCTGTTGCAAGTTGAAAGCCAGGGCGGCGACAAGTTCTTCGGCGAACCCATGCTCAACATCAGCGATTTCATGCAGACGGTGGATGGCAAGGGCGTCATCAACATCCTGACCGCCGACAAGCTGATGAACTCGCCGCGCCTTTACGCCACCTTCCTGCTATGGATGCTGTCCGAGCTGTTCGAGCAACTGCCCGAAATCGGCGATCCGGAAAAGCCCAAACTCGTCTTTTTCTTCGACGAAGCGCATTTGCTCTTCAATGAAGCGCCCAAGGTGCTGGTCGAGCGCATCGAATTGGTGGTGCGCCTGGTGCGCTCCAAAGGCGTCGGCGTGTACTTTGTGACGCAAAACCCGCTGGACATTCCCGACTCTGTACTGGCGCAGCTGGGCAACCGTGTGCAACACGCCCTGCGGGCCTTTACCCCGCGCGACCAGAAAGCCGTCAAGGCTACGGCGCAGACCATGCGGCAAAAGCCCGGGCTGGACATCGAAACCGCCATCACCGAGCTGGCCGTGGGTGAGGCACTGGTCAGTCTGCTCGACGCCAAAGGCCGGCCCGGCATCACCGAGCGTGTCTATGTGCTGCCGCCCGGCAGCCAGATCGGCCCCATCACGCCGCAGCAACGCCAAGCCTTGATCCAGGGCTCGCTGGTGGCGGGGGTGTATGAAAAGACCGTGGACCGCGAATCCGCCTACGAAAAGATCAACGGCCGGGCCGAAGCGGCCGCCACTGAAGCAGCCAAGGCGCCCCAGGGCGGCGCGGCAGGCACCACCGACTCGGGCGGCATCATGGGTGGGCTCAACGACGTGTTGTTCGGCAGCACCGGGCCGCGCGGCGGCAAACATGACGGCCTGGCGCAAAGCATGGCCAAGTCGGCCGTGCGCACCATGGGCTCCGCAGTGGGCCGCGAGATCATCCGCGGCGTGCTGGGCAGCATTTTTGGCGGTAAAAAACGCTAGTTGCTCCAGCTGCCGCCTGTCGCAAATTAGCGACCTGATGCAGGCCGCGGGCTTGTCAAGCCCGGTGCGCATCGCTACATTGGTTTTTTTGAAGGATCCGCAATGCCTGCTGAAGTAGCCGCCAAGTCTTCCGGTCCTCTGGCTGCGCCCGCCACCGACACGTCCGCTGCATCCGTAGCGCCCACCAGCCCCTCTGCGTCCGCTCCGTCCCAGCACATCCGGCTGACCTCCCACGCCGGCGGCTTCGGCGCGCTGCCGATTCACTGGGGCGCGGCCACCCCGGCCGAACGCGGGCCGGTGGTGGGCACCACCACCAAACGCAGCCATCGCAACGTCATCGGTACGCACAGCGGCTCCTACAGCGTGTACCGCGCGCTGGCCATCGCCTCAGGCGCGCTGTCAGCCAAACACAAGGCCGACCTCACCAACACCTCGCCAACCGACATCATCGGCCCCTACCCGCAATGGAGCGAGCCCGGGCGCATCGTCGCCATGGACCCCTGGGGCGCCACGGTGGCCGACGTGTTTTCGGCGGAGCTGGCCGCGGGCTACGACATCCGCCCCACCATTGCCGTCACGCAGGCGCATGTCATCCTGCCCGAGGTCATTGAGGCCCTACAGTCCGGCCGCCTGAAGGCCGATGGCAAATACCTCACGGCCGGTGGTGCGGCCATGGTCACCAAGGTGGCGGTTGAGCCTGTCTGGTACCTGCCTGAAGTCGCCAAACGGTTCGGCTGCAGCGAAACCGACCTGCGCCGCGTGCTGTTTGAAGAAACCGGCGGCATGTACCCCGAACTCGTCACCCGCAGCGACCTGGAGGTGTTCCTCCCCCCCATAGGCGGCCTCACCGCTTACATCTTCGGCAAACCGCGGGACCTGGCCAATCCCGACATCGAACTCACCGCCCGTGTGCACGACGAATGCAATGGCTCGGACGTGTTCGGCTCCGACATCTGCACCTGCCGCCCCTACCTGACGCACGCGATTGAAGAATGCATCCAGGGCGCGCAACGAGGCGGCGTGGGCTTGGTGTCTTACTTCCGCAAAGAAGGCCGGGCGCTGGGCGAAGTCACCAAGTTCCTGGTTTACAACGCCCGCAAACGGCAAGTCGGCGGCGACACGGCCGAGCAATATTTCAACCGCACCGAATGTGTGGCCGGGGTGCAGGACATGCGCTTTCAGGAGTTGATGCCCGACGTGCTCAACTGGCTGGGCATCCGCAAAATCCACCGGCTGGTCTCCATGAGCAACATGAAATACGACGCCATCACCCGCGCAGGCATTGAAGTGGTCCAGCGCGTCAACATCCCCGACCACATGATTCCCGCCGACGCCCAGGTCGAGATGGACGCCAAGATGGCTGCGGGCTATTTCACCCCTGGCGCGGTGCCCGATGCCGAGGAACTGAAAAAAGCCAAGGGCCGGGGGCTGGATGTCTGACGCCAAAACCCTTCCCGGTCAGTCCCCCAATGCCAACTACACCATTGCCGGCAACCTGCGCGGCATAGGCGCCGCAGCCGAGCTGCGGTCCACCGCGACCATACGCACCCGCGCCCGCGCGCTGCTTGAGCGCGCCCGCCGCGGCGAATCCGCCTGGTTTACCGTCAACGACGGCGCCATGGTCACCACCGCCGCGCTGGTCGCCGAAATCACCCGCGCCCGCTACCCGGACCTGCGCATCCCGTACCACAGCCGCTGGCGGCATTTCGAAGCCGGCGGCGTGGATCGGCTGGGCCAACTCAATGAGGCGCTGGCATCCGCCACACCGGCAGGGCGTGCCCGCGCGCAAATCGACCTGGCCCTCGTCAGCGTGCTGCTGGATGCCGGCGCCGGCCCGGAGTGGCGTTACCTCGAAGCCGCCCAGGACGAGCGGCCGAGCTGCGAATACAGCCGCTCTGAAGGCCTGGGCGTGGCGAGTTTTCATGCGTTCACGGCCGGGGTTTTCTCCAGCGATTCGCAAAACCCCATGCAGGCCGATGCGGCCGGCCTCAAAGCCATGACAGCCGACCAGCTGGCCAATGCCTTTCAGGTCACGCCCAACAACCCGCTCGTCGGCCTTGAAGGCCGGGCCGCGCTGTTGCGCCGCCTGGGCCAGGCGCTGCAGGACCAACCGGCGACTTTCGGCCAACGCGGCCGGCCGGGCCATTTGTTTGAGGCGCTCGCGCAGCCTGGCAAAAGCGCCATCGAGGCGCATGAGTTGCTGTCAGTGCTGCTCACCAGCCTGTCGTCCATCTGGCCCGCGCAGAACACCCTGGGCAATATCCCGCTGGGCGATTGCTGGCAGCACCCGGCTGCGGGCGACGCGGACGCCGGCCCCAGCCAGGGCTGGATGCCATTTCACAAGCTCTCTCAGTGGCTCACCTATTCGCTGCTGGAGCCCTTCGAATGGGCCGGCGTGCAGGTCCACGGGCTTGACGCGCTGACCGGCCTGCCTGAATACCGCAACGGCGGCCTGTTCCTTGACGCCGGTGTGATCCACCTCAAAGACCCGGCCCAGGCAGAGCGCCTGCACGCCGCCGGCGACGAGCTGATCGTGGAGTGGCGCGCGCTGACGGTGGCCCTGCTCGACGAGCTCGCGCCGCTGGTGCGTGAGCAGTTAGGATTGACCGCCGAGCAAATGCCGCTGGCCTGTGTGCTCGAGGGCGGCACCTGGGCTGCCGGGCGCGCACTGGCACAGCAATTGCATCAAGGTTTGCCGCCCCTGAACATCCAGAGCGACGGCACCGTATTCTGAAAATTCAAAACAAGAGGCATCCGACAACATGACCACATCCAGCGCCGCGGCCCCTGGCAAAGTCCACCTGATCGACCACCCGCTGGTGCAGCACAAGCTCACCCTGATGCGCCGCAAGGACGCGTCCACCAACACCTTTCGCACCCTGCTCAACGAGCTCAGCATGCTGATGGCCTATGAGGTCACCCGCGACATGCCCATGCAGGACATCGAGATCGAAACGCCGCTCGAGGTCACCACCTCAAAAGTCATCGACGGCAAGAAGCTGGTGTTTGTCTCCATCCTGCGTGCCGGCAACGGCATTCTTGAGGGCATGCTCAGCGTGGTGCCGGGCGCACGCGTAGGCCACGTCGGCCTGTACCGCGACCCGAAAACACTGACGGCGGTGGAGTATTACTTCAAGATGCCGCACGACATGGAAGAGCGCGACATCGTCGTCGTTGATCCGATGCTGGCCACCGGTAACTCGGCCATCGCGGCAGTCGAGCGGCTCAAGGAGCTCAACCCCAAATCCATCAAGTTTGTCTGCCTGCTGACCTGCCCCGAAGGCATCAAGGCCCTGCAGACTGCTCACCCCGACGTACCCATCTACACCGCCGCCATCGACCGCGAACTCAACAGCCACGGCTACATCCTGCCAGGTTTAGGCGACGCCGGTGACCGCATATTCGGAACGAAATAGGCCTCTAGCCCAGATACGGCATGGGCAAGCAGCTCCTGAATTGATAGCAACTTCCCAACATCACCGATACCGTTACCCACCTGCAACCCAACCGGAGAGTCCCATGCCTCAGATCTTCAAGCGCCGACAGCTCGTCCTGCTCGCCACCGCGGTGGCAGTCGCCCTGCCCGGCTTTGCCCTCGCCCAGGCCAAGACCAAGGTGGCCGCCATCTACACCGTGCCCTTTGAGCAGCAATGGGTCAGCCGCCTGCACAAGGCGCTCAAGGCCGCCGAGGCGCGCGGCGAGATCGAATACAAGGCGACCGAAAACGTGTCGAATGCCGACTACGAGCGCGTGATGCGCGAATACGCTACGGCCGGCAACACCCTGATCGTCGGCGAAGCCTTTGCCGTTGAGGCGGCAGCCCGCAAGGTCGCCAAGGACTTCCCCAAGGTGTCTTTCCTGATGGGTTCGTCCGGCAAGGTGCAGGCGCCCAACTTCTCGGTGTTTGACAACTACATCCAGGAGCCGGCCTACCTTAGCGGCATGATCGCCGGCGGCGTAACCAAGTCCAACAAGATCGGCATGGTCGGCGGTTTTCCGATTCCTGAAGTCAACCGCCTGATGAACGCCTTCATGGCCGGCGCCAAAGAAACCAACCCCAAGGTCGAGTTCAGCGTGAGCTTCATCAACAGCTGGTTTGACCCACCCAAGGCCAAGGAAGCGGCTTTCGCCATGATCGACAAAGGCGCCGACGTGATGTACGCCGAGCGCTTTGGCGTGAGCGACGCCGCCAAGGAAAAAGGCAAGCTCGCCATCGGCAACGTCATCAACACGCAAGACAAATACCCCGACACGGTGGTGTCGTCGGCCCTGTGGAATATGGAGCCGAGCATCGATCGCGCCATCAAGCTGGTCAAAGAAGGCAAGTTCAAGGCCGAAGACTACGGCCCCTATTCGATGATGAAACACAAGGGCTCCGAACTCGCCCCGCTGGGCACTTTTGAGAAGAAAATTCCCGCCGACATCGTGACCAAGATGAAAGCCAAAGAAAAGGACATTCTTGACGGCAAATTCACCGTCAAGGTCGACGACGGCCAGCCCAAATCCACGACCAAGTAAATCTGATAACGCTCTATAAAAAGAAGCTGAACCCGAAGGCGCCGTATGCATTTTCTGTTTTGCCTGCGGCGCCTTTTGTCGTTCCGGCCTTTCGTCGCGCTCACGCCCTGGCTGGCAGCCGGGTTCATCGCCTTGGCGCTGAGTGGCTGCGCGGCCCCGGTGTCCAGCCCAACCTCCAATGTCGCCGTCCGCCTCGACGACACACCGCGCATCGCCGTGATGTCGGCTTTCGAGCCCGAACTGACACTGCTGCTCAAGCAATTGCAAGGACCCGCCAGGCATCGCCTTAACGGCATTGATTTCACCACCGGTACGCTGCAAGGCAAGCCGGTCGTGCTGTTCCTCTCGGGCATCAGCATGGTCAACGCGTCCATGAACACGCAACTGGCGCTCGACCGCTTCCACATCACGCACATTGTGTTCAGCGGTATCGCGGGCGGCGTCAACCCGGCCCTCAATATCGGCGACGTGGCCGTTCCGGCACAGTGGAGCCAGTACCTTGAAGTGCTGATGGCGCGTGAAACCGGCCCAGGCCAGTTCACCATTCCGCCTCGCATGGAGGCGCAAACCCTGGCGCCCTTCGGCATGCTGCATCCACGCCCGGTCGAAACCCGCACAGCCGCCAACCCGACGCCCGTACGCAAGTTCTGGTTTGAAGTCGATCCCAAAATGCTCGACGTGGCACGCGGCCTTGGCAAGGTAGAGCTCAATCATTGCAACGCCGGTGTCTGCCTCATCAATAAGCCGCAACTCATGGTGGGCGGCAACGGGGTTTCCGGCCAGGCCTTTGTCGACAACGCGGCCTTCCGCAAATACGCCTTCAAGACCTTCGAGGCCAATGTCCTCGACATGGAAACCGCCGCCGTGGGCATGGTGGCGTACAGCAATGGCGTGCCCTACATCGCCTTTCGCTCGCTCAGCGACCTGGCCGGTGGCGGCAAGGAAGCCAACGAGATGGTGACGTTTATGAATATCGCGGCAGATAACTCCGCCAAAGTTTTGCTGGCGTTCTTGTCCGCGTGGAAATAGCGGTGACGCCGCTGCGGCTCATCTTGCTACCTGGAATGGATGGCACAGGCGATTTGCTTGCTCCACTGGTGAATGCACTGGCGCCATCCATGCAAGTCGAAGTCGTGCGCTACCCCGGACATGAAGCGCTGGGCTACGACGACTTGCACAAGCTCATCCTGGCGCGCATGACCGCAGCGCCATTCGTATTGCTGGGCGAATCTTTTTCCGGGCCTTTGGCCATTTCCATTGCAGCCACCCAGCCGGCGGGCTTGCGTGGAGTGATTTTGAGCTGTACTTTTGCGCAAAATCCCCGTCCTGCTTTTTCCTTTGCCTCCCATCTTGCGGACAACTGGGTCTCGCGGAAAATCCCACCGCACATGCTGACCCGGCTCGTCAGCCCTTTTCTGCTGGGCAGATTTGCATCTGCTCAGCTGAGAGCCTCTCTTGAGCAGGCACTGCGGCAGCTGTCGCCGCAAGCCATGGCCAAGCGGGCGCAGGAGGTTCTTCGTGTAAACATGCGGGACAAGCTCAAACTACTCCGCGTACCGGTGATGTATCTGCAGGCAACACAGGATCAGGTGGTTCCGGCATCCGCCGCCGAATCGCTGAGACAAGATCTCCCCGCCATGGAGATTGTGAAAATAAAGGGGCCGCATTGCCTCTTGCAAGTCTCGCCGGCTCCTGCCGCATTGGCCATTCAGTCGTTTTGCAGCAAGGTGGGATCCTCGCTACCATGAGCGCCCCCGTCCTTCGCCTCACCGGCATCACAAAACGCTTCGGCCCGCTGGTGGCCAACGATGCGATTTCGCTCGAGCTGCACAGCGGCGAAGTCCTCGCGCTACTGGGTGAAAACGGCGCGGGCAAATCCACACTCGTGTCCATCCTCTTCGGCCACTACACCGCCGACGAAGGGCAGATTGAAATCTTCGGCCAGCCGTTGGCGCCCGGCAACCCGCGCCTGGCGCTGGCGGCGGGCATTGGCATGGTGCACCAGCATTTCACGCTGGCCGACAACCTGAGCGTGCTGGACAACGTGATGCTGGGCAGCGAGCCGCTGTGGCAGCTTTTTTCTCGCCGCAGCGCCGCCCGGACCAGGCTGCTGGAGGTTGCGCGGCGCTTTGGCCTGCCCGTGGCGCCGGATGCCAAGGTCGGCAGCCTCTCCGTCGGTGAGCGCCAGCGGGTGGAGATTTTGAAGGCGCTGTACCGCGGCGCGCGCATCCTGATTCTGGACGAACCCACCGCCGTGCTCACGCCGCAGGAAAGCGAAGACCTGTTCAAGACCCTGGGGCAGATGGTCGCGCAAGACCTTTCCATCATCTTCATCAGCCACAAATTGGGTGAGGTGCTGCGTGTTTCGCACCGTGTGGCCGTGCTGCGCGGCGGCAAGCTGGTGGCTGAGGCACCGGCTTCCGGCACCAGCCAGGCGCAACTGGCGCAGTGGATGGTTGGGCACGCCGTGACCGCCACTCAGCGCCGGCCCGCGCAATCGCCAGGCCAGGCTGTCTGCGCACTCAACAACGTCAGCACCGCAGGCGCCGGCCGCGGCCAGCTTGACGGCGTTTCGCTGCAGCTCAAGGCCGGCGAGGTCGTCGCGATTGCGGGTGTCTCCGGCAACGGCCAGCTGGCACTGGCCGAGCTGCTGTGCGGCACCCGCGCCGCCAGCCTGGGCGAAATCACCTTCCTGGGCCAACCCATGAAGGCATCGCCGGCTTGGCTGGTCACGCAGGGCGTAGCCCGCATCCCCGAGGACCGGCATGGTGTCGGCGTGGTCGGCGATCTGAACGTGTGGGAGAACGCGGTGTCGGAACGCCTGCGCAGCCCGGCGTTTTCAAAAGCCTTGTGGGTCAAGCGCCAGGCAGCGCAGGCCCATGCCGGCCGCATTCTGCGCGAGTTTGATGTGCGCGGCGGCGGCCCGCACACACCAGCGCGCTCGCTTTCGGGTGGCAACATGCAAAAGCTCATCCTCGGTCGGGCTCTGGTGGCTCCATCAACCGAAACCACCGCATCACAGTCGCCCAAACTCATCATTGCCCACCAACCCACCTGGGGCCTGGACATCGGCGCCGTCGCCTACGTGCAGCAGCAACTGATCGCCGCCCGAGACGCCGGTGCGGCCGTGCTGGTAATTTCGGACGACCTTGACGAGGTGCTGGCGCTGGGCGACCGCGTGGCGGTGATGCATGCGGGCCGGCTGACGCAGGCCTTGCCCGCCGAGGCCTGGACGCGGGAGGCGATCGGGCTGGCCATGGCTGGTGTGCACGATGAAACTACAGCGGGAGTTTCCGCATGAGACTCGAGAAACGTACGCAGACCTCGAAATTGGCATTGTTGCTGGCGCCCATGGCTGCAATTGCCTTCACTTTGCTCGTCAGTTCGCTGCTCGTACTGTGGGCCGGCGCGCCGCTGGGGCAAACCTACGCCCTGCTGTTCAAAGGCGGCTTCGGCTCGGTCTTTGCGCTCAGCGAGACGCTCACCCGCGCGGTGCCGCTCATCCTGACAGGCCTGGCCGCCACCGTGGCTTTCAAGGCCCGCCTTTTTAATATCGGCGCCGAAGGCCAGCTATACGCCGGCGCGCTGGCTGCCGTGGCTGTGGGCGGCCTGCATGGCGGCACCGGGTTTGATCTACCAATTTGGTTGCTCTTCGTGCTGATGATGCTGGCCGCAGCGATTGCCGGCGCTCTGCTTTTGCTGGGACCCGCGTTGCTGAAGGCACGGCTGGGGGTCGACGAAGTCGTGACCACGCTGCTGCTGAACTTCATCATGCTGCTGTTTGTCTCGGCCATGCTCGACGGCCCGATGAAAGACCCGACCGCCATGGGCTGGCCGCAGAGCGTGGCGCTGCAGGGCGACCTGGAGCTCTCCAAGCTGGTGGCGCAGACCCGCATTCACACGGGACTGATCTGGGCCTGTAGCCTGGCCGTGGCCCTGTGGGCGCTGATGAAATATACCGTGCCCGGCTTTGACATACGCGCCACCGGCGCGAACGCCCGGGCGGCGGCGTTTGCCGGTGTACCCGTTACGCGCACCGTGGTGCTGGTGGCTGTGCTGTCGGGGGCACTGGCCGGGCTGGCTGGCGCCATTGAGGTGGCCGGCCGCACCAGCTATGTCACGCTCGACATGTCGCCCGGCTACGGCTACACCGGCATCGTGATCGCCATGCTGGCCGCACTGAACCCTATGGGCGTGCTGGCCGCCGCCGTGTTTGTGGCGGGCGTGCTGGTGGGGGCCGACACCATGAGCCGGGCCGTCGGCGTACCGACCTATATTGCCGACGTGATCGTGGCGGCATCGCTGATTTCGGTGCTGGTCGCCACGCTGATGACCCAATACCGGGTGGTGTGGAGGCGCAAGCCATGAAACCCGGTCGTTCAATTTCTCAAGCAAAAAGTGCCTGCAGCCAAGATGTGGCATTGGTTTACAGCTATCTATTTGATAGCAATCGACGTCTTTTCGGCATTCCGGCGGGTGCCGCGGAACGGGCTTTTCCCGGCCGCAGGCGCCGTCCCCTGCAAGGGGGGAGGATGGCTACACGCAGTGAGCCATCAACGGGGGGGTGCCATGGTTGAAATGCTCGACATCCTCGCGGCCGCACCCTTTTGGATCGCCGTACTGCGCATCGCCACGCCCCTCATCCTCGGTACGCTGGGCGTGCTGCTGTGCGAGCGGGCCGGTGTGCTCAACCTGGGCATCGAAGGCATCATGGTCGCTGGCGCCTTCAGCGGCTGGCTGGCGGTGTATGGCGGCGCGCCGCTGTGGGTGGGCGTTGGGGTGGCAGCGCTCACCGGTGCGGTGTTTGGCCTGCTGCACGCTTTTCTCACGGTGGGCCTGGCGCTGTCGCAGCATGTGGCCGGCTTGGGCATCACGCTGCTGGCAACCTCGCTCAGCTACTACGGCTACCGCGTGAGCTTTCCCAAAGTCGACACGCCGCCCACCGTTACACCCTTTGCGCCCATGCAGTGGCTCACCGATCTATTCGGCAGCAGCGTCGGCGTGCTGGCGGCGCAAACCTCTCTCACCCTGTTTGCCCTGCTGCTGGTGCCGCTGATCGCCTGGTTGCTGTACCGCACGCCAGCAGGCCTGGCGATCCGCATGGTCGGCGAGAACCCGCAAGCCGCCGAAGGCCAGGGCGTCTCCGTGGCCGCCACCCGCACCGCCGCCATCGTGGCCGGCTCGGCGCTGATGGGCGTGGCAGGCTCCTTCCTCACGCTCTCGGCCTTCAACGCTTTTTTCTTCAATATGGTCAACGGCCGCGGCTGGGTCTGCGTGGCGCTGGTGGTGTTTGCCTCGTGGCGGCCCGGCAAGGCGCTGCTGGGTGCGTTGCTGTTTGCATTCTTTGACGCGCTGCAGCTGCGCCTGCAAACCTCCGGCATCGTGAACGTGCCCTACCAGCTGTATTTGATGCTGCCCTACGCCCTCTCCATCCTGGCGCTGGTGCTGGTGGCGCGCAAGGCGGCGTATCCTCAGGCGCTGATGAAACCGTATCGCAAAGGGGAGCGCTGATGCGCCACCGTCAACCGGAAATCGCCGACCCGGCGTTCCTCAATGAAAAAACCGCCCGCAAACAAGCGGAGCGCCAGCTTTTGCTGGACGCTCTGAGCGGCGGCCTCGAAGCCGGGAACATCGAATGGGCGCCCGGCAGCGCCATCGCACCGGCCTTGCTCGCCAGCCCGCGCCTGCAGCTGCGTCCCTGGAGAGATGCCGACCGCGAACCGTTTGCGGCCATGACAGCCGACCCCGAAGTCATGCGCCACTTTCCGGCCGTGCTCACACGCGAACAAAGCGACGCCTGGATCGATCGCATGAGCGGCAAGATCAGCGAGCGTGGCTGGGGCTTCTGGGCCATGGACTATCTGGCCGAGGCGGCGCCGGCGCCGCTGTTCGCCGGCTTCACCGGCCTTCACATTCCGGACCCGGAACTGCCTTTCGGCCCTTGTGTGGAAGTGGGCTGGCGGCTCGCACCGCATTTCTGGGGCTTGGGCCTGGCGAGCGAGGCAGGCCGTATGGCCTTGCGCGCCGGTTTCGAATCTCTGGGCCTGGAAGAAATCGTCGCGGTGACAACACTGCGCAATACCCGCTCGCGCGCCGTCATGCAGCGCCTGGGTATGCAGGAAAGCATTGCTGATGAATTCGACCACCCGGCTTTCCCGCCCGACAGCGCTGAGCGCCGCTGCTGTGTGTATCGCCTGCCGCGCGCGCGCTGGTCCGCGAACCCGCAAAATCGCAGCTGAAAGGCCCATGCCATGCTAGACCTGCTCATCACCAACGCCACCCTGCCCGACGGCCGCAGCGGCATGTCCATCGCCGTGCAAAAGGGCAAGATCACCGCCGTCGAGCCCGGCCTGCAAGCACCGGCAAACGAAACCATAGACGCCGGTGGCTACCTGCTCAGCCCGCCCTTCGTAGATCCCCACTTCCACATGGACGCCACACTGAGCTATGGCTTGCCGCGCGTCAATGAAAGCGGCACGCTGCTCGAAGGCATCGCGCTGTGGGGTGAGCTCAAACCCTTGCTCACCGCCGAAGCGCTGATCGAACGCGCCCTCACCTATTGCGACTGGGCCGTCGCCAGAGGCCTGCTCGCCATACGCAGCCATGTAGACACCAGCGACGCCAGCCTGCTGGCCGTAGACGCGCTGCTTGAAGTCAAAAAACAGGTCACTCCCTATATCGACCTGCAACTGGTCGCCTTTCCGCAAGACGGCGTGCTGCGATCCAAAGGCGGCGTGGAGAACCTCAAACGCGCGCTCGACAAAGGCGTAGACGTGGTCGGTGGTATCCCCCACTTTGAACGCACCATGGCCGATGGCGCCGCCAGCGTGAAACTGCTCTGCGAGATAGCCGCCGAGCGCGGCCTGCTGGTCGACATGCACTGCGACGAGTCCGACGACCCGCTCTCGCGCCATATCGAAACGCTGTCTTTCGAGGCCCAGCGCCTGGGCCTGCAAGGCCGCGTCAGCGGAAGCCACTGCACCTCCATGCACAGCATGGACAACTACTACGTCAGCAAGCTGCTGCCCCTGATCGCCGAAAGCGGCGTCAGCGTGATCGCCAACCCCCTCATCAACATCACCCTGCAAGGCCGCCACGACACCTACCCCAAACGCCGCGGCATGACCCGCGTGCCTGAGCTGATGGCGGCAGGCGTCAACGTCGCCTTCGGCAACGACTGCGTGATGGACCCCTGGTACGGCATGGGCTCGGCCGACCTGCTGGAAGTCGCGCACATGGGACTGCACGTGGCACAGATGACGAGCCAGAAAGGTATTGGCCAGTGCTTTGAGGCGGTGACGACCAATGCCGCCAAAGTGATGCACCTTAAAGGCTATGGCCTGGAGGTGGGTTGCGATGCGAGTTTTGTGCTGCTCCAGGCGCGAGATCCGGCGGAAGCGATCCGGTTGCGGGCCAACCGGTTGAAGGTTTGGAAAAAAGGAACGCTGCTGGCGGAGACACCAGAAGTCGTCGCGAAACTCAAAACCGCAGGCCGGCCGGAACGGGTGACTTTCCAAATCGGCAAGACCGGCACATAGGCCAGAGACGGTTCGGCCACACCTGGTGGTTGCCGTGATCAAAACAACAGGAGACAAGCGTGCTGAAAATTGCAGGCAAAGAAGGCCAGGAAGGGCAAAAAGAGCGAAGCATCGACTACGTCGAATCCGGCGAAGGCCCGGTCGTTCTGTTCCTGCCCGGCTCCTACAGCACCACCGCAGCCTGGCGCCAGGTGCAGCGCCACCTCAACCCGGGCTACCGCCTGGTGGCCACCAGCCTGTGCGGCTACGGCGGCACCACAGACACACGCAGCCGGCAAGACTGCGGTATCGAACATGAAGTGCAGGTTGTACAAGAGTTGATCCGCCACATCGGCCAGCCCGTCCATCTGGTCGGTCACTCTTTCGGCGGCACCGTGGCGCTGGCTGCGGCCCTTTCCCGTACCGTTGACATCGCGAGCCTGAGCCTGTTTGAAGCCAACCCCATACCTCTGATTCGCGAGCACGGCGGCGGCAAACTGTATGGCGAAACGCTTCGCATGAGCCAGGCCTTTGAGGCCGCCGTCAACGCCGGTGAGCAAGACGCCCCCGCCCGCGTCATTGACTTCTGGGGCGGCCCCGGCGTCTTTGCCGCCATGCCTGACGCCGTCAAAGCTTACTGCCGCGAGACGGCTGCCGTGAACGTGCTGGACTGGCGCACGGTCACTTCTGACATCACAGCCAATGACTGTGCCGCGCTGGACATTCCCGTCCTGCTGGTGCGCGGCGGCGAGGCGAACCCTGCGATGGTCGCCATCACCGACACCTTGCGGAGCTGCCTGCCCGATGTGCGCCACTTTGCCGTCGATGGCGCAGGCCATTTCCTGATCACCAGCCATGCACCCCGGTGTGCTGAATTGCTGTCAGCATTTCTGAATGAAACCGCGGCCTGAGGTCGAGCGACGAAGAATGCCCACCACGCCACAACAAGCCGCGCAACATGCCGAGCTCATCGCCACTTTCAGGAGGGCGGAGGCAGAAGCCGCTCACAAGTTCGGATTGATCAAAGCTGCTGCAGCAAAAGGCCCCAAGGCGATTCAGATGGCCGTCGAGACCGCAGACAAAGCGGCAAAGCGCAGGGATGCTTACGCCAAAAAACTCGCGGCGCTAAAAGTTGATCTCAAGGGTTGAGCTGTACCCAGGCGGCTTGCCGATAATCAGGATTTGGAAAGAACCCCGATGGATATGGAACCGCAAGAAGAAGCAGCAGAAGAAGGACCAGAGCCGATTGAGGAATACGTCCCGGGCGTCGCAAACGGCCGGCACTACATGGCCAGGCTTTGCCATCTCCCTGACGGTCCCTGGTATATCGATGTCATACATGTCGAATCGTTGCCACCCCTGCACGACAGCGACAGGACTTGGTTCACCCGCGTTGAGGCTGTTCAGGCGGCAGACAAGCTGGTTGCCGATCTGGCGCATTGAGGGACTGCGCCGGTGAGGGTCTCCGGTGCGAATGTAACGCGCTGTTCGTGCCCTTGTAGCCCGGGCAAGTAGCGCCATCTGGATTTCAGCAGCCCACCGGGTTTGCGCCTTCACCAAGGAGCTTTCATGTTCAAACGCTTGACCCTGCTCTGGGTTCTGGTACGTGGCGATGCACGGCGGCTATGGACCGCGTTGCGTCACCCCGAAGCGCCTGTTTGGCTGAAATGGGGTACTGCGGCGATAGCGTGTTGAATTCCGCTGAAGTCTGACCCGAGTTTTCCATCGAATTTTGACCCACACTCTTTGTGAGCAGAAGGTGCTCACGATGTGGATAAGTTCTTGGTTTTCTCCTTTTTGGGCT
>Ga0307513_10000052_pt1 | contig 149548 bp, 202 predicted proteins | sample 15_EM_MG_FD_202174 | JGI IMG/M metagenome (GOLD analysis project Ga0307513, IMG submission 202174) | Populus trichocarpa ectomycorrhiza microbial communities from riparian zone in the Pacific Northwest, United States - 15_EM | ecosystem: Host-associated > Plants > Roots > Unclassified...
TAAAGTTGGGGGGAAACTCCTCGTTGACTCGACCTTCGGACCTCCTCCGTTGCAATATCCATTCAGGTTTGGAGCAGACTGGTGAGAAGCTCTCGTTCACCCTCGTTTTATCTTTCTGAAACCAGTCCAGTGTGCTTCATTCAGGTATAGCAGTCGAGGTTTCCAGGAACCCCCCGTCTAAATATATTAACAGGCACCAAGTATTTCGGTGGTCACTCAGATCTACTAGCGGGCGTGTTGGTGGTAAAGACCATCGAGGATTGGAACAAGGCATGTCCATCAAAATTATCATTTGCTCATTATAATCAACGCAGCTCCACTCCGGCAGCTTCACGTCAATCGCACATACTTGGGCAGTATGATGGGTTCACTGGAGTCATGGTTGCTCCTTCGCTCCTTGAGAACACTTCATCTTAGAGTTCCTCGTCAATCCGCATCGGCTAGCGTCCTTGCGCAATGGTTAAACTCCGTTTCAGAAACTCCTGCTGGGGAAAGCTACAGTGGCATACCCGGAGGCATGATTGCCAAAGTCTGGCATTCCTCATTGCAGGGTGTAGATGCCCGTGGATTCGACCCCAGCAAGCAGATGCTAGGTGGCTGGAATGCCACCTTCGCCATTCTGGTGAGTCTCAATGCTCTGGGAGTTTAGGACACACACAAATCAATTAGAGTCACAGTTCTCTAAGCCTGAATATGCTCTACATTTCCCCCATATTTTGAAATATTTCGTTGTGAGTGATTTTCATGTGAATCCGAATCATTGAAGATGGCCCATATACCCTTTCAGCCCGCTACAAGCCTGGGTGGAGTAGAATCCTTGGTTGAACATCGTATCCAGACCGACCCATCTTCTGATCCTCGACTCATCAGATTGAGCATTGGTGTCGAAGATGTGGAGGTGAGTGTTTGATTGCCAATAGAAACGAGCTAATTTTGAGCGAAATATGACGTAGGATTTGAAAACGGATTTGCAGCAGGCGTTGATCCAGTTGGCCTCGGTAATGTCCCATTTTTGTGAATAAACCTGTTCGTCATCTCAAACGCTTATTTTACAGGTCAAGGCAAAGCTATAAGGTCAAGGCAAAGCTATAGGGCAAACGATAAGATATTTCCCGTAATGTACGAGGACAACCTGCGAATGGAACTTATGAGTTGTAATCTGTACCAGAATTGACGTTCACATCACGCCTTCGCGAAGTTAGCTGACATCTCGGAAGCTTCTCTAGAAGCTCGGCATAGCGGAGACCCAATGAATAGGCACCCATGGCCACCTTTGCTTGTATTACTTGCACGGTAATCAGAGCCACATTCTAATATCTCCTACTAGCATGCCATCTGTATCCTCGAAGCGTCGTTTATATCTGCGTGGTTGGCCATACGCAAGTCTTTCTTTTTGCTTGATCTCATATCTTGAATCAAAGGTCTCCGGAAAGATGTGACCGACGATGAATTATCCAAAGTAGGTCGTCCCCGCCACTGTCGGATCCTTGTATATAACTGAAGGACTCAACAGTACCTATCTTGTTACGGGAAAGTAATTGAAGTGAAGCTGCTCTCCAGTTAGTTGATCAACCATTTTTTGTCAAGTTTTCGCTCACACTTACGATGTCGCCTTCAGGCTATGCATTTGTACAATTCGAATCCGAGCAAGTGGGTTAATACTCTATCCATGCGCGAACGTGTATAACAAGCATTTGCCATCACCAGGATGCTGCAACAGTTCTCGAAACTTACCGAACCCAGCCTTTGCTTGGAAATCGTTAGCCATCTCCTCCTTTATTTTCAGCGCAGCTGATGATAACCCTTCAAGACATCGTCATCGAGTTCGCTCATCCGTTACGGAAGGACATGCCCTCCATCTCAAGTAGCCACATTTCTGAGAAATCGTAAATTCCCTTCTTTGCTTTTGTACGCATATATGCACTTATCATCACCCCTATGATGTTCCAGGCGTAATCCCAGTTCCAGGTTTGTGTACACGCGATATCCTGTGATAGTACAGGGCCTTCCCCGAGATCTTCACTGGCAGGTCCGTGAAATAATCCATTTCAGAATTCTACTTACCGAGAATATATCAGGAGCTGAAAGATTTCGGAAGGTCTTCGGGGATGTTAGTGGCGTATTGTGATCTCGACAAAACTCAAAAAGGAAGAGGGTGTGGCGACAACTTTCAGCTCTTTCGGGCTGAGCTGAATGTGGCAAATATCTAGGTTCATCGAATTCTTCACTCGTGAAGATGCAAAGTTCGCGATCAGAGTTTTGGATGGGAGACGCCTAGCCGGGAAGAAAGTCCGTGTTATAGACCACGAAGTGAGAGGACTTCTTTCAATACTTATTCATCCGACTTCACGCTAAGGGGAGATGTATGGTCAGTCGCTGCGTCCAGAGAGAGGTCCACGTCAAGGGCGAAACCGATCTCGTGCATCATCCCCACGGAGACCCTTCAGATATGACCGGACCTGGGAGGATTTTTATCCATCTTATCTCTCAGAGTATTCAAGCGCCCCTCGATCGTACGATGATTTTTTCGGTGACTGTACCAACCTGAATGGACAACGTCTCCCCGCCTCCCCATATGAATCCAATGACCAGGACCAAAGAGGATACCCTTGTCGAGGATTTGCCGACGACGCCGCAAACCTCGAGCGTATCGACAGGATGTCTAACCAGGCAGTTGTCCATCACGGTTACTATGAAAGCAACGAATACGAATACAGCTCGCAACACTACTTGTATCGCGGCGCGAATTTTTTTGATCACCGAGACCCAGGATATGAACAAGAGATACATAGAGCGGGCGAGTGATACCGGTGAGCTGGTGCAGCAATCGCCTCCGTCTCTGCAACTAATCCGAGCTGTTGAGCTCTTTGCTCAATCTTATTTCCTCACAAAAGCATCAGATCCCCAAATTAAAGTGACTGTCCATCATTTGCCAAAGAACGCGAATAGATTCAATGCCCACTGTAAGTAGGGGCCAACACCGATCATTTCTCGAATAGAAACGAGCATTACATGTATTATTTATTTTTCCCTCTGTAAAATTCCAAAAAGTTGCTCTTATCTTCCCACCCCATGCCTGTCCTTTTCAGTTTGGCCATTTGGGCGATCAAAACCGCGCAGGTTTCTGAGAGCTGATCATCTCCAGAATAGTTAGAGAGAACGTCACTAGAGATGAACAGTTGGGAACTAGGTGACTCTGATGGCGCAAGTTGACGAATGGAAATCTCAGCAGCTGACATAGACGCCGAAAGCAGAAAAAGGTGAGCTAGAGGGTTCAGAGTACCGGACGGTATCGTGTGCGTCAACGTGGGAGTAAGCGCGGTCGGTGGATCGTATCTGTAAGAGTAAAGTTTGAGCTGACGCGTTTCAATCTTAACATGGACACGCACCTAACAGACATGATAAAGACTTGATAATTTTTTATTGGCACATTTTGCCGGAAAACTTCTGCAAACCTCAATAAACCACGACCGTTGCTGGTGGTGCACTCTGGAAAGACGACAACTGGTTTGGATGCCGTTCGCCTAATTTCTTCGAGCGATATACCAGGTGAACCGGGTTTGGTATTCTGGAAGGGAGGCGCGCGTCCGGCCAGGTTGATCATCGAGAGAAGAGAAAATTGCTGAAATCTATGCACTGGGATACGAGAAACGGCCGTGCTTGATGGCGCAGAAATTTTGGCGGAACCGGTCCCCGTACGACGGCCAGGCGTGTGTATGATTGGTGTAGATGAGCGGGATAGTACAGGTGGCTCTGGAAGCGAGTCTGGTATAGGAAGAACAAAAATGGGGTTGTAACTTTGGAAAAGGTGTGAATATTTGGCAAGATGGAAAATAACTTGAATGTTCACCAAACGGCAAGCCAGAGGATTTCAATCCATGAGGCCCAGTTTGACACAATTAAGTCTCCTGCTTTGGGCTTCCATTTTTCTATAACGTTTAGTCCACGGCTAATGAAGGCTGTGCGATTAGATCAAAAGAGAGCTCGATGGTAAACTACGTACCCGCGTTTTCGATTGAACTGCTCAGGTGAGATCCAAAAGACACCAAGGATGAGAAGTACTAATCGTCCGAGAATAAAGATGAATATGTGTTCAACCAATTGGGATAATGAAGGGATTGGGAGCTATAAGAAAGTCAAATGATGATGGTCGTAATAAGAATATGTGAGAGACATTACGAGGACAAGACAAACACCGGGGACAATAAGGGCGTATACGAGTGCAATGAATAGAATGAGAACTGTCCTGATGAAACCTAGGGCATATCGGATAGGCAAGGTGACTCGTGACAGAAATTCCGAGCCCACAGGTGGCACAGGTGTCAGGAATGGCTGAAAATTCCAATGTCAATGGGGGATTATGTGTGGAATTTAGAATGCACCTGTATTCCGGTTCCTGGGTCCTACTGAAGTGTAAGTCGGCGTAAGTCGGGGGTAAGGAGGTAGCACCTACCCTGTACGCACTAAATTTTTCCATAGTGTGGGGTTACCTGTTAGAACTTGAATGAGGTGGTCAATTCATTGCAGTCCCGCTCGCGAGCTTCAGTCACGAGGGTATCATACGAGCACATGATCAAGCAAGGCCAAAACTGGTTACTAATAGGACTGGAGACAGGAGACTTCGACTAAACGTCAAAAGTTCACATATCATGGCTGCTCAAGCTCTTTCCAGTTCGCTCGCTATGATCAAAAAATATGCGAAGTATGGCCTACATCGCTACCGGAAACTTCACATTTTTGGCAAGGTCTGTTTGCAGGCTATATCGCCATTTCGGTTCTGAGCCTTATGGATGGTATTAGCTACTTATGTGCCTAGTGGTCCTATTCTACATCTGCATGAGTATGCAACGTTCATTATATTTAATATCTTCACTCTCAATTTAGTTCTAGGCGTGTTCATTTTCGTGGTGACACCTGCACGAATTGCACAATATTCCTATGACAAGGCACGCATCCTTGCTTCAACACGTTTTGGTTGGCTTGTGCTTGCAGGGGTAATGGGTGAGTCGATAGAGATGCAGCACTATTATCCTCGATATTCATTGTCGGTTACTCAGTTTGCGTTTCATTTCCCCCTTTAATTGGTTATACCACTCTTGTTACGTTATGTGGTTTCGCGTATGGCATGCCGGGTTTCTTCATCGGTGCAGGCGCCTCGCTTGTAGGATCCGCCCTAGCTTTTGTTATTCTTCGATTTCTCTTTAGCGAGAAACTGCATGCGTGGTCAAGCCAAAATCAAAAATGGAAAGCGCTAGAATCAGTTGTGGTCAGAATTTCTTTTAATCTTATAGATCTTACTCCTCAGTACTGAACTCCGTCCCTTCACGCATAGACTGAAAAAGGACTTCCTCTCATTATCTTAATCAGAGTATCGCCATTCCCTCCCTGGGTTTACTCCAATTCACTCTTTGCGGCAAGTTCCAGGCATTTGTTGCCTTATTTCACCATTTCGCCATTTCTAATGGGTTGTTCAGTCAATTGAAGCCGTCAAGTTATGGCAATTTATCGTTGCAACCCTCTTCATCTTCCCCAAAATTCTTCTACACACGTTCATTGGGTCTAAGATAGCCACCTTGTCAGACGGTGATCAACGCGGTCATATGGACACCCGTACGTGGACGAATTCGAAATCTCATGGCACTTATTCTCACAATCCCACACCCAGGTACTAAAGTGCTGAACGGGTTGTTGGTTGGTGGAGGTATCGTTATTGCGTTCATTGCCAGCTGGTAAGCATTATTCAATTGGTCTAAGAAGTCTATCAACCAGATTTCTAGGACGGTGTACAGCCTGGTCCAGGGCCATATTCGACACTTGGAAGGCTTTCCTCCAGAAATCGATGAATTGGCTGCTGAGGCCATAGAGGATTACGACGAGGAGGCACCATTGCTCTCTCCGATTCAGGTAATAGGCACCATTCACCGAACTGTCTATGATTTAATAATAATTCTGTGGATAGGGTATATAACTTGCTGATCTATGCATAAATAAATAATCCTGCGTGTTATAATCGGTTGTGATTAGTATGGTGTACATTAGATAGAGGACTTGACTGTAAGGATTCAGTAATAATGCAGGAAAAGTAAACTCATGCTTGCTCCGATGAGGAACACCAAGAGAAAGAGTCGTCCATCCTTGGCTCGTCGTTTTGCCTCCTTTAATTGTTCGTTTCCTTTTTCCACAGTCGATGTGGTGGCGAGGGCGTCTTCGTAGAGCTGGTCTGTAAGTTCTGTTTGCCTTGTCAGGTGTGCAATGAGTTCCATTTGCAAGGCACTGATGTCCATGAGTTTTGATTCTGCCTGCTGGACAGATTCGAGAGTATCCTGGACGGATTTTAAAATGTTGGCATTTTCTTGCTCGAATTGCAAAATCTGTGATGCTGTTAATTCAATCTCGTCGTCGTCATCCTCTGAAGCGTTTGTGGAAGCTGAAGACGGATAGGTGGGAATCTTCCGTAGGGGTTCTTGAATGGATGTTGCCCCGATGGTGGCTGCTATGGTGCTCTCCAGCCAGCCCCCCGGGGCCTCAATGCTTTGAGGTTCAGTGGATCGATTGCGACTGCCTGAGTATTGTTGTGTCATTGTCAGAGCTTCCTGAGCGGCACCCGATCCTAGTGTCTTCGTTCGCTCCAGCTGTCGTTTGACGCGTTCTTCCTGCAGCTCCTTTTGCGTCTGGCTTGCCTCCGTCAGTCTCCTGCTCAGGTACCAAGTGATGCTTGAGTGATGCGCGGCAATAACATCAGACGACAGGGTAGATTCGTCCTGCCGCAGTCGCGCAGGGAGGAATCGAGTCAAAGGATTTGTCTTGCTTGCTACTAATTCCACGCGCCCTACATTACATGAAAGCGTCAATCTCTTAACATGGAGCTCTTCGAAAATGACTCACTTTTCTCTAGAGCCTCCATTTCTTTTACGCGATCCGAACACCGTGTAAGTATCACCTTTGCTTGTAGGTCTATTTGGTCCCGTTCCTCATTTGAAAGATGCCTGATATTTGACCATGACGAAGCCCCTTCGCTCAGGTCAATATTTCTAGACCCTATGCGCGCAAGAGGAGAACTGCGGGAGTCTATATTCAGGTAGGCCGTGCGGACACCCGCAAGCATCCTTGTCAAAGTGTGAATGTGATTCAACTAGTGAATATGGTTGGCGTTAGAACCGTCACTACAGTATGAAATAATATACTTGCAATGTTATATGCTTCCGCCACATATGTTTTGTCAATGGAGGCCTTGTTCTCGTCGTTCTTGGGTTGCCTTCCGAATTTCCGTCGCTTCGGCTTCGTTTCCAGGACACTCGTTTCTCGTTCTCGTACGGCCTTTCGGAAATCGTTGGTTATTTGTGTAAACGGCATTATCAAGACGGGAGTTTGATGGGAGTCTGACGTCCTAGGGATCCTAAAATCCAATACTTGGTCGACTCAGGACTGTCGTGTGTTCACGTCCGCATTTGGGAGGACCACGTGTCCAATGTATAAAGGAGCAGGCCGTAAAACTTCCAACCTCTCAACTACATCAACCTTTGATTCGGTTCTGTGATTGGCTTGTTTTCTATGCGGTCACGGTGATGTGCTGATGTGGTAGACAGAAGAGTCCTTGTTTGAGGCGGATGGTGTTCTTCTACCACCATTTGCCATAGTTTGTGACCAACAACTTTCTTTTGTCTAATTACTTAAAACCGATCTAAATAGCCGCCTCAATAAATTTGAATATCCTTCACAGAATTAACGAACGAGTCTTGTGGGCCTGCATCATCAGAGGGTGGGATGGAAGCCTCTGCTTCAAACGCTTTCGATACCTCTCGTTATCGCAGCACCCATACGTATCTGCAACGTTGATATCAGCCTGTATGTCCTAATAGCGCAGAACTCGCTTACAGCAGAAATCATCCTGACCGCGATGAATCAGACGGCAGACGGTCATTTGCGTGAGCTCAAAAATGTGCTCCTCTTTAACGAATGGACAATTGATCAATGTGATTTCTGATATAGGTGAAGCTATTGAAGAGGAATCTATATTTCCCGGGAGCCGACTGCGGACGAGCTCCACAAGTACGCCTCCAGATAACCTTCCACACCATCTCATATCTATCCGCTTCAAAAGAGGGCACAGACTTTGAGGGCCATTCACCAGCTTCAACATTGGGTCGATAAGGTCGCTATCGTGGAGGCGGAGTTCTTCTATATTCGGAAGGAGGGTGAAAAGTTGACCATAAAACTGAGGATCGAGGTTCATGTCTCGTATCTCTAATAGCGAGATGGGAGGGGATGACCTCTCCAATAACAAATAAACCCAAGCGCTCGTTTCCTCCGCTTGCGGAAATTCCAATGAAGAGCGAAGGTATAGGTACCTAAGTGAGGGGGTTATGATGCGAGATAATATTCCAAAAATATTATTCCACCCAGTCACCATGAGTGACGTCAGGGATGGCAGCTCGGCCAGTTGGTTAATGGAGATGTCCATTTCGAAATTCTGATGGTGTCCATTTGGCACTTCAATCGAGAAAGACACAAGTTTGTGGAATTCCCCAAGCAAATCAATTACGGAAGAAATCGACTGTGAAGTCGCGAGAGGAGGATGGCAAGGCAATTTCAATGACAGGTCAGTAATGGAAGAGGGGACCATGTTGCGGCGTGGTAGAATGTTCCGAGAAATGCGCAGAGCCCGAAATATGGGCGCGGAAGGGAAAGAAGATTGAAGGGCGGTTATTTGATGGCTATGGGACTCATCTGTGTTGCCCAAGGTAAGTTCTTGAGCCACAGATATGTCGACCATTCGTAATTCTGGGGCAGGTTTGATACAATTTCCCAAAATCTGGTTGACGGGCCCCAGCAAGGTGGACTTGATGATCAGAATTTTCCAGCGATGAATTTCCGTTATAAGAATCTTCATGACCTTGTCTAAATTGGAGAGCGCCTCGTTCCCAACTTCGACCTCGATGGTAATGAGGGTACCTTGTGCATTATTGAGCCAGAAGCGGGTGCGTTGACACGGGTCGCGGCCCTCGAGGTTGACATAGATGTGCGACCAAACGGTTGGAGCCGATGCAGCCTGCCTCCAGCTGGAACAAACATGGGAGACGACGAGTGGTGTCCGGGTCCAGCCCTCGTAAACGCATTGCTTGAAGATGGTGGCAAGAACCTCGAAAGGAAGGTGTTTGGCCAGAGTGATTTTTCCTCTGCAATGTCGGATTGCATTTATGTGGTGCTGCTTCAGGTGGTGGAGCTGGCGGATAGCACGCATATGCCCTTCAATCTCTCCATCCAAGGATATCATTGCCTGTTCATGGCCATGTATGGTCTGGCGAACGTTCTCGACGTACACGTCCCAGCTCATGGAATGCATGACAAAATAAGATGAGGACCCAACGTCGCTAACAAAAACAAACAAACGACATCTTGTTCCCTTTCCTCGACAATTCCATAGAATCTTACCAAAGGTGCACAGGCGTTACTTTCTCCTTGTTCCGACGATGACTCAGAGTGGAAGCTATATTGACCCTTGTCACAAATATCAAAGTATTTGCATTCTTGCTTGGGTCAACATGCAGACTGGCAATGTTCGAGATACTGCTGAGGATTTTTTACTTTTACCTATGAAAAACAACCAAGAGAAATAATGCAACTTACTTCCTCTCTCACATCTTTAGAGACCCTGACGATATACCTAATGGACCCCAGAAGAGCTCGTGATCCCCGGCTCGCTCGAGCTCAAGTCAAACCTGGTCAGCCCGCCCCATCATCCACGCCACCTCCAGCATCCTACCCCTCTTCATCTCCACAATGGAGCGAAAACGGAGTTGGCAGCGCGTCGCCCCCAACTCAGCCAGCACCCCAAGCACCCCAACCTACCCCATCGAATTCTTCAAGTTTCCCGGCAACTGAATTCACAGCTCCTCCAAACTTATCTGGCGCGACGCCTGAAACATCCCAGTACAAACCCCGACCTTTATTCTGTGTAGTTTGTGCTAGTAATCAAGCAAGTAACTAACCACCTCTGGTCCTTTGAAACCCTACTAAACCCAAGTTCCAGAATCGGTCAATGGAGGGACATCATGTTTTAGCGTGAGTTTTCCAGAATTTTTTTTCTAAAGATTTGAACAGAACTCTTGGTGACAGTCTTCCATAGTAAGGCTGGTTACCGTGTTATATCATACGGGACGGGTTCGGCTGTCAGACTTCCAGGCCCATCGATCGATAAACCTAACATATATCCATTCGGTACACCATACAACACCATATACGAAGAGTTGAGCTCGAAAGACTCCCGTTTGTAAGTAAGTTTATTTATTTATTTCGAGGTTGACCGATAAAGCCGTCGCAGATACGCTGCAAATGGGCTCCTTCCAATGCTTGATCGGAATAGGCATATCAAGTTGGCGCCGGAGCGGTGGCAAGAGAGCAAAACGGTGGCTGATATTGTGATAACTTGTGAAGAACGATGTTTTGATGCCGTCTGCGACGGTGAGCGTGCTTAGGACCACGACTTGAAATATCTTCTGACGGAGGCGCGAAGATCTTCTAACGCGGGGCGGCGAATTCAATAAACCGGTCCACGTTATTAACATGGAAATTAAAGACAACCACGAAGAAGCTTTAATTGCAGGGAAAGCAATGATTGACTTGGCCTCAGCGGTAAGACGAACACCTAAATTTGGTACCATGAGCCTAATCGGCCCCATCCTTGAGATTGAAAACGTAGAGGATATCGACGAAAGCATTGACACGATTCTTGAGGAGCAGCAGGAAAAACATCCACACAGCTTGTTGCATGCAGTGGCGTTTTACTAGAGACATGTCCGAATTCCGAATGTCAAGCACGCAATATTTCGACTTTTCCAACGTTATTGTAGTCTTCTCGCGGCCAAGCACGCAATGTGAACGCAAGAGCTTAGTAAGCATGAGAAATGACGCGATCACCGAACATATTTAAGTCCTTCATCGACGAGGTTTCTCAAGTCTAAAATGCCTTCTCTCAGACTCGGAAATACTGCCCCCGACTTTGAGGCTCAGACCACCGCGGGCCCCATCAAGTTCCATGAGTGGATTGGTAACTCTTGGGTAATATTCTTTTTTTTGTTTGGTCTTTCAAAATGTCATACGTCGTGTGGCAGGCCGTTCTCTTCTCCCATCCCGGAGACTTCACCCCCGTTTGCACCACCGAGCTCGGTGAGGTCGCCCGTCGATCCAAAGACTTCGAAAAGCGCAACGTCAAAGTCATCGGAATCTCTGCCAATGGCCTTGACGAGCATGAGCGATGGGTGAAGGACATCAATGCATATGGATCTAAGGTTGCACCCACGGAGGTCGAATTCCCAATCGTATGTCCATCGCGTACCGCTGCCATGTTTTCTGAACCTGAGTTACGCTCCTTAGATCGCCGATCCCCACAGGAAGATCTCTACCTTGTACGATATGTTGGACGAGCAAGACGCAACTAATCGTGATGCCAAAGGTCTCCCTTTCACCGTAAGAGCCTTTGAAACACGTTTCGTAATGCATCCTCCCATCTGCACATGTAGATCCGGACAGTCTTCGTGATTGATCCCAAAAAGACCATCCGTCTCACTCTTGCCTACCCCGCCTCTACTGGCCGCAACTTTGACGAGATCATTCGGTGAGCTTGCCATTTGCGGAGATAGCATGTATATTGATTTCCCCTTTATTTAGCGTTATCGACTGTAAGTACCTGTGTAATTAGCCTTCGTTTCGATGATTGACCGTACCCACAGCCCTTCAAATCGGCGACAAGCACCGCGTTACCACCCCCGTCAACTGGAAGAAAGGCGAGGATGTGATCGTCCACCCCGGTGTTACTAACGACGAGGCTAAGACACTGTTTCCTCAATTTAGCCAGCACTTGGTAGGCTTTGTTTAATCATCGTGGGTGATATGTTGCTGACTTCGATGATAGCCGTACCTGAGAACCACCCCTCTCAAAGTCGAGTAAATGGTGAATTTATGTAATGGTATTGGCAAATTTTGGAGAGGCTGAATTGATGCAAATATGTAATCTGTAACTTGAAATCCAATTTGTTCCATAGTCTTTTCAGTGGCTGCGATATATATGATGGTGACGGGGACCGCTCCAGTTCAATGATGCCCCACCTATCCAAACCTATGTCGCATGCCTCTGTTACACGTTACTTGACGTTACCATGATAAAATATGTCTTCAGAACCACTTACATTGGATGCCTTTCCATAAGCTTTTAATCTAAGGAATAAAATATATTCAAACCTAGTCTCCTTCGTGAAATTATATTGGGGGGTAAACCAAATTATCCGCGAATACTTAGTTGTTACATAAGGCTCCCAATTTGAACATCACGTGTCCAGAGCAATGAACTGACGCGCGTCGAGTCTTTAGTGTATCTCTACCTACCCCCCACATAACGATTAATGGCCAGCGCAGACGGCGGAGCGTACAGGTGATTAGTGACCATTCCAGCCGCTTTATCATCTCATCGTCTCTAGTTATTCCTTGACGGTCTTCTCCCCAAGTGGGAAGCTCGTCCAGATTGAGCATGCACTGGCTGCGGTCGCCCAGGGCACAACCAGTCTGGGGATCAAAGGTGCGCACGGAACCAGCACGGTTTAATTCACGGAGACTAAACTAATCGATAGCTACGAATGGCATTGTGATTGCGACGGAAAAGAAGACATCCTCTATCCTAATCGACGACTCTGTGATAGAGAAGGTTGCGGTAATCTGTCCCAACATCGGAATCGTGTACTCAGGAATGGGCCCTGACTTCCGCATCCTCGTCACCAAAGCACGGAAGAGCGCTCAGGCATACTGGAAGATTTACGGTGAATATCCGCCCACACGAGTGCTTACCCAAGAGATTGCAACAGTCATGCAGCAAGCAACCCAGTCAGGGTAAGGGTCTTTGTCTAATGGGGATTAAACTCCTTTCATATTGATACGCAGCTCAGAGGTGTGAGGCCATACGGCGTATCATTATTGGTCGCAGGCTGGGACAATCATCGAGGACCATCGCTCTATCAAGTTGATCCTTCCGGGTCTTTCTGGGCTTGGAAGGCGAGCGCTATCGGGAAAAATATGATTAACGCTAAGACATTCTTGGAAAAACGGTGCGCATTCCGTCACGTCATGTTTTTCATACCACATTCCTGACTCCCTGTTGCTATGCGTTGTATTATCTCCAGATATAATGATGACATCAGTCTAGAAGACGCGATTCACACCGCCCTTTTAACTCTCAAAGAAGGATTCGAGGGCCAGATGACTGAGAAGACGATTGAAATCGGTGTCGTGACTGTTCCGACACCTGCTGAACTTGAAGAAGGCAAAATTGGCGGCGAGACGGGTCGGCCGAGGCCTACATTTAGGAAGTTAACTGAAGAGGAAGTCCGAGATTATTTGGCACTCTAGCTGCTTTTGGTATTTGTGTGCGTGTATTTTGCGCCCGTGAGGCATGGAAAGATTGAATGTCCCTTTCGCCTCTTGTGTTATCACACTTCCTTAAAGTTTTTCGGCCCCCAGTTCCCGCACTTCAAAATTGCTACATCTAGGAAAGTAGGGAATGCCTAATGGACAAGTTTAGCATCCTGTTGAGAACACGCAGTGATCTCCGTTGAGATTAGTATGCGCGATTTTATTGCGATTTTATATTCCGCGTCGTATCATGGTCCAAATCAAAAGTCCCGTTTCAAGAACAAGTAAGCCTCTCGCCGTCTCACTGCCGACCCCTCGAGTTTCTCATTGCAAGGCCGGAATACGTTGATTTTTGCCATTGTACTACTCCGCCGCCTCTGACCGGGTTAGCACCGTTACTGTGCGTCTATCGTCGGTTCCGGTAGGAATACCAATTATGGCCAATTTTCCGTGACACATCTCATAGTGAGTTGACAATTTTCCATAGCACTTCAAGCAAGGTTACACGGAACTTGATCTGTATGATGCCCCATTTTCCAGGATGTTTTGATGAAATCTGCCTTCCGGGGTAATAAATTGTTTGTTTGGGCGACAGTTTGGCGCTCGGCTTTTGGCGCTAAACATGGAATTCCCAAACCCTGACACTCGATCTTGCAATCTGCCTCGAGCCTCTCCGCAAACTGCACGCGGTATTTACTTGGAAAACAAAACCCTGTCACAAATCGCGATCTAGTTTGTAACCAGATATCCTTTTCAAGTTATTGGAAGGCCACAGATGTATAAAAACCAACGATGTGGCTTGCTTGAAGGCATACCGTTATTCAACCAACGGAACATTCTTCCATCAACATGCCCTCTTCTACGACAGCAACCCCTCCCAGAGACGCGAAAAGAGTGCCCATGGCTTGCATCAACTGCCGCCAAAAGAAGTTGAAGGTACATTATCTCATTACACTGCTGTATGTTTTGCGTTTTGACTGTACTCGATCCCAGTGTCGCGAACCAGACGAAATACAGAGGGAGTGTCCCCGTTGCATCGAACATGGTATTCCTTGCGAATACGTCCCAGTCAATCCCCCCCCGACGACTCCGAATGCTCCGAATCCCCCGCACCACAACTCCCCTCCCGTTTCCCAACCCCCTCACCAAGGGCCCCAAAGCTTCCCCCCCCCAGGGTACTATACCACCCAACCCATTAACACGCAATGGAACCCGAATATCGACCCTTCCCTGATGAATCCACAGGGCACTGTTTCCAACCCACCTGCTACTGGGGGGTATCCCCTTGGCCAGTCATCCGTGTATCCCCCTGGCCCGCCACTCAACCCTTCTGCTCACCCTCCAAACCCCATTTTTCCTCCTCAAAACCATGGTCACCAAGGTCCTTACCTTCCGAATCCAACACCATTGGGGGACCAATCCCGTCAATACGGGGACTTTCAGGCAACTTCCCACATGGGACGAGTACCCTATCCGACGCAGTACGGTCAGACCCAAACCGGTGTCGTTTGGTCAAATGTTCCAGCCAACTACTATCGACATTCAGGTGATATGAGACCGTCTGGTGATCAACAGTAAGGGTACTGCTCGCTTTAGAATCTTGAAACGACCTAACCTGGTTCATCTCACAGAAATTATCCATACAGTCAGGCGCAAGAGGACTCTTCTAGAAGGTGAAAGAGTTTGTTCTTTCCTCTGTGAGAACCCTGGGAGATTCGGTGTTTCCTTGATACGGCGTCCATTTTCCCATTCCAAATCTGTTTTCTGAGAGCACGTTTATCTTATAGTAGAGCAATGCCTCCAATAATTTTAGTATGATTCAATCTCGTCTCATTTCTCGACTCTCAGGGTACTCATAAAACGATATCGTACTCGGCTCTCTTACCCTCGGGCCGCTGAGAATGCTACCCTTGTCCAGGATTTAAAATCACTAGAACATTGAATATTCTGGAGATTTCATCGAAATTTCGTCTTTGAAATTATGGTAGCTAAGGTCTAGGCGCACTTGATGCACCTGCGAATTCGTGAATATACTTCGCCGGTCGCCAGGTATTTATGCCGTTAGATCTATCGGAATTTGGTATGTGATCTTCCAAACCCACGCGAGCGATGCATCTCGTTACATAAATCCCCTAACGTACTGCAGATCTTAAATCTCATCACAATATCGCAATTGCGCATTTTCATATGTACTTCTGGGCCAAAGGCCCGAACGCAGAGCGAAAGGAATCGATCTTGAGCGCATCATAAGTTCCCCCGGTGACCTTCGAGCTGAATTCTTGGGCGTCAGCATGTGTCGAAAGATTACAACAATAGATCGAACAATCAACGCTAATTAATGTACAAATGTCCGAGTCTCGGGCAGTTCGTTTACAGATGCCCTGCAGTTTACAGCGGCCATTCAAGCTCCTCCCCAAAGTTCCAATGAACAGCCTTGATGGAGGTATACTCCTCGAGGGCGTAGCTCCCAAGTTCTCGACCTAAAAGGGGGTTCATCAGATTTCATCTGGAATGGCCACCAAAGATGATAGAGGCAAAATAGCGGAAAAGAGCCGAGCAGGTAAACAAAACAGTAAGGAGCGACTCACCAATGCCTGATTGCTTCTTGCCTCCAAATGGAACATTGTTATTCAGAACGTTGTATTGGTTGACCCACACCTATGAAGGTGGGAAAAATCAGGTAGATAAGGAATGTTGATGGAGACGGGAATCGCAAAAGTTGGCAGGTGAAACGGACTCAGGATAACTTACCGTGCCTGCCTCCAAAGCGGAGGAAACGCGCATACACTGATTCGCGTTATCTATGATACAAATCACGGTAATAAAACAAATGTCAGAAGGGTGGCGAATCCGTCGAGGTAATTAAAAAAAACGCACTGGAGTGTAAGCCAGCCCCGAGGCCGTACGTCGTGTCATTGGCTAGATTGATGGCCTCCTCCTCAGTTTTGAAGACGCCAACAGATAAAACGGGACCAAAGATCTGTACGGTATCAGCATATGTCCTCCCAGATGTCTGCGGCGATGGAACACACCTCTTCTTTGACCTGAGAGACGAAAGGGAGATCAGTCCGCTGTTAATTGAACCAAATGGAGGTGCTCACAATTTTCATGTTCGGCCGTATGTCAGTAAAAACTGAGGCAATTAAGAATAGCACTCTGAAACTAATTTTTGAATAAGGAGACTCACTGGTCGGGTCCACATAATATCCCTTGCTGTTTCTTTTTTCGCCGCCGAGGATAATTTTGGCTCCTTCTTGCTTCCCAGATTCAATATACCCCCACACGCGATCATACTGTCCCTTGGAGACCTAACGCAGTCCAGTCCAGACGTAAGTAAGAAGACACGGATGAAACCGTGACAACAAACGTACCACCGGGCCCCCTCCGCTTTGTTCATCCAGACCATCCCCAATAACTTGCGCTTTTGCATTGGCCACGAGCAATTCCAGGAACTTGTCGTATATTGTATCCTGGACGTAGACGCGTGATCCAGCTGTGCAGTCTTGACCAGAATTATAACATATGCCCAGCGCAGCCCACCTGGCAGCTATTGAACAAAAAGGAGATCAGCTAACTTTGCCATTCACTGGAAAGGCTATTGTCTGTAAAAAGAAAAAAAATCTCGAGGTCCCGGCTCTCCCAGGTCAATTGCGTGCAAGGAATTCGGCGGAAGGGGCGACCCTTTCCCAAGGATCGACTTACTTGCAGGAGGAGGGTTATATATAATTTTGACAACCCAGGAAAACGCGCACAAATAACCATGTCTGGGGTAGAATTCGCACACAGGCAGAATATAGAAACTTCCATGTGTTCCATAGGCATGATTGAAAAAGAAGGGAACCAGAAATAAAAGGTATAGAAAAGGTCGAGATTTCACCTTGTTCTAAATCGGCCGACTCAAAGATGAGGTGAGGTGATTTTCCACCGAGCTCTAGGGATACCTACAAATAATGTTGGTTGTAAGCTGGTCAGAACAAATCGTGTATGAATATTGCCTTCTCACCTTCTTTAGGTTACTCTTGGCAGCCGCTTCCATGATTTTTCGGCCTGTGGTCGTTGAGCCTGTGAACGCGACTTTATCGACGTCGAGGTGAGCTGCCAACGCGGCCCCTCCGACGGGGCCAAGGGAAGGAACGGTGTTGACAACTCCCGGAGGAAATCTTGGGAGAAGCTGTTTAAGAAATGTCGGAGACAAAAAATTGCAATCTTACCCAGCTTCTTTGATGAGTTCAGAAAGTTTCTATATTAAAGAGTGAGGAATGGTGAGAAGCTTGACAGAATGGAAAACATACAAGTGCGGTCAATGGTGTCAGTTCCGAAGGTTTCATGACAATGGTACAGCCAACAGCTAATGCAGGGGCGACCTTCCATGCCCTACGTGATGTATTTCAACAAGGTAGAGATCATAAGAGACCGTATAAACTGACCACATGTTGATAGGATAATTCCACGGAATGCTGCGAGTAGGGGTGAGTCAATGGAATAATATTCGATGATACGCGAACCCACATCTGTCCACATACTCCAATAGGATCGTGGCGCGTGAATGCGAGCTTTGCTTTGTTATCGACTTCGAGGGTCTATTCATCAACAAAAATATAGCTATAAGCGGATCTTGGAGTATTTATTTACTAATGGATTTTTTACCTGGCCAATAATCTTGTCGGCCCAACCTGCGTAGTAGCGCAGACACTGAACACTATCTCCGATATCGAAGTCCCTGCACAGTTGCATAAAGGTTCGTGCCATGCCAAAGCTGGGGAAGTACTATATTCAGTCACCTTGCGATTCTCATTGGTTTACCGTTGTTGAGAGCTTCAAGCTCTGCAAGATCTTGAGCATCACGTTCGATAAGATCAGCCAGCTTATTGATGAGCCTGGAGCGCTCAAATCCAGTGACGTTCTTCCCCCATGTGGTCTTGAACGCCTGGCGCGCGGCGGCAACTGCGACATCAATATCCTTTGATGACGCTGCAAGCAGATGATAAATAACGACGGCCAGAAACTGGGATTATGAATACCTGCGACAACCGGGCAGATGAGCTCCTCAGTTGCTGGATTTATGGCACTAAACAAATATTGATCAATAAACTTATCTAATCTTTGAGAGGCAACGAATACTGACTGGATGAGCTCCTGAGAGTCAACAGAGGGCACAAACTCATTGTTGATGAAGAGGCCTGTGGATACGGTAATATCCTTGTTGAGGCGGGGAATACTGATTGTAGCGGTGAGGGCCATTGTAGATGAGTGGAAGAAAGAGCGAGATAAAGGGCGAGATAAGGGAAGAACCGTATTACTAGTATGAGACTAGATCCCGAGCGAGGCCGAACACATGACCGTGCAGAGTTGTGTGAATGTGTGATCCTGCTAGGACCCTCGCGATTTCATGTGATCCTGCTAGGATTCGTCGCGATTTTGAAGTTGAAATGTACTTCTCAGCCAAATTGTTGATTAGAAGTTAGAACGCCGCGGTGATATACCCCTTAAAACATGGTTGACACATCGGGTATTGCAACATACAGGGTCCTGCTAGCCTCATAATAGTCGAGAAGCACGTTTTGGCCATGTGGGTCTGTTTCATTACCTGCCTGACCCTTGAAGCTTGAAGGTGCCAGCTAAATGGAGAAAGACACGTTTACGAAGTCGGTGCAACCTAATCTCGTCGAGGTACAAACAAATTAACGAGGTATGTACATATTGATTATTACAACATCGGATCCGATAGAATGCAGTCACGAAGATCCTGAAGGCGTAAATTTCGGTGCAGACATATCTCCACCACGGTTATCAATGGCAAGCATCCTTACACCCCTGGTTGACTTTATGACAGGAACGTGGCGCTCGACGATAGTATGTGTGAGTATGTACGGTTGCGAGGAGAGGCAATTTCCAATATCATATGGAATAACCGTTCAATCTACACCACGTTGAGCAGGCCGTTTGGGTGTTTCTCGTTCACGGTAGGAAAGCGGTTCGATGATGGCAGGAGTCCATTGCCTGTACAAAGGCTTTCGGAGAATTTTCCAGATTTCACACCAAATCAGGAAGACAACTGACATCCCAACCACGATGCCCCATTCCCAGCTTATTCCACTCTGGTAGAAGACCCTCGTGTTGAAGCTAGGAATATAAATGGCTGGAAAAGCAATGAAACATGTCAGAGAATATTACGAAGGTGGTTGTTACAAATTCGAAACTTACGTAAGACAACGCTGATCATACCGGCAATGGCTGACCACAGTAGGACAGGGTTGGCCAGAAGATCTTTGATAAACGATTGCCCAGGGGTTAACGAGAACAAGGACCGATCGACTGTGAACGTAACGATCAGCGATTGACTTGCAGTGTATTCAAATTAACGAACAGGATTTCAGCTCCAAACCATATAACGATATGGTGAAAATGAGAGTGGCAAATGCCGTTGACCGCCCCCTGAATACCACTCGACAGATTTCCGTGGCGTTGTGGTTACAATCTCGTCCAAGATCTCCGTTACCCTTTCCATATACAACAACGACGAACTGTTTTCAAAGCTTCAATAATAAATCAGGGACTGTAATAACCGAAGTCCTACAGCTGCAAGCGCGGTGCCACCCATGACAATGCCATAAGCCAGACAATCGATAATAATGGGCCAGGAGAAAACACCAGTTTTGATAGAATGAGGCGGCCTTCTCATCAAGTCCGAAGAGGCTTTCTCGAGACCGAGACCGAAGGCAGGCGGCGAACTCGTAAGCTGTTTTCAGATAGTAATTAGAGCAATGAAGATGCTTTTGGTCTAACATGTGACTCACCATGTTTACCCAGAGAACACCAATGGGGCTCATCGGGAACACACTTGCATTAGTTTCGTCCAAGAAACAAAGTCCAACAATCAAAAGAACGACCTCAGCAACGTTGGTGGTCAAAAGGTGCACAATGAATCGCTGGATGTTCGTGAACAAGCGACGGCCCTCGCTAATCGCGGCGACAATGGAATTGAAGTTACTATGTTCATTGAGAATGATAGACAGATCTCGAACATGAATAAGACTCACTCGTCCGTCAATACAAGATCGGAAGCATCTTTGGCTACATCTGAGCCTGCCATACCCATGGCGATACCCACCGGTGCGAGCTTCAAGGCAGGAGAATCGTTGACACCGTCGCCGGACATTGACAGATGCTTTCCTCTGCGCTTTCCAGCATGAATCATCCGAACTAATTCAAACGTAAGAAAGATCGAAGTTACGCAAAAATTAGTGGACGCCAAACCTTTTGTTTCCGGAGCACACCGAGCGATAACCAGTGGTAATTCCGGGAGGGCATCAATTTCTTGGTCAGTCAATTTGTCGAATTCCGTCGCCTCATGGGTAGAAATTTTCAATACCAATCATATTGTATTCATGTCCAAATGCTTACCGTCACGACGGCGCTTGCGGGGGCGTCAGGGGAAATAATTTCAACCGCCTCGGCAATTGCTCTCGCTGTCGTAACATGATCACCAGTCAGCCTAAAAGACAGATATCAGATTATTATTCGGAGAAACCTAAATGGAGGACGACTGACATATGCACCACAATGCCAGCCTGCTTGCAAGAGCGAACAGCCTCGAGAGTCTCTGGCCGAGGTGGATCAAAAATGCCGGCCAAACCACGGAATACGAAATCCTTCTCTGCGTCTCCTCGGGAAATACCCTCGAGTTGGCTTTTGAGGATAGTTCGCGATGCCAGTCCGATAACACGAAGACCTTGCGAAGCCAGTTCCTCCGACTTAACCAAAAAGGTGTTCCGAATTTCTTCTGTCAACAAGGCAGTATCGTCAATGTTGCCCTCCGGCGACCGCGCATAGGAAGCTGAAGCCTCAAGTACACGCTCCGGCTTGAGAATATGACATGAGACAATGGAACACCATATGGATGGATTTACGTACTGCGCCCTTAATAAGAACAAGAGCTTGTTCCTCGTCATCTGTGTCGTAGTAAATTGTGGTCATGCGCTTCAATTCGCTGGAGAATGGATATTCAACCTTTGACTCAAATCTTTTTAAAGAGGATTTTTGTGTAGATTTTTCGTCTTCGAAGCGGACTTTCTCCTCGATGATTTGACCCAGAGCAGGCCGTCCCCTCTTTTCATCTGGTTCAAAAACATCAGAAGTCAGGCTTGCACGGCCAAGTCCCAACTTCGTCGCGAAAACCTGAAGAGCAACCTCCGTTGGATCACCAGTTGATTTCCATTCTCCCTTCAAGTTTTTGTGGATCCTGAAGAAAGGTCAAAATTCTGGCATTGAACAAACAGCTTGAAATTGGGCTCACGTCGCGACGTTACACAAGGCTGCAATACGAATTGCCCGGGCCAGTCCGTCCTTGATAGCAGTGGGTTCGAGGATGGTGTCATCGCTGTCCCGGCGAACAATTCCTTCAGGTTGAAGGGCGTTCTGGCCAGTTTCAGCCGTGAACTCTGCTGAGTGCTGAGGGTCGGCGGCGAGCCAAAACTTCCGAACTGACATTTTGCCTTAAAAAAATGCATCAACAGCTGTTCAAAGCCACGAAGCAGAAATGATATTTACCCAGAGTGAGCGTTCCTGTCTTATCACTGCAAATATCCGTAACGCCTCCAAGATTTTCCAAGGCGTCCAATTTCCGAACAATGACATTCTGCTTCGCCATGTGTTTTGTTCCAACTGCCATCGTCAAAGTCAGAACAGCAATTAGCGCTTCAGGGATAATGGCAATAGCGACTGCAATGGCATACAGTGCTACTTCTTTCGTGACATTCCAGCGAGCCACAGAGAAAACGATGATGGCTAGGATTATGGCACATCCCAAGAGCACAAAAGCCAGCTTGGCCAGTTTGATTTGCAAGGGTGTTCCAGAACGAAGGCCGCTGGAGAACATGAGATATATGCGGGGATGTCGTTCTTAAAAAGACCCACAGGAATTCGAATACTTTGTTGATGGTCCGTTTATACCATGGTCGACGGTCGACGACAGGCTCCCCAGAAGCAGTGGTCTTTCCACTAAGGGCAATGGCTATTCTACCAATCTAGGGGCAACATAAATTTGAGGTCCACAAGAGAAAACGTCGTGAATGTTACCTGTGTGTTCATGCCTGTGGCTATGGTGATACCGGTGCCACGCCCCTTTGTAACTACCGTAGACGCATAACATAAGTTGAGACGGTCACCAATAGGAAGATCCATCTCTTTCTCTCCGAAAGTGTCTGTGTTCTTCGTGACTGGAAAAATCAAAGGCGGTCAGAGAGGAAGTAATTACTAGATAAGGGAACCATAAAACCTGGAATGGATTCGCCGGTCAACAACTGTTCCGAAATCTCAAGGTTAGACACGCTGATGAATCTCAACTGTTTCAGGGGATTAGACAATTGCACGGCCAAGGCTTGACAGGAGAAGGCGAAGGACTTACGTCGGCAGGGACGACATCGCCCGCTTTAATGAGCACAAGATCGCCTGACACATGACTGGTGAAGCGACATCCATGATGCGAGTGCAAGGACGTACCGGGTACTACATTCTTGGCGGGAATTGGAATACTCTCTCCATTGCGAATCACGAAAGCAGTTGGGGAGGAAAGCTGCCGTAAAGAATCCATGGTTTTCTCCGCACGGTATTCTTGTAAGAATCCGACGCTATAAATTGGATCAATATTTACAGTGAAATTACAGGGGAGAGCATACGTAGTGTTGAGGACAATAACTGCTGCGATGACAGCACCCTCGACGAAATCTTGAACGCCAAAGCTCACTGCAAGGGCAGCAAGCAAGACGAATGTCAGGGCGTTGGCTGAAGGAGAAATTAAAGTTATTGCCGGCAAGGATGAAGTGGTATAAATGCATACCGAGCTGGCCCAGAAGTACTCGCCACGCTGAGATACTAACCTTGCCCTGTAGCAGATTCTCCCCACAGCTTTCAAGGCGGCGGGCAGCTTCGTTCTTGGACAGACCGTCATTTCGTGAAACACCAAGATCTTCTAAAATTTGCTGGGGAGTAAGGGTGTGTGCAATGGGGACGACCGAGGAAAAGTCTGGGTTTTGGGGCGGAAGGGTGACTGAAAGGGTTGTATCCACACGACTGCTGAGTTTGAGGTCCGGATTGCGACGAAAGAAATTCATCATGAGTGGGGAACAAAGAGGAGGTGGGTACAATGCCTGGCTTATATATTGCAGAGTGAAGCCCAGAAATAACGCCAAGCCAGGCGATCGCATTGGCAAACATTTTTTTACATTACGCTGAGTCAATACCAACATCCCAAGCTTTATTGCCCAGAGCCCCAAGGCCACATATCCGCTGTGAGTATGAAAAGGAAGCCAGGTTGGCGAGGGTTGGCGAAAGACGAGTAAGTATGATGTCAGAACTTTCTTGTGTGAGTGACAGTAACACATTCGGCTTACCGTAACACCCCGACCATCCACACCACCACCAACCATGTCCTTGTCTATTCTCGCTCGCTCCCCTGTCTTGCGCCAACAGGCCATTGTCCGCGCACGCGCCTTCCACGCATCCGGTCCTGCTCGCTCCGCCCACGGCGACTACCACGTATTTTCGTGTTTTCCTATCTATTTCCTCAGAACTAACCCTTTCGCAGCATCTGCCATTCGCTTGGCCAGGGAACAAAAAATTCACTTTCGGCCTCAAGGTTTCTGCCTACCTCACCCTAGGGTTTTCTCTACCTTTCCTTGCTTCTTTGTACCAGCTGTTTGTCCTTTCTTGTGCTGACTTATAACACCTCACTGACGATTCATGCAGGAAAAAGAATGCTGGTAGTTCGGATTAAACTCATCGCAGGAGAATACTAGATTTTTAAATGGAAGAACCATATGTTATTCAGTCCTCTTGTTTCATACTATCCTTAGCATCTACGTGGGAATAGTTCTAGTGGTGAGGTGCTCAGATCAGTCCCTCGAACCTCCGTTCATCAATGTCATGATCACCCTCATCTTTGTTGGCTGGAGTTGCATCATCTGCACCATCTCCCTGGTTGCCTGTCAAATCCAGTCCAATCCCCAGCGCCCTTTCGAACTCAAATCTTTCCCGCACCTTCTTTTCGTCTTCATTTTCGCCCTCTTCATCTTCTGCCAAGCCTCCGGCAAATGCTTCCTCAAGCGCGCGCTCGAAATCGGTCTTATTTCGGAGCTTCTTGTGTGTGAGATGCGTTCTGCAATCGCATGTTCTCGTCATGAAATCTGCATCTCCTTCCAGCGCGTCCAACGCCAAAAGCGACGCCATTCTTCCTGCAGATGTGGGCGAAACGTCTTCGGCACTTGCCAGTATAACTTCATGCACCAGAACTAAAATTATTAAATCATCAGTCAGGGTATGGAGAGATGTCTCCACAGATCCTTACCATGCGAATGGGTTGTGTTTTCATCCTTGTCTTTCTCCTTTGTGATTTCGAACTGCTGACAGCCTTGGGCCTGGAACAGTTCAAACAGAATCTTTGTAGGATGGTGAGCAAGTGTCTGCAATGTGATGTGCTTATCGTAGAAGGGTTTGAGCACATTGTCGAATAGTGATTCGGCTCCAACGGGAGAGAAATTATCCGAGATATAGATTGCCCCAACGATGGACTCAACCACATCAGATAGCGCCTGCAGTCGGGGGGTTTAGCATCTATTGATATTGAATGAGAAATGAGGCTTACCTTGGGTGGTTCCGTATCGAGCCAATACTGGCCTGGGGATCTACCCTCTTCCGCTGCCAGTGCGTACTCCTTTTCTTGCCGTTCTTTCAATTCATTTGCGTAGGTCTGAATACTATTCGAGAGCTGGTTTGATTCGAACAACAAATACTCCTGCAGTCCAGACCACACGCAAACCGCAGCCAAGGCAGAGTTCGATACCATCGCTCCCTGACAACGTGGCAAACATGTTTTCAGTACCACGCGACCTTCAATAACCTTAACCGTACACACCTTCAGCATGGTCAAAGCCCCAGGAGATAAGTGTTGATCGCGATCGAAGATATGTCGTATAACCACTGCATTTCATATATGGTCAATTATTTTCGTTAAACGCATTTGGGCAAAGGGAGGACGCACTAAAGTCAAGAATGGCATCCCCAATGAATTCGAGGCGCTCATATGAGGTCGACTCATACCCCTGGATTGAAGAATGGGTCTGGAGCAAAAAATTATTAATCTCGCTCCAGGTTTAAATTTACAAAAACACAAACCATCGCTTGTCCAAGCAGGTGAGGTCGGTTGAACCTGTGACCAATAATCTTCTCAATAGCAGCAATAGACCCTGGGCGAAGTTTCGCTGTCATATTAGGCGGAGGAGTCAACACCTTTCGCCCAAAGTCCGACCAGCGATCGATGTTGGAAAGAGGTATTGTTAGAGCTTTCGTTGCTTGTAAAGCGGTTTCACGACCCCCTGTTATGTACGCAGCCCCAATTATTGCTTCAGCTACATCTGCGATCGCCTACGGAACAAGTTAGCTTCCATCAAATTCTGGGACAATATTGAACACACCTTGTCACCAAGCCATTGCACGCCTTGGTCATCGGAGGCCGTCTTCTTCTTCTTACTTTTGCCCTTTTTCTTCGAGACGGTGCTTGTCTGTTTCCGTGAAAGTTCCGTGTTGTGTGGAGGCTGGGGGTGAATTGCTGGTGTGTCCGGGCAACTCACAATATCGGGGTCTGCGCCAGCTTGCTCTGAGAGTGAATCTTCCTGATCCGCAGATTCCGTAGGCTGTGTCTGTGAAGGATACAAAGGAAGAATTCCATCAACCAAAATAGGCGAACTTTCATTGACGATATTGGAAGAGGCGTGGTCTTTTGGATTCGTATCACATATTGCTTCTGACAATGCACCCTTGGATATATCCGTGCTAGTCATTCCGCCATTCTTTGCGTCGCCAGTCTCGGAACCCTCAGCAGGTTTATTCTCAATCTCTTTTGGCGTTTTGAGGGGTGTGTAGACTCGAAAATTAGGTGGGTGCCATGACTTGTATGGGAAGACTCTGGATTGGATGTATGCTGGCAAGCCAACACGAGTTGAATGCATCAGCAAGGACTTGTTGCTAATGATTTTTTGCCGGACCACATGAAGCGAGCCCTCGCTGAGTGATGGGTTTGTGACGAAAACGTATATCGAAGACAGGTACTTTAAAAATGCGTCGCCTAAAAAAAAATTAAACATCAGCAGAGGGTTGTGTGTAAAATCTTACCCAGGAGTTCAAGACGTTCGTAGTCATATTCGAGGCCCGCAGATGGTGTGCAAATGGCGTTGTGTAAGAGATCTTCCCTCACCGCATGATCGAAGAAAGTTGCGTCAAGTTCTTTTACGAGGAGAAGATCATCTATCCTCTTCATTATCGAGGGTAATAGCATCGCAGTCCACAGGGTACTGAAAAGTTAATGTCAATCATTTTCACACACAAAAAAGGCTGGATTTAATTGCCTCGCAGGTATCGTGAATTTTGCACACAATTCCGGAATCAAATCTTGGAACACAGTGAGTATGAAAAGTAAGCAGAATTAAATGACACACATCTGGCGGGCGATTTGGAGGTGCTCGATGGTGGCTTCGACGTTGGGTTGAGGTGGTTGAGAATTGGCTGAACCTTGGAAACTTCAATGATAGGTTGATCGAAATTTGTCAACGTTTCGAGGCCTTTTCGTTTCGCTTTGCAAAACTCGAACAAATTTGGATAGTTAGATTCACGCTGAGTGAACAGATAAGCAAGTGTAATGTTCAAAATGATGGTTAAACATACAGGACTGTCGGTGGGTTTGCTGAGGGGTGTAAGGTCTGTGCGGAGCTTCGCTACCTTGTACCGCCGTGTAAACTCAATGAAACGATCTTGCACGATGGCGTCTTGAAGGTCAGTCACAAGGTCGTCTGCTGAGGTACGCTTGATGGGCACGGCCCAATGCTGACCCGCCAATGAGACGAGGTCCCATGGAATGGTTTCGACAATATCCGGGATTCCCATGTTATTCTCGAGAGGAGGTCGCCAATCGGTTGGTAAGGGAAGGAAAAAGTATGCCGCCTCCTCTAGATAACAGACAAGTGCCTTATTCATGATGGTTCGGCATATTCGGACAGTATATGCATGGACGTCCTTAATGCGTGCCTCATCGAATTGAATTGGCAAAGCTTTTTGAAAATGGATATGGATAGGGATGCCAGAGAAAAAGAGTCTGAAGGGGTGTAGACTAGGAAGAGGCTCTCTGGTCAGAATAACGATGGGCCCAAATGAATTGGAGCCCTCGCTAGGAGACGCGGTGTAAACAATAGTTGGATACAAGACGGATGGGATGGTACTGAGGGTATTTTTCCAAAAAGTTGGAAGCTTTCGGCGGTACGATCTTGTTCCAGATTGCTTGATTTCCGGAAAACAATCCTTTTCTAAATTCTTGTTCCGCTCGTATTCATGCTGGGCACGCAGATTGTAAGGCAGAGGCACGAGTTGACAGTCCAATAACCCGAGTTTGTACAGTTTTTCGCAAGCTTTAAAGCAAGCGGATCGCCTAGCTTCAGCTTTAGACGGGAGAGCATCTCCGGACACCCCATTAATCGGTGTGCCAGGAAGATCGATACTGCAGATGTGTGCTCGAGGAATCCCAAATTCCTTGTGAATATCTTCGAATTCAAAAAGTCTCCGGTTAGTTGTACTCTTCGACTGCATCCTTGATGCGTAGCGATATATGACTGTCGTGGCGTCCTGTAGATATATGCGACCACCCATGGTCGGATCTTGGATGTATTCACCAGAGGTTCCTCCCTGCTCGCCTTCATCCTCGCCATCACTCTCAGAGTGATATGGATTGATGGTTTCTCGCAGACTTTGAGGAGGAGCAGAACTTCCGGGGGAATTGCAGAGAACTTCGGTCCATCGGAGCATTTCGGCATCGAGGTTTGTGATCCGTGACAAGATGCGTCGATGTATATCGTTGCCCCGTTCTACCATGTGAACAAGGTGACTTTCTCGACCTCGAGTGCGGGCACGTACATAGGCATGAGATATTTGGCTCTCGAAGAGGTCGTACCTGAAAATAAACTTATTATTAGGAAATCGATATAACCAAAAAAAAACATACCGAATGACCACTGAGGCCTTCGGAATGTCTAAATCCTCGATAGATTTAGTGGCAATAATTAAATTGCATACCCCCGTTGCGAAATCGTGGAAGATTTTTTGCTAATTCTAAATTAGACAAACGATCTGAAAGAACGGAGAACCACTCAACGTAATGTGTTGAATCATTATTGTAATGGCCGGATCCGACTACTGCTTGAGGACGTAGGAACCCAATACGGTCATCAAGGGTTCGTAGAAGATCCACAAGAACTAACGCAATAGCTCGTCTTTGCACTAGAATTAAGTTAGACCCTCGATTCGATTCGAAGAAATGGCCGCGACAGACCAAAAATAATGCCACGAAAACCTTCACCATAAGACTTGAATGTCCTGAGAACCTGAATTAACCTCAAAAATTTATGGGATACATTAAACCCTTTAGAAGAGGCATCCAGATTCGGCATGGTAAAACTCCAATCTTTTAATATTTTATATATTTTCACTTTAATGCGGTCGGGTGCTGGGGTTTCGGGATCATCCTCGTCGATATCTTCATGCCCAGGCATCAGGGTAGCTGTAATAGCTTTCAGAGCCCTTCGCCAGACCAAGTCAGAGGCACAAGGTCCAACTTCTGCATGAGCATGCTGTGAAGCACGATAATGGCGACGAAAGATGCCTTCCGTAGGATCAACTTGGTGGAGCTGTTTGAGGAGGCGAGTTTCTGAGGTTCTTCGACTGGTGTCATACAATATGACGATCTCATTTGGGCGATCAGGCAAGGCAAGTATTTCAGCTCGTTTTTCCTCTGTCACCCCAAACACCTTGGCATCCAAAGTCAACTCGAGCTTCAACATTTTGGAGTCAAAGTATGACCGGCGATCGGAAGGCGGAGAAGCCAACGCAAAAACTCGAGGGCGCGAGAGTTGGTCCGTTACGCGGTAAAAATCATTCATGATCTGAACGATAGGCATCGAGGAGTGCGAATCTTGATTTTTTATACTCTGTGCATCGAGAACAACCATGAAATGGAGTTGGGTGACAGCAAGGGCGCCCCGTAGGAGCGATTCAAGAAGCAGCTTTACGGTTTCGAGCATGAGTAAATTTATGGAATGCGAAACGGCACAAATTACATGTGAAGGGGCCATAACCACGTCTTTCTTCAAGATTTCGGACCAAGTTTCTAATTCAGGGCGGTGGATTTCTTCGGTGTACTTGCCGACAGAGACATGAACTGCATCGGTCTCGAAGGCGCGCGAGTACTTCTCCATTATAGATAATTCCCTGTAAAATGGCATCAGCGGTACCCCATAACCAAAAAAAGGTTTTCTCACTCAACAATGATTAAAAGAGTTCGAGCCTTTGTAGTGATATTCTTTGGTCGTTGTCGCTCCTGCCCGACGGCCCAAGTTACCAATTCGACGACAAGACTTGTAGAAGCTTAAATAAGAACGATGAGAGTTAGGAAAATCATAAAAGATGCGGCCTTCACATTTTGCAGGGGGAAGGGCAGCAATGGCTTTCAGATGAAGCGTAAATCACAGGCAACAAGATCGAGAAGAAACGCATATTCACTATTCTGATGCTTTGCCTGTTCAAAGACTTGTTCCTTCAGGGTCAATATAGATAACTGAGGCTCATTTTCTTCACGTTCGCGGAAATCTAGGATTTCGGGAAGGCGATTTCGAAGCGAGTCCGGATTTCCTGTCTTGAAGAGTTTCGCAGGGCGCTCAGAGAGAGTTGGATCGTTTAAGTCTGGTTCAAATGCATCTCGCGTTCGCTTAGGGTGAGATATAAATGGGGATTCGATGTCCAGGATAATTTTTGGAGTGTCATCGTGAATGTGAGTATTTTCAAGATCTGTGTTGGGGGAAGAAGGGGTGGTGAGTGACGGTGCCGGGCTAACTTGAGGATTCTTTGATAATGCCTCTTCGTCTTTCCATGTTTTTTTCAAAATCTTCAGCATAAAGAACCGGGAGTAGATCGAAGGGTCGTATTCGATACTAAAACGTAAAGTTGGAGACGGATATGCGAGGAGGTATTCGACAACTTCAAACAAGAGTTCAGCATGAATCGCACGATTAGGTAATAGAAGCTCTGTTTCTGGCACTGCCAAACGACGCTTCGACCTAATACAACAATGCGTTTCTCCGCGTTCTTGCTTGCTCTGGTTATAAAGGATTCAGCGTAACCCACAGCTATTCTTATCTATTCTGTTTGTGTTTGAGCCAGTATCTGAGCTCCCCTGAATTTTGATACAGGCCTCAAATCTTCAATGAGCTTCAACAATTCACCACTTATAACTGCACTCAAGCACGATGTTGAGACGCTGCCACATTCCAAAGTCATTAGATTGCCGCATCCGCGAAGGCGCGTTGTTTCAGAGCCGTGTCTGCCTGAAAGGCTTCCAACATCCAGTGCGTTTTTGCGCTGATACATTATTGCTGACCCGAAATTTCGATCTTAAGGATTTATACAAAGAGAGGCAATCAATCTCGCCCCGAAAGAGCTTTTGAGGCAAAAGCTGAAGACTTCAATGGAGGAAACTCTCCAGAACGAAGACACAGTGCAGCAAGATCGTTTCGATGATACTCGGCGGAGCTTGCCACCATCCCCGCGGTCTGCATCCTCGATAAGGTCTTTGGTTCGGTCTATGGTTGGCCATCGTGCAGGGCGAATGCCATCCGCAGGTTGGGAAAATTTACAGGTATGAATTGGGTATGAAAGTACTACATTTCTGTGACATCTCTCAATGAATCCTTGGCCTGCCTTTGAAGCCTTATGAAGTGATGAAAGCAGTTGAGGAAAAAGATATCATATTTTTGATGGAGATCAGGGATAAAGCATTTCCGGTCAGTTCAATTCTTATATGGGGTGTCCAACTTCTTTAAATTTCCAGAAAACCAGCTTTTGCTACAGAGTTCTGGTGGGGAAACTCCTCTTGTACATGCTATCCGCACCGGAAACAAAGATGTTGCGATCGTCCTCCTCGGTGCATTTTCTCGATGGATTAACTATCTCGAGGATGCGGATATCCGGAAGGCACAAACTCAATCGTATCTAAAGACGCTGCGTGAGTATCATCGTGAAGGTTTCTTCCTTAATTCAACGCTTGTTCAGGCGTTGGGCTCAAACTTGCTATCAATGAGGGTTTGGCAAAATCTCAGAACGACCTTATCGCCTCGTTCATGCAAACTCTTGTCATGAGTGAGGGTGATAAATGGGTCTATTCACAAGCATCTACCGTCTCTAGGGCTCTGAACGCTGGTCCAGAAGGTACACCTGTCCGAGTGGCTGGAGAAGCGGTGCGAAGGTTCGCAACCAAAGAGCTCGGAAAAGCAGATTTGATCGCATCGTTGGAGGATTAGTAAGTTTTTCACGGCCCTCTTGAACTTCTTGGTTGACAAGTCGAATTCACAGTGTGGCCAATGCTACTGCGTGAGATTCTCTACTCCCCATATAGAAAGATACGCAGAGCTAAGTATGTCGTTATAGAGATTTACTGATGTTCGGCGCATGGGCCAACGCTTTGCAAACAATAAAAGGTGCTACTATGCCTGTAAGCCTTACAACGCACGACTATTCCTCGTTAAATTAAAACATTCCCTCATTTCAGTCATATTACTTCGCACGCGACGACCGGGTTTACAAGGCCTTCACGGAGCGGTTGGATACCCATAAAGCAGATATCAAGCGCTCATGCAGTCGACGCCTCAAGTGGCAACTACAGGTCCTGAGGGACGGATTGGAAGGTCGATCAGTTACGTATAGGGTACGTCCACGTCAACTCGTGGAGATAATCAGGTACTCATTCGCGACACATCGTAGAAAAAAATTGAGTTATTGGCAAACAAACTTCATGAAGGCGAAGGCATATGACATGGTTATAACCCTGAGACTATTGTATACTTTCTAATGACACTTTCATCATTGGGGGCATACCAAATTGAAGTTTTTCTAGTAACAAAGGACGCAAAGCATTATTTATTGCTCGATAAAGGTGCCGTGTTGGGGAGAGATCACACCCAAATCACTGGCGTATGTTCGAGCACAAATCAAAAGAAAGGTCACTGTTGCAGTGGTTCAAATCCGCCACCCTAGGGATTTGAATTACTGTAGTCTGTTCGGAATCGATTTGATTTTGGCCTGCCTCTAGGAGGATACATTATACTTGAACTATTATATTTATGTGTATGCAGGTATCTAGCAAAAACAGTTATTGCAACACTTTGAGGTCCTTCCACCTGACGAATGCACCGATGGCAAGGAGGCTGAGAACAGCAGGCGCCAAGTCGAGCTGAACAACGGTATATATCCATAGCGTGGCCAGTGGAGGACACTGAATATCGCCAAGTCAGATTGTAAAAAATTTCTGCCATCTTCGCACTCACCTGCTTCATGTTCACCAGCCAGGATGCATTGTTCAAAAGAAAAATCATCCGGCTTCCCACTGTGAAGGAAATGACAAAAAGGAGGGCTTGCATTCTTCGGTCTTGCTTGTACCGAGTCGCTGGATACAAGGATGAAGGTGACCATCTTTTAATAGATGAGCCCTTTATTACGCACTGTAAAATATAAAAAGGGAAAGGACTGCGAGCGTAAGTTTAACCAGGATATATTGCACAGGCAAAAAATCATACTGGGAACGCCCGGAATCATTCTGTCCATAATGACCTCAAACGAAGCAGTCTTGCCATATTGGTGTCGGATAAGGCTGCCAGAACAGCAGTCAGAGAGAAGTAAGCGGCATCGGATAGAACGCGAAGTACATCTCCATCAATAGAAGAATCGCAGAGAAAGGTATGATTAACAGGATAGCGTTGAATATTTCGTCAGATAGTGGTGTAACCTCATCCAAGACTTCTGGCGCGGTCTCCCCAGGACGCAGAGTCATGACGGACGGCGATTCGAGGGCAGCATCCTGTGAGTCGAGGATGCCCGATTGTTTGATAAAACGCCATGTTTCATCATCTGATATTTCAACAAGAGGTTTGCTGAGCTGAGGACGAGGTGATGCTTGCGAGGGTGGAACGAGTGGAATGGATGCCGAATGCTGCACTTTGCGCTGGCGAGCCATGGAGGGTGAAGAAACGTTATGACGTACTCGGTCACAACTACGTTCCGACCTACTACTTACCTGCAACCTAAATGTCCGCACAGGATGAAACCACTCGCCTACTCAAGATTCTCGAAGGCCATGGCCAATCATTCTTGGATTCTTTCTCTTCGGTAGACCACGAGGAGAAAAAAAGAAAAAGCACGTCAGGTAAGTCAACCAGCCCGGAGAAGAAACGGAAAGTGGAGGAACCCTCGTCCGATGAAGAATGGTTTGGCATAAATACCTTAGAGTTTGGAGACCAATCTGGGGATGAAGAAGACTGCGGTCAATCTGGCAGTGGTACGTCTCGTACATAACGACGTTCTCTATCGACGTTACTCTGAATTGTCCACCCTTCCCTAGAATTTGAACACACTGATGATGAATTCACTACTGTCAAAGTTGACGACAAAGTTCTGGTGTTTTCCGACCCAAGTGCAAGAGACATTGCAACCCCAATTGACCATACCTCTAGAGCACAAATGAAGGCCTTCATGGTGAAATTCTACATATTACTTACTTCGATGACAAGCTGACAATAGGGTTTCAGTCATCTAAAATCTCGAAGTTGACGTCGACTTCCTTGGGACCTACTAAGTCAACCAAAACACCAGCTGAAGAAGAAGACAGGTATTTATTTGATGAAACTTGGTTCCGTTATATTGAATACATTGCAGAACAAATGCCCAAAATGATGCTCTTCTGCACAAACTAGTTCATACCAAGCTACTCTCTGGCTCATTAACTACGGAGTTGGATCTTTCTCCGGCCATGAGGAAGAAGGCGTTAGCAGGGAGAGTCTTGGAATTGACGGGCGAAGCCAAGTTAGGAAAAGGGGAAAAATCAGTTCGCAACGCAGAAAAGAATAAAGCGGCAAAACGAGTCCGGGAGGGGTTATCACACAAACAAAAAGTGAGAGGGAAGAAAGAACTGGAAGAGGTAAGTGCTACCCTTTGGATCTCGAACAGCAGACGTCAATGAGAGATCAGGCGAAAAATTTGGGCAACTATCATCCGACCTTGAAGAGAGTCTTCGAAGCGACAACATCGCGTCCAGCCACCCGGAAACGTGAAAAAGGACTGAAGATGGGTGTTGGTAAATTTAGCAATGGTTCACTTCGTCTCAGCCGCGACGATGTCGATACAGCTATGGGCGGGTTTGGCTCAGGATCATCAACACGAGGAGTAGCTCCGCGAAGTGGACGGGGACACTTTGAACGACGGAAATAATCTGTTGAGTGAGGCAACCAACCTTCTCTTTCGTATGTAAACGCGAGTTTGCAAAGCAGTTAAATTTCCAAAAGCAATTTTCGAACCTGATGTCTGCACTGTCCTCATGGCATCGTATGATAGATGCGTATTCTACATATGCTCGATTTGCCCATGGTAGCTGACGTTCCAAAAAGGAGAGTGTTTCAAACGTCTTTGGCTTTCTCGATGGACACTGGGCAACTTTCTGCATGGTTCCATCAGTCAAAATTTTTTATGTTCATCCACGTCGACATACATTGGAATTTGGTTCCCTCTCTCATCAATCAAAATCGTTTTTGTCGATGCAGACGAAGTCATACTGGCTGGGGAGGATAGCCAAGGTGGTTGGCTACCAACAGGTTCAACTCAAACCGCAGGTGGCAGATCTTAGAAGTTAGGAATCTCACTTAATTTCTCCTAAATCATGTGGAACTGTGTTTCCCTTAGTCCTGCGGCACCACCAACTCAGAATGCTAGCAGCCAAGAGGAAGGGAATGACTGCACGTACTCTTCATGAGACATGTACGGCCCGTTCCTAAGTCTTCCGTGTTTGTATGTGTGATCTCGAGTTGACGTTGGCGACTGGTCTCTAAGAAAGATACGGCGAAGGTGAGGCAATTAACAAGTCGAGTTTAAAGTGGTAATACCGATATAGTTCTTTCCCAAACTCATCGTGAACAACAATTGGCGCGCTCTTTCCTGTGTGACTACCCTGACCTTGTCTTCCCCTCTTGCCGACTCTGTAATTTTATATAACAATTAACGAACGCAAAATTACTGGGGGGTAGGTACCTTGTAATTTCATTCCCGTCTTCATCTTGAAAGACAACATTCAAGCCAGCGGGGACGATGTAGTGGTAAACTTCCGGTTCTGAGTCTCCGTCGTTCCAGATCTCATGTTCACGTATCGCAGGCTAACATAGGGTCAGTATCCCTCCGAGTTATACACTGAGCGGACTACCTCGATAGTTTCTGGTGGATGGTCGTCCCACTGGGACATCCGCCTTCTGCTTACATTCTCATCTTGCCGTTTCAGGTTCGAAATCGATTTCTACCTCAAACCTCGGTTCCGAGCAGCTCTGAAAAAAGATGGCAGGTTTTGACACACCTGGCTCTCTGGTTTTGATATTCCTCCCATTGAATAATCGATATAGGTTCTTTCCTGTGAGTTGATGTTCGACTCTTTCCTCAGTGTTGGAATCGCCGTTGCATCGTTGTAGAAGTCTCCATCCAGTGCAGGAACTGCATGATGCACGCGGTTCACCCAACTCCTCCCTTCGCTTCCATAAAGGTCGCTCCTAGATGCTCCTAGTTCGGAGTCATCTCGAATTGACTCCCTGTGAACTGAAGGGATGGGGCTCCATGACCGAGTTAGGGCTATTGGAATCGTTGCTGGAACCTGGGAGTAGCGATGAACACTGGACATGTATTGGCTAGCGACTGGTGTGCTTTGGGGGATCACAGAATTTGTTTCTCGATCGATCTCGTGTTTATGGTGCGTTAAATGTGATGGAGGGGAGGAGTGATTATGCATCTCCACACGACTTTGTGTCGTACCATGGTATGAACGGTTCGTTGGCAACAACTGAGAGGTTGGAATTACAGGAACGGTAAATCGAAACTGAAGAACGAATTTAAGATTAACGCCTGACCTGCGTCGGAGACACTGATCGGTTTTCGTGCTGATGAAAAGTTCGAGGATTCCGATCCTCAACGGTCTCTAGATGGGCAGTGGTAGAAGCATATGGTGCCTGGTGATGTGTTTGGCTTTTGGCAGACTTCGTTAGCTTGCGTCTCAATTTATGCGCTTTGTCGGTTGCGGGCTCAGTGAATGCTGGAGGCTTTCCATTTTTTCCGTCGTGTTTATGGAAGTTCTTTAGGAATGTGAATGGAGGGGGCGGCATCGTAGAGAAAACGTTCACGGGGGCTCGCTGTATGAAGGAACATTGGCGATTTCTTTTTATACCATACAAAAGGGCACGAGGGAGCCATGTGTGTGCTCTATAACCCTAGATCATAGTAGTAGTAGACGGGTGTAGCCGTGGCTCTGCCACACCATACGGTAGATTAGATTAGATACGTAGACACATCAGTGGCTGTGCACGTCCAGCACGTCGCATCTGTACAGAACATCCCACTTTGCCTGCGACGCCACACCATACGGCCCCGTCCGACGCGATTCCACTTGGTTCGCCGCCTCCTCCTGCCAGATGAGCCGTGTCCAACGGAGACCCAATTTTTACCACCATGATCATGACTACGACTTTGTACCCTCGGTGAGCTTAGACAACTCTCATTACTGTGGAGGTCAATAGAGTTGACATCTCTCACTAAAAGGAACAAGAAATTGAAAGCGAAAATGAATAAAGAGTTATAACTGAGTAATAGGGTTCCCATGGATTTCATTTGATTGTAATTGCCGTATTTGAGCGAGCGCTTGTGCAACTTTGCCAATAGCATCGGCTGTGGCGCCCACAGAAACTGGGTCTAGGGCGTTGGAATTTGACGAAACGGATGTAAGTCTTCCAGAAAGTGCTTGAAGAGACGCTTGTAATGCTCGAGATGTATCATCTAAAACTGATCCACCCAAGGAATGGGTGGGTACAGGGTGTGCATCTTGAACACTGGGCTTTAGAAGATGTGTCGAATGGGATGACTCCTTAAGGAGATAAGGATAAAGGAAATTCGTTAGAAAAAAAAAAGCGGCCCACCCCTTCATTCGAGTGGCGTCCAAAAGATGAGACAAAAGGTAGTCGATTTGGTGGCTATAACAAGGACTAAATTGGATGAATTCGTATCAACCAATGCTAGCACGTACTGGAGAGGTGATTTGGCCAGCTTCGCTGTGCAAAGTATTGGGCTCTATCTGGACATTACTTTCAAAGGGGAGAAGGGTCTCCCTTCCAGCCCAGTCGACCTGTGTGGTGTAAGTATTGCCACAAATCACGCATTCCTGTGTTAACGATCAATTGGACGTTAACCGATGAGGGCTGAAAGACATATCACACCTTCCTTGGATCCTTTTCCCCACCCGATTTTGGAGGACGAATAAGGGGGACGCCATAGCACGAGTCGTTCGGGCACTCATCACCAAGCATAGCCCACCCTTGCAAAAGTTTCTTTCCGATCGCTGATGAAGCCTGATCGGACTGTTCGCGGCGGCGTCGGGTTACTTCTGTGTCAGCCAATGGCACAAATATAGGGGATTCCGGTGCCGCTGAGAATTCTGTTGGCGGGGTTGATGATCTGGAATCAGGAGACTCTGATGAAGCATTTGAGGTGGAGGAGATAGCTGGCACAATATTTTCTGGATGGTTTTCTCAATCAATCTACCAGGGCGTGAGGTGAGCCAATGTACCTTGTAATTTACCCCCGGTGCACTTGACACAGAATGTAGTGATTGGTGTCTTGCCTGTGGGGGATCTCAGGAGAGGGACAGAACAGCCCACTGTTGGACACGATTGGTCAGTCAGGACCTAGAAATATTGATGCTCAGATCAATTTTGCGCCAGGTAGTAGAACCTAACTGACCCATCCCCTGAGCATATAGTCACCAAGTTCTTGTGAAATATCGGCGATAGTTGTCATGATGTATACTTACTCTACGAAGACTCGGAAAAAGCAGCTTAGCGCGTCAGATCACGTGTGAATATTGTTACAGTGCCACGACATGACACTATGGATTTCCTTCTCCTCTCTTGGTGCACTTTCAGGTCGGCATTTAATCAGGCATTGCCCGCCATTGTCTCATGAAGTGGGGCAGCTACTGGCTAGAATGTCTGCTGGCGGCTTCTGTTCTCGCTGTTAATGGCTTTCGGTGGTTTCAAGCAACGGATGCCTCAAGTCCACTCAAGCGTTCCTCGGGTTGGACCCCGCAGCGGAAACTTGCCGCTCGGTGTGTATCAAACTTCTTTCAGAGTACCTCTCTCTCCTGACGTGAGATAGCGAGAAGACGCGAGAACTTTGGTATCACGGCTTCGACAACTACATGACCTTCGGTATGTTTTTGGTTAGATCCCTGATTTTACTAACCAAATTACCCGGCCTAGCATTTCCAATGGACGAGGTTTGGTCTATCCATACCATTTTTCACTCAAGCTCACGTAGTTCTTGAAAGCTGACCCCCATATCGTGTTCCGGCCAAGGACCAGACTGGGGTAATCCGTGAGTATGCATTTGTTAACCTTGTACTTACACATTGTTGACTAGGTCATTTTCAAGAGCCAATATAGCTGCGAATGATGTTGCTGGCAACTTCTCATTGACTCTTATCGACATCCTGGATACTCTCGTTGTCCTAGATGACCGTCAAGGTTTTGAAACGGCAGTCCGGAATGTCATTGATTGGGTGTCCTTTGACGTCAACACCAAACCTCAAGTCTTTGAAACTACAATACGTGTCCTCGGTGGTCTCTTATCTGGACACATATTTTCCAATCAGACGGGGCAGCCGTTTTATTTGCCATGGTACAGAGGGGAGCTTCTGTCTCTTGCACACGACCTCGGGAAGCGATTGTTGCCCGCTTTTGCTACACCTACAGGTCTCCCATATGCTAGGGTACTTATATGACACCTTACCTTTAATTTCATTAATTTTATCTTTGTTTCTCAAGATTAATCTTCGGCACGGTGTAGCCAAGGGCGAAACGGTGGAGACATGTATGTCAGTACTTCTTGTTGGCTCAAGCAGTGTGATTTGACCAAAGTTAATAGGTACTGCAGGAGCAGGCTCTTTGATTCTTGAATTTGCCACGCTCAGTCGCCTGACTGGCGACGATCGCTTTGAGAAGGCAGCTCACAAAGTGTGACCCATCCAGATATCCCTTTTGTGCTCCTCGCTCATCTACAATAGGCATTTTTCGGTATTTGGAACCGAAAGTCAGAGATAGGTTTAGTTGGAAACACCATAAACACGCGAAGCGGGGTGATTCAGCTTCTTCGTTCTGGTTTCGGCTAGAAAATCTGAACTTGAGCATGACAGGCTTGGATGCACCCTGAGACAACAGGAATCGGGGCAGGGATCGATTCTTTTTATGAATATGCTCTCAAGTGGTATATTATGAGTGGTTAATCTTTCTCTAAACTATTTATCTTGCCCTTTCCTCACGCCGTGTGTTGCCTAGGTGAAATCGAGTTTCTCGATGTCTGGGACGATGCTTACGCAGCCATTATGCGATACTCACGAGCCAAAGATGGATATTGGGTAAGTATTTATGAACTACCTATCAAATTCAAATTTCTAACAGTAATTCAGTATCGAACAGTCAACATGCACAGTGGTGATGCAGCATACTTGACTGTTGACTCATTGTCGGCCTTCTGGCCAGGGCTACAAGTTTTAGCTGGGGATGTTCAAAATGCAATTAAATTGCACATGATCTGTGAGTATTTTCGTCGGTGGCTTTGTTTATCCCTACTTATCCGTTAAGTATTCAGATTATAATCTTTGGAAACAACATTCTGGTCTGCCTGAGGTCTATGATACAAACTACAAGCAGGCTACCTCCCATCAATACCCTTTACGACCAGGTATTCTGACATTAAATTGCAATTGGCTGGCGCAAGTTTCTGATAATTTTCTCAGAATTCATTGAATCTACATGGTATTTATATCGAGTAAGGACGTTTTCTATTCTAAACAATATGCTCTTCTTCTAATTGTAACCAGGCCACTCGAGACCCCTTCTACCTAGACGTTGGTGAAAGGGTCTTGTTCGACCTCACCACCCGAGCCAAAGTTGCTTGTGGTCTGACTGGAATTCAGGACCTTCGAACGAACAAACGCGACGACAGGATGGAATCCTTTGCTCTCTCGGAAACCTTGAAGGTATTCGCGACCCCCTTTTGTCGACTTAGCCTAACCGGGCTTGTAGTATCTTTATCTCCTTTTCGATGAAGAGAATGCTCTTCACTCAGATGATTCCAATTATGTGTTCACCACGGAGGGCCATATCCTGACACTTGGTCGAGAACATATAAAGCCAAGAGCTCCATCTCGAAAACGGATGCGCACTATTGAAAACCATCAATGCCCAGCATATATTCCGTTTACCCGGGTATTCGATCATCGTCAGAGGCGCTCCGGTCTTGTTTATGGAGTTCGATCGCGACCAGACGTAGATTATGCCCGACATCTGGTTGGGTCCTCACCAACTTCCGCGGACGAACAGTTCTTTTCTCCTGAAGGCTGGTGCGAGAGACCAAAAGTTCAGCCTTATGTGAGATTTCGTTTCCTCTTCCATTCACGCCCCGTTCTGACTTGATACCCCTAAGACATTCGAATTCGTTCTGGCTCCGAATGGCAGGTCTGTACCAGAAGATTTAAGCCCGAGTTTGTTAAAGTTGGCCGTCGTTCCCGATGGCTATGTAATCCACAACGTCACTGGCGTGCGAACACAAATCGTGCAACGCTTAGATGGTACAGGGTATGATATTCGGAAATGTTAGTGGAGGCAGTGCTTTAAAGAAATTTGCTAATCGACATTGAAATTTCAGTGGGACAGTACCATGTTCGTCCAGGACATATGGTTTATGTCAATGATTCGACAATATTTGCATCGCCAGGCGACGAAACAAACCTTGCACAAGATGAATTGCATCGTCGGGACGCCGAAGTGCGCTTGCGTCTATTTACCGCCGATATGGACCCGATGCTCCAGGTTGAAACCAGTCATCTCACCCAGAAAGGGTTCGACATCTCCGTCTCTGGGTTTACGGCGCGATTTGGAGCGGATCTTTCATCATATGTCACCCTGGATCCAAACAAAGAGACGCCCCGATTGCGAACTACCGTGGGCGTTGCAGTCCGCCGGGATCCTAGAAACTTGTACGGATGTGATTTATACGAAGGCGATCACCCCGACAGTATGTTAGTGGTGCGGAGGGGGCATTGCACGTTTTTAGAAAAACTCCTCCATGCACGCGACGCTTTGGCCGCCGGCATTATCATCATCAGCGACGAAGACGCAGGTATTAACCCAACTGCCAACCCGGATGAGTTGGCAGTGGCAGGCGACCTCGACGATGTTGCAGTTATCCTATTGCCGAAGAAAATTGGCGAGACTTTCCAAGAGCTGGTAATCGCAAGCGAACAACTCAATTCGCTGCAAATTATGATGACTCTGCATCAAGCTCTGGGAGATGGTGGTGATTCGGGTTATGCACCGATAGAAAATGAAGAACAGCCTAAAGATCTCAATCGGATATTGTACATCAATGGTCACCCACTAATAAACACGCGTCTATTGGTTTAATACCTGTTTCACTCAGCATTACATTTAATCCTCCGTCTGAATGACGGAATAGACTGGACCGTCTAGTTTGGAAGCTCCCTTGAGGATAAGTAGTTCAATCACAAAAAGATACTCTAGTGTCTTGCCGCCTAGTTTTGCAACCAGCTCGCCAGCGGCTTTAGCAGATCCTCCTATGCTTTATGAGAGAGATTCAGAAGACATTGAGATATATTCACCTGTTGCCAATAGGTCATCAATGACCACCACTGTTTGGCCTGGCTTTATTGCATTTGCTTGCATCTCGAAGGAGTCCTTCAAGTTGCAAGATTAGTCAGGTCAAAGAGCAAAGAGTGTACCAGTTTGGACCAACCATGCCATATTCTTTCTCGTAACTTGTAGAAATGCACTCTCCAGGTAACTTTCCAGCTTTCCTGACGGGAACGAAGGCAGCGCCAAGTCTCAACGCAACGATAGGGCCAAACAAAAAGCCTCTAGCATCGAGACCCACTATAACGTCAATCTTCTTTTTTTGGGAAATTCCAAGGGTGTGCGAAGTTATGTGTTGTACAAGATGGGTGATCAGAGTTTCGAAAACGAGTGGGTGTTGGAGGATGGGAAAGACGTCCAGAAATACGATGCCCTGCCCCAGTATCAGAACAAGGTAAAAAGGAAAGGGCAACAAAGAAAAAACCTTCTTAGGGAAATCAGAGTGAGATGTTAAATGGCTCTTGATAATATCGACGTCCGCCATTTTTCTCAACAGAGGTGAAAGAGGTGCAGGGGAATCTAACAGGCAAAGGGGTCTACCGCAGCTTATCTTATCACAGATTCAAGTTATATAAGGACTTCATAAAATTGCCTGATCAGAACTTCGATGCAATGGTCGATGTGATGTATGCATAACAAATGGGCATAACAGTGATGTACGAAACCGACTACAACGGATAATCTACACAGACTCAAGGATCTCAGGCTCCTTGAATTCTTTGGCGACCCGTGTGCCTGTCTCCTAAAGTAAGCGTTATAAGTAAGAACAAGCTCAAGGGTGTAGCATGGAACGTACGTCTGTTGACTCGCCGTGCAGCTCAAGTAACTTTGAGACATCGAACTTGGGTGCCTTCAAGATTTTAGCCTTGCGCACGTAGACATTTTGCAGAGGGTAAATGCTGCGAGAAGCTTTTTCAATCTCCCGTCCAATGGCTTCCGGTACAAACTTCTGCACAAGCTCCTTCAAGTCGCACGTTGTCGCCTCACGGGTCATGATCTCAAACATCTTTTTCCTAATCTCCCGAATCTGACTGGATTGGGCGTAGGTAGTTTTACGGACTTGTGATGGGCGGCGTTTGGTGAAACCGATGGCGAAGAGTCTGAGAAGGTAGCCATCAGTCGTCTTGACGTCGACGTGGGCCTCAATTAGGGTTTGCCATTTGCGAACGAGCGATCGGAGTTTGTCCGACGTGAAATCCATGCCATGGAAATTGGTGAGGCAATTCTTGCCCTGGATTTCATCGATGCGTAGCTTGATTTTGCGGAATGACTGCTCTTCATCTTTGTTGAGGTCGGCCAGGGAGATTTCAATGATACGACCTTTGAGGGAGTCGTTTGCGTTTTCTAGGGAGAATTTATGAGATGCATGGGAGACAAGTGGATAGACGACATACTCAGGCCCTGCGACCTGTTGGCGAGGGTCTTGCCGACATTTCGGACCTCGAAGATTGAAGGGGCCTTGATGTCATACCAATCTACGTGAGATGTAAATGAGCGACTACTGGAGCAGACAGCAGCAACGCACCCTTTCGCGAGAAGGGGTCTACGACCTTCTTCTTGATGCCCTTTTTGCCTTTCGATAGGCGCTTGTTCTATGTGCAACGATAAGAAAGACCTCCGTGAACGGTACCGACAACGACGAACCTTTCCTACAGCCATTCTTGATGAGTACCGGGCCTTGAGAACGAGCGGGATGGCTGTATCAAGTTTTGGAGGTTTGGTAGTGTTATGCCTGTGGCTTGAAACCTTAATTCCGGGAACTGCATAACGTTTTCCCAGGAAGGCCGTCACATGATGCTCTCCCGCTCAGAGTTCGAGTTGGCCTGCGAGGCGTTTGCTCGTCGACATTCCTCCTGGTCATGGGTCCCCGCACAGCGATCAGGATATGGCTATCTCACTCGATTGACGGCACATTTCATGACACCTTCAATCTCGGAGGAAGACCAGCTTTTTTTCGATCAACCTGAGGAAGACGATAGTGCAACTGCAGACGCTCAACCTTCACGCCAACCGTTGTCTGTACAAGAGTACATTGTATATTCTGCGTCGTTCAATGTACCAGCCTTTTACTTCACCATGTATAACACAAGTGTGTTTTTGCGAAACCTGTTCAATTCGGCCCATCTCACATCCCGCAGATGGCGCGCCGCTCTCCCTAGATGACATCCTGCAGACCTCCATCTTCAAGTTGAAACGCCCCTTAGGGTCGGAGACAACCACCTTTGCGCTCACCCTTCCGTCTGCTTCGTTTCCATTGCTCTCGCAGGGTGATCACCCCACCCTTGGCACCCCTTGTTGGTACTTTCATCCCTGTGAGACCAACACAGCAGTCAACGAATTCATGACAGAAGTGGAGCAGGCAGATTGGACCCGGGAGATGAAACTTGTTCGATGGCTGGAATTGTGGCTTATGATAGTTGGAAGTATTATCAATCTTTAGAATACACCTACTTACCCGTGGTTGTGGTCCGACTTGTAATTTGTCGTATCATATCTGATCAAGTATTCGCGATTATCGGAAGGGTCCAACCATATTTTATTTAAAAACCATCATGCTCTTGTCGCATTTCGCATCCTCTCGTATCTTCACCCCATCTCTCGCTCGTTCAATGGTGCGTTTGTTCTCCTCCTCTCCGTTTCTTGTTTTCATCATCCTCTAGTCTAACGAGGTCGTCATCGTCTCCGCTTCGCGCACGCCAGTCGCCTCCTTCAATGGTGCCCTCAAATCCTTCACTGCTCCTCAACTCGGCACTATCGCCCTCAAACACGCTCTCGAGGTGGGCAAAGTCGATCCTGCATCCGTGGAGGAGGTCTACTTTGGAAACGTCGTACAAGCCGGTGTTGGTCAGTCTCCCGCTCGACAGGTTGCTCTCGCCGCAGGTCTCCAAACCAGCTCGGACGCGACCACGATCAACAAGGTCTGTGCAAGCGGCTTGAAATCCATCATGCTCGCCGCCCAGAGTATCAAACTCGGTGAGAGATCCGTTGTCGCCGCAGGAGGCATGGAAAGTATGAGTAATGCTCCGTATGTATTCCCTCTTCAGTTTATACTGAATTACCCTGATCGGATCTCTCTTTTAAAGCTTCCTCCTTCCCCGTCAGAACCCGGTTTTTGGAAAATTTACTACACGAGACTCCCTCGAGACCGACGGCCTTTGGGATGTCTATAACGATTTTGCAATGGGCAACTGTGGAGAGCGTGCTGCCGAAAAACATGGCATTACGCGTGAAGCACTGGATGCGCATGCTCTGGAATCCTACGCTCGTGCGGCTCGTGCATGGAAGGAGGGCGCATTTGACGCTGAAATTATCCCCATCACAATCAAAGGCAAGAAGGGCGACACCGTTGTAAGAGAGGATGAAGAATATAAGAAGGTAATCCCCGACAAGGTTCCCTCCCTCCGATCCGCATTCAAGCAAGGAGGCATTATCACAGCTGCCAATTCTTCTCCTCTGAGTGATGGTGCTTCAGCGTTGATTCTCATGTCGGCAGCGAAAGCCGAGGAGCTTGGCCTGAAGCCCCTTGCTCAGGTTATCTGTATGTCACGCTTACCTTGACAGCCACTTCAATTTTCTAACTCCATTTTAGCCTGGGCTGACGCTGGTGTTGACCCCATTGACTTTCCCGAAGCTCCTACAAAAGCCCTCCCTATTGCTCTGCAGAAGGCCAACCTCACCGTGAACGACATTGCCCAGTTTGAACTGAACGAGGCTTTCTCTGTCGTCGTTCGTATTGCAGAGAAGGTTTGCAATATCGACCCCGCCAAGATTAATGTCAATGGGTACGTTCCATCGAACTCGCCCATTTTACTGTCTTAATGTACCCGATTTTAGCGGCGCTGTTGCGCTTGGCCATGCTATCGGCAACTCCGGTTCGCGCATTATCGTCTCTCTCGTGCACTCTCTCAAGTCCGGGGAATATGGAGCTGCCGGTATCTGCAACGGGGTAAGCTAAAACTTCTTGTTTCCTTTACTCTGGTTCCTAATTGCTCGGACCAGGGTGGTGCTGCATCAGCGCTTGTCCTGAAAAAGCTATAATCTTCTGTATTCGTGTGTTGTCTACCATAGCCGTGCTACTTGCATCTAGATGCGAAAAATTGTAATGACTCAACCAGTTTTCAGTGGCTACAGCTCGATAACATGAGAGAGTGATGCCTTTTTAGATGGTAGAATGTGCTGCGCGATAAAATTGGCACCTCAACTTCGGCGTGTTTTCTCAGAGTATGTCTTTCCCTGATGCCACACGTCCTAGATCGATTCATTGAAGGCTTACCTTCCCTCATTTTCTCTATGTTAAGCTTGAGGTTATCTTTCCATGCGGTGTGCCGGAAACTATCTATGTGAACTATGAGATATCCTCAAGTGCCAATAAAAAGAAATCGAGCTTGGCTCTCTTGGAGCGGTTCGATCTCTCTCCTGCTCATCCGCCCAACCCATGGTCACTGAAATTAAAGCTCAGGAAGGCGAGAAGCCAGCGCTTTCTGCAACAGGCGGCCTTGATGGGAAGTTCTCTCCGGACCTCGACGATGGAGATGAGGCACTCCAGCTGCTTGGAGTTGAGCGTACTACTCACTTCTCAGAGGAATTCAACGAGAAATTAAAATGGAAGCTCGTATGGAATCGTTTACCCCTATATACTAATACCCCAAAATATTATTAACACACCTGCAGGACCGGCTCATTCCACCACTGTGTGCCGCAGTCTATTTTACACAATTTCTGTGGGTCCTTCACATTATTTCTCGTTTAATTCTATACGCATTTATGTCTCTTAAGCGATAAGACATCTTTAAACTATGCAAGGTAAGAACTAGCCGTTGAATGGAACCTGTAGATGTCGAACCTTATCATCTTCTAGCATCATGGGACTTCCCATTGTTGGCCAGGTGAGTTGACCCTTTTGCCAACGTCGTATTTGCCAGGCCGACTCCTCTCAGCATTACAACTTGGTTTCGCTTGCATTCTATCTTGGTGCGTCCGGATGTGCGCTATTTGGGGCTATCGTGAATAACGCAACTCAAATAGGTTTCCTCGTATGGGAGTTTCCAACTGTGTATATCTCCCAGAAGACTAGGGTCGCAAAATATCTAGGTAACTCTGTTCCTTCTCCATATTGCATTCAACAATTTGAATGGCCTATCTTAAAGGCGTCAATATTTGTATATGGGGTGTTATACTCATGCTCCATTCCGTTGGCACTTCGTTTGGTGCATTTTTTGCACTTCGTTTTCTATTAGGTCTGTCCCTCCCATCAGTGCATTTGTGCGACAGTTCGAAATGAGCAAGGACAGGGATGTGCGAGAGCTGTGTAGCACCTAGCCTTATCCTCCTTATATCAATGTTCTACAAGAAGAACGAACAGGTTAGTCCCGGATTCATCTGACATTAAATAGTTAAGCTCAGGATTCGCCATTCCTCCTCTAACCCAGGCGAAACGAATTTCTTGGTTCTACGTGATGGTCAGCAACCGTCTCTCTGAATGATTTTAACGAAATCTCAGTGGTTTATTATAGAATGGGCTAACCCAGATATTCGGGGGTTTCGTCGCATATGTGCGCGTTCTTCCCTTCTCTGCGACTAAAACATAGATCTCACAGCGTGCAGGGAATTTCTTTCTATGATGGGCACCTATTGGCACCGTATAAAATCATCTATATTCTACTCGGCGGTCTTGCAATCGTGGTTGGGATTTGTGTCCTCATCTGGCTTCCGGACTCGCCCGTTCATGCCAATTTCCTCACAAAAGAAGAGCGTATTGCGGCTTTGGAACGCGTCCGGGACGACTCTGGAGGAACGGAAAATAAGCACCTTAAAAAGGGACAAATCGTGGAAGCATTCACGGATATCAGAACCTGGTTAATTGTGCTGACAACCTTGTTGAGTGCATATTCCGCAAATTCTCTGACTTCGCCCATAGTAGTAAATGCACCTTCCCATAGCGAGTATCCCAAACGGTGGACTTTCCAACTGTGAGTCCTGAGCACAGCAAACAGACGACGGACGTAATTCACATCCACTGGCAGTTAGCAACTTGATTATCAAGGGTTTCGGGTACACGTATGTGCTCCGACCTTTTTTTATAATGGGTCATTGATTGGTGAAGATCTAAACAAACGCTCATTCTCTCTACTCCTGGAGGCGCGGTGGCCGCCATAACGACGCTACTGTGCGGTTGGTACTCAGACACGAAGGTAGATTAAACCATTGAACAACACGGCCATAGGAGTCTGAAGAAAATACTGCAGGGAGAACGTATGATTCCGATAATATTTGCTCTGGTTCCAACAATTGTGGGTTCAGGTACGCGCTTTTGCCTAGCTCTCAACGATGCGCCATATAATCTCAATCTCTAGCAATGTTAATTGGCCTCAATCATTCCGGCCAGAAGGGTGTTTTGCTCTTCGGTAAATGACGACAATGGTTAACCGAAAAATACTCATTCAAGTTGTCAGCGGTTTACCTCGTTGGGACCTTTGGAAGCGCACTGTCAAGTGTTTACGCCTACAACGCGAGCAATACCAGCGGCCACACAAAGAAGAGCACTATCAACGCAATGACGCTCGTTTCATTCAGCATTGGAAACATTATCGGAACTGAAATCTTCCTTCCGAAAGATGCACCCGATTATATTCCTGGTAAAATAGCCATCATGGTCCTTTTGACTGTCCAGCTTGCAATTTCACTCTTGTTGCGTTGGATCAACATACGCATGAACCGGGAGAAACAGGCAAAGATTGCTGAAGAGAAAGCGCGCAGAGGTTGGACAGATGCTGATGTTCAAAGGGAAAGGGAAAGGTACGCGTTCGCGGACCTCACTGACAAAGAGTGAGCATTTCTGCATTTTTTATTTGACTGCGCTTTTGGGGTTTCTAAAGATATTCGGCGACGACAGGAATATGTATTTTGTTTATACTGCGTGAGCAAGCTTATCTGTGGATGATCCACAAGAGCTATCGCCCGCGGTTCAGAAAGATTTCCGTGCTTCGACGATTAACTATTACATGAAGCAATGTATCTAGTTCGCAGTATTAGTCCTACGTAGTAGTATTGGCGTTGCCATACTGATGTTTCCTTAAGATTTTTGGCGTATCTTGTCCATTTGTTGGTCACAGCGGCTGAACGGCCAAGAAGATGTACTGCAAGATAAACTCTTGCATCCTGGGACGCGGGGATTTTAGTTCGGCCAGTTGCGAGGGGCTAATTAAATATTCGGGGTCTATGCTGGAGCAGCCGCCAGGGGCGCGACATGGTGGTTGAAAGCAAGTCACGACCGTCATAATAATATGTAATGGCAAACACAAACTTGTTAGAACCCCAACTTGAACTACATAACTTCGTCTATGATTTCTTACATGCTTCTTTAAACCTTCATGAAGCCTCGATCTGGGGAGGAAAAGGCTGGCTATGCCGTTGGGTCGCATCCTGAACTCCTATCAAGTTCTGGTAGGCTCACATCACATCAGCTTTTGGAGCTCCCCAAACGAAACCATGATCCTTACATTTTGGCTTATATCCAAGAGCAGCGAGCATATATCAAGGATTACATATCTGCGGGTCTAACCGAGTCTAATTCCTGGCACGGACATCACTCAGAATCTCATTGTGCCCCGGATTTGTGTTCTAGAGTAACCGAGGAACATCTAGACGATTTCGACTTCGGAACGCCGGTTCTCATAGCGAGGATTTCGAAGTCTGGGGACCGGAATACTGTTTCAAGTTTGGACCCTCAGAAAGGCGATAAAAGGCGAAATCCATCTGGCGGATCCTTGACGCACGTTACGCAACAGCGAGCTGAAGAAAGATTTCACTCCAACAACCGACGGGAAACCCCACCTAGAATTCGGGGCACGGAGAAGTGTTTTCATAAGGCTGACACAAAGGGGCAGACCCCGAAGGTCGACAGCTCGAGCAAGACGAAACGCATCTCGGAAATCCTCAATCACGAAGAGACTGAAAAAGCCAAACGTCAGTGAAAATTACACGCTCAAAAGTCCTTTTACTAACGAGCAATATATAGGTTTGTCAGAGCGCCGTCAGCGGAAAAGGGTAAAGAGGGACATCATGAAACCGCCTCCAAGCCCAGAGAAAGAAAACAGCGAAGATCACCCCACAAAGGTAAACAGGAAAACGGGGAAAGGTTCGACTCGGAAAAAGGCACAGGCCGGGTTTGCCCTTATGCATGGTCTTTTTGCTACAAATGTTGGAAAAAACAGGTTGACGGTTTGTCTGGACCTCCCTTGATTTTCGACAGGCCGGGACTGACTGAGTCCATCATTTTTTCAGCTAAGCCCCCTTTTACAAAACGTTGGCGTCTTCAAGAAAGGCAAAGCATCCCGCGTGGCAAAAATTGCGGAAATAGTGTCTAAGAAGCAAGGTGGCCCCATCGGTGCACGGACGTTTCTATTTACTGACATCTTTGTACAGACGTTTCAAGTGCTCATTTCTCTGAGCTCAAATTTCTTGGAAAGAGGGCGCGAAAAACGTCTCAGACATCATCGACACAGTCATCTCCATCCACGAGCACTCATCCAGCTGTTTCCAACAAGAAACTTCACTCCAGCCAGGACAGGCCCTTGGTGGAAGGGACGACGCAAGAAGACTCTGAAAGGTCTGAAGTCAAGTCCGTTCAAAGGGAAGCGTCGCGCAAGCCGTACAATCCCGAAGAGTCTATTATTTGGGACATTGAACAGGAGAGCAACAACGCAGACACCGACTGTGGGGCTTCTTCAGACCAAAGGCAAGGGTCAATTCTGATGAATTTTTGCGTGGATGCCCCTGACAGCAAGGCTCAAGCGAAAGAGTGTCCTTTGACTAGGGATGATCTGGCAACATCTATGAAGTCTTCTGGCTGGGTCCCTCTACGCCAGAATTGTACCGCGAATATTGACTCTGGTGATCGTGTGTCCCTTTTGTCGCTTGGACCATCCCAGTCGGCCTCCCAAATTCGCGTGCCAGAAACAGAATCCTGGAGGCGGAACTTCGAATACGCCTCAAAGTATTTCAAACAAATGGCAGCAGCTCCAACTCACTTATTCGAGCCACCGGAGGTTCATAATCATGCCTCGTTGGGGGAGATTTTGGTTCCATCTCTTCACGCTGTGGACTTGCAGGCTTCCCATCCCCCTGCATCCATCTGTCACCTCCCTGAGAATGCTCCCGAAAACTGCCTGACGACCGTTGAATTTTCCTGTAATTCTATGGACATTGACGGAGCTGACAACCTACCCACCTGTTCCACACCTACCGGTGAAGGCCAATCTTATGTTGCCCGTTTTGATTTCAACCTGTCATCATGCCCCGGGCTACCCGATACTTGGAATATTGAAGATCTTGGAGAGTTGAATAGCGACTTATATCAAGGCTGCGACGTGATTAAAGATCCATGCTACGTTTCTGGGACCGTCTTGGCTGAAACTTACGAGGTTAACAAAGGAACAGGGGAGTTTGCGCCGGAAACACCTTTGGATCGCCTTAGCACGTATCCAACACAGCTTCAATATGATGCAATGCAGGACGAATTCGGTGAAGAACAAGGTGTCGATTTCCAGACAGGCGAGATTTCACTGGACCATTTCGACAACCAGGAAGAATCTGATATCCGGTCTGAAGTCTTATATATTTGGTCAGGTCAGTCTTCAGCGAGTCGTGTTGACCACCTGTCCGAGGAGGGCTCCGACATCTATGAAAATTGCTTTGGCCCAAGCGACCTTGACCCTGAAAGTGACCTAATCATGGACAACTTCCACCAGGGTAGAACTCTTCTTTTGGGGCTGAACCAGACATATCGGGAAGGGTTTCAGGCGAAATTGTCGAATCGACTGTTGAACGTGGAGGCTGAAGTAGCAGGAAGTTTGAAGCAGAATCACTGGTTACCGCAAAGACCTTGAAATAGTGTTTAAGAAAGTGTCACGCAGTGACTAAACCACGTTATGTCACCTCACGCGATTTAAAATAGCACTTGTAGTAACTAGTTGTCCTTGTTTGGAGGGATTGTACCTTCTTCTCTCACATTGAACAGTACCCCTGCCTTGTTCCTTTTTAAAAACGAAATCTACTCCATCGAACTAAGTGGCAAGAAAAATACGGCGATAACCAATACTGGGACAATGGTACCGAAAGTATCAACACCGCGGTTTGGTTCTCCTAACGCGAGTTTTTCAGTCATTCAGCATAAAGCCTGAGCCACGCGACGTCCCTCTACCGACGTTCCAGCAACCTCCAGAACCCTTGCTTGAAAACATCAAAAGCGAGCACAGCGATGCAGCACGAGTAGTGAGTGGCCCAATTGCAAATGAAAGTGTAACCGGAATTTAACAACCCAACCAGTATCTGGGTCGTGGGCTCCCGGTGCCTGCGTATCTACGAAATGGCCCTGCAGTAAACTCTCAAACTGTGTCAAGAACCCCTACTGGTGCAATTCCCAAGCTCGAAGAGGGGACCGAAACCCGGGAAGTAGAGAATAAATCAAAACATTTTACTGCTTTTCAGAGTGCTACTGAGATATCATACATTCCGGAGGATGCATTGAAAGAAGGTTTTGGAATGGTGAAAGCGATCAAGGAATCCCTGAAGCAACTAGAACTCGGAAGTCAGCTCAGGCGTGAGGTTTGGGACCGGGAAATTTCCAAGTGAGTCCAATGATTTCGTATTTAACTTTTAAGACATTGTTGATCACGAAGATGTATAGCCTGGAACTTCAAGGCTCCCCAAGAACATTGATAGCCGTGTGTGGAGGTAACATGCTTCTCATTTTTGTCAAGATCCTAGCTCACAGTTCCCAGCCACTGGAGCCGGGAAGTCATCCATACTGAATGCTATTCTCGATGGTATGCACCACTACCTTGCCTACGTTAACGGTTTTTGATGTAATTATGCCCAGATAACATCGTGCCAACCAGCGGCATGCGAGGTCCGTTCTTTGTTTGCAATATATCTCGATGCACTCAACCATATTTGATATCAGCTTGCACTGCCGTCGTGACTGAATTGGCTTTTCATAAGAAGTCTACCATCGACGCAGACATTTCTTTTCTGTCGGAACTCGAATGGAGACAAGAACTTGAAGTGCTTCTCCATGACCTGGTTGACGAAGGCGGCGGAATCAAGCGACTCACAGACCTCAAGAGTGATGCTGGGGTGGCCTGGCAGAAGGTTCGTTTCATATCGTGATTGAACGACTTCCGGAGTTCAACGAAAAATTCCAGGTCCATGCCTTGTATCCGAACATTCATCAGGATAACCTGGTTAAGATGAACGTGGACCAGATCATGGCATATGATCAGCGCAAGTTGAAATCTATCTATTCATTCATAACTCGTAACTCACAGCTTTCACAGAAATATCTCAAATATTAGGAACTACGAAGACGATTACTGCTAAAAATTCAAAAGTTTTTGCGAAAGAGATTGGAAAATATATTGATTCGAAAGACCAGAAGCGCGGCAAAAAGGACAAAAAAGAGAAAGCGAAGGACAAAAAAGAGAAAGCGAGGGACAAGAAAGAGAAAGCGAAGGACAAGAAAGAGAAAGCGAGGGACAAGAAAGAGAGAGCGAGGGACAAGAAAGAGAAAGCGAAGGGGTCAACCGAGGCCCGCAAGAGTGCAGGCACGAGCACGAGTAAAAGCAAGGATAAAAATCAAGACTTCGACTCTCCTGCACTATGGCCGCTTATTCGGCAAGTGAATGTTCGCTGTCGTGCTCAAGCTTTATCAACCGGAGCCGTGCTGGTTGACCTTCCCGGTAGGGTTCTTCCATTTGTTCAATAGTCAGCCATCAATCTTTCTGCTTACCCAGGTGTCGCCGATGCCAATGCTGCCAGAAACAATATTGCTAAAGACTATATGAAGAAGTGTAATTGTATCTGGATCCTTGCCCCAATCACGCGGGCCGTCGACGACAAGACGGCTAGGGGTATGGCGCCTCACAAATTAGATGATCCTTAGCTAACTCATACTGTTGTAAGACCTGTTGGGCGATGCCTTCAAAATGCAGTTAATGAGTAAGTACTTCACTCCTCTGATTCTTTGCTATTAACTGAAGTGTTGAAAACAGTGGGTTCGTACAAGTGTGCTTTGATTCTGCAAGTATTGATATTCATCGTTTGGTTCAACCACAGATGGAAAGTAAGTGCATCATCATAACTATTTGAAGCTTGTTCTTTTTGACCCGCCGTTCAGTTATGACGACCATGCTATCACTTTCATCGGTAAGAAAACCTTGTTGACCAACTTTGATTTGATTTGAATTGAATTACATATTATCACAGCCAGCAAATGTGACGACATCTCCTGCGGTGAAGTTATTCGTGCTCTGCATTTGGAGGATGACCCTCAGCTAGAGGACATCGAAGAGAAATTGTCCGTGCTAGAGAGAGAGAGATCGTCTTCCAAACGACAGCAAAAAGGCGCTGAGAAGCTTGTCAAAGGTGATTTAAAAAATTCCCTAAAAATTGTGCTTTTCTCTGAAATATATTTCCAGAGATTGATGCAGAGCTCAAAGGCTGCAAGGAGCGAATTAAAGAAGACGAAGCGCATCTTGACGCCTTGAAAAGCGGTGATATGTTTGTCCCGACCCTCAAGAACAAGACTTCTCAAAGCAGCAAGAAGCGGAAACGTTCTTTTGGTGGCAAGAAAGGTTCGCCCAAGCGGAGGCGCCATGCTTCTGATAGCGGGGATAGCGACGGCGATTTCTTCGACGACTCAGACGTTAGCTCTGAGGTTGATAGTGACAAAGACTCGGAGGATGAAGGAGGTTCAGTGGATGAAGAAGATTCAGAGGATGAAGAAGATTCAGAGGATGAAGAAGATTCAGAGGATGACGAAGGCAGCGAAGAAGACGATGAAGACGAAGATATGAACGCAGTCACCATCGATGGTCTTAAGGAAAAGATCAAGGTGGCAAAGGCATCAATAGAAGCAACTCAAGAACGGTTGGGTGCTGCCCGTGCCACTGAGAAAGCGGCTGTCGATGCTATCTCTTCCTTGGACAAGAGCATCTCGAAACTTCAAAGGGAGAAGAACGCGTTTTGTTCCCTCAAACGCTCCGAGGTGGGTCGGATCCTACTTTCCAGAGTTCGTGTCGCTGACATGTGATCACCAGTATTCACGCAATGTTCTAAAGGAGGACTTTAGGGTTGGGTTGAAAGATTTAGATGGTAAGTTTCCCTTAATCGAATTCAGTAGCATCTATTCACCGTAATATAGATGCCGCCGCTGAGGAAAGGGATCCCGAGAATTTCAACCCTAGCAGCAATCTTCGAGGTGAAAATTTTCATTGTTACCCTTTAGTTTTCAAAATTAATCGGAATGGGGTAGATTATGATGCTATTGACCTCCCTGTTTTTACGTGTTCGAGCAGAGATTATGTTCGTCTCAAAAGTGAGTCACAATCTTTTTGCTGTCGGGGTCGTTATCAATCCCGTCGTCTTAGAACAAGTGAAAGGGGACGGCGAACCTTCCTGCTTTTCCAATGTCACCGACACTGGTATCCCTGACCTTCAGCAATGGTGCCACAAGTTGACGATTTCCTCTCGCGAACGCGCTGCGAGAACCTTTATGATGCATCTCAAGGCTTTTGCCCAAAGTGTCCAATCTTATGTCAAAGGTATCGGCGATGTCACCACGATAGACAGGGAAACCTTGCGCGAAAAATGGGAGTCCCGTGGATTCGATGAAGCCGAACAATATCCGGTAAATGAGGACCCCCTGGATGCAATTCTGGGAGGATTAGGTGCTGGCATTGGCGTTGGTCTCTATTCTATGAACAAACCACCCCCACCCAAGGTTGATCCTTATGGCCAACCCACCGGGGTAACCCCAAGACTCTGTACGGTGTGTGATGATCAGTATCTTGCCAAGTGCGGAGTATTCATTGTGAGTTGATTAGGAATTTGCCCGAATGGTGGACTCTTGCGTGCATGACCTTCAGCAAAATTTTAAGGATGGCTTGGAGGACAAATGCACGGTCGGTGCAGTAAACGTAAGGGATTATTATATCTAATCCGTTCACTCCATTTATTTCCATTTCAGGCGGCAGATGCTGCGTTGCCCACGCTCGATGAATTTGTGTCAGGAATGCACTGGGCCACCTATCGAGCCAGTAAGCCCAAGATTTTGAAATCAAATGATCACTCTACTTATCATGTGTTTGTAAAATCTAGCTTTGCGTCGCCACGGATCATGGCGTCGTGACCTCAATGTTGAATTAATCAACCCTTTCACCCGAAATATTGCTCATTCTTGGAGCAAAGTTTTCGAGTCTGACCTTTTCGGTCCATTTGAGACTTCGACAATCGAAACGATCAATTCTCTCGTTAAGGAGGTTGAGGAATCCGCTGCGCCTGGCCTCAAGGACCGCGCGAGGGTGCAAGGCGAAATCTGCGTGGAGGAAGCTCGTGTGGCTTTGAAGAAAACCGTGGAGTTGGTGAAAGAAACAATGAATCGTGAGCAAAAGGAGGTCTCTAGGTGCATGGCGCCTCATGTGCAGAACCAACTCAAAGAAGGTTATGATACTGCCATGCTTGAGCGTGGAACTGGAAGTGTGGCCCGGCAAAAGGTTTGACAACGGCAATTGTCAACTCTCTCACGTAATAAAAACACTGACTCCTGATCCATAGGCCTACTTTCGTGGTTATATCGACCAGTGTAAAGACAATATCTTTGACGATGGGGCCCAGATTGTGTTAGAGCGGCTGATCAAGGCAGCTGAGGCCATCGGAGAAGCCCTGGACGAAGCGATGGGAAAACTCGCGCAGAAGGTCCGCTTTTCATTTCAATGTACATCTTTCCAGTCATATAAATTGCTCCTTCCAGATCGAAGTCAGTTTGGCTGTTCTCTGGGAAGGTGCTCGCGATAACCTGGCGCAGGTGAGAGCACGCAAAGTGGTCATTGACATGGTGCAAACCATACAAGGGCAAATTATGTTCTGGTCCGAGGCCGACAAGATGAAGCAACAAGCTGCGAACCAAGTGTCAAATGCAATGGTAGAGGATTAAACTCTGGCTCCAGAGGTTCAACATACCCTACCCTCATTTCCTAATGTTCTATACTTCCTTGTTAATTACTGTACACCTATGCCCTTAGTGATTTCTCTTGCTTTCGTTTTTCCATCGGATATTCGGTTTATTTTGTAATATATGGCAGGATAACGCTTCCTAGGTCCCTACTTCTTGAAACTGGTCGAAGATGCAGAACGCGCCATCAGTAAGTACAGTAAGTACAGATGAAGCAATTTGACTACGAGAAACAAAAAGGAGAATCAACTATGAAATACAAGTTCCCATCCAGGGCGATGTCGTGGTAAGTCGGTAGAAATGAGGATAGAAGGGTCATGTGTGGCGTGTCAGGTGGCGTCTTGCGTGGCATTAGCGATTGCGTTTGAAAACACGAAAGAAGGGTATTGGGGGCCTAGACTCTGTAGACTGGTCGTCCTTGTCTATCGACTTCGCCGCCCGTTCGTGGGTCGACATATCGTTGTCGGCGCGAATATCCCATGAATCCCCATGTCCCGCGGTCGGATTTGTAGCGCACCCCGCTCCTAGGTGCTAGGCCGAAAAAGCGGCGCAGGCGTGCGCCAAAAGAGTGATGGTAGTGGTGGCTTCCATAGCTGGGTTGCTAGAGAATCTGAGTTTAGTGTGGGGTTGCGCTGGTCTCAAGATTGATGGTACCATAACCACGGGCGCACCAACGGTAGCGACTTGAGGAACACTGTAGAAATCATTGTAGTGGTGGTGTCGATGTCTACCACTGCGACGACTACCATAAGAGGGTACGTACATGACACCGCCAGCAGGTTGAGCATAGCTTCCCGCCACCCCGTACGGTTGACCATAACCCATACTTGAATTATAGCCAATGGGTTGGGTTGGGGCGTAGCCAGCTTGGGATGGATAGTATGCTGTCATTGTATATTTTGCGTGGCGGGCTTAGGGGGCCAGAGAATGAGAGAGGACAGGTTTTATATGTAGCAGGTTGGAGAGAGATGAAAAGGGTCCGAGAGGACTCTGGATTCAACATTCCGCGGATCAAATACGGCTAACACATGTCATCCAATCTTATCTCATTTTCAGTTGATATAAGTTACTTGTATCTTGAGAGTGGACGGCCAATCAAGAAGGGCCTCAGACATTCAGGGGCACTTAAACTACTCCAGTCCTTGGAAATCGCCTTCGTCCAAGTCATGAGGCTGTGCAGAAACGGTCAAAAGGTGACGGAAGCTCGGGAATCTGGAACCACAATACCTCTTTCGGTTCCTCGTCCTCTCCGTACTGCATTGTATAGTCTATGTGGCTGACGACGGTCTCTAAAGAGTCTGGGTTTGTCAAGTCCAGAGGCAGGAAAGACACAAGCGGGTGATCTTCAATCTATAGAGTTCCGGCGTATAAGGTTAGAGGCTGTGATAAAGAAGAAAGAACCCTGAGTACTTACAAGTTGTACTATGGCCTGGTTTAGCGCATGAAAGCGTGGGTTGGAGTCATTTCCTTCTTGGCCTCTCCGTGTAGCAAGGAGGAGCGGGTCAGGGTCTAGGTACCTTCGATAGAAATCAGTATGCTATCGGAAAGCATTTCCCGAATAAAACGGCATACATACCGGGCAATATCTTTCCGCTGTCGAATGCCATTCCTTGCGCCTCCCGAATGGTCGTCTGAATTGGCTGTTATCAAATCCATTTTCGACATGATATTGATCCATGGGATTTCGAGGTTAACCATTGCTGACATCGCAGATAGCACCCCGCTGTTTCACACTCGTCAGTTGTCAGTAGAGCTATGAAATAAAAATACAGACCTGAAGAACTTATAGCGATCTTCCATAAACTGCGATTCTATCAGGTATGTAGCACACACTCGGATACCCATTCTTGTGAGATTTTGGACTAGGGTGGGTAGGAATGGATGATGTGTATAAAGTTCAATCTGGCCTACAAAAGTAATTCTATGAAAAAGGCTGTCAAAGAGCAAGGTTAGGCATACCAGGACAGTCAAATATCAGATAGTCGTCATCGAAACCACCAAGCTCTTCTTCCAACCAGTCCATATTTTGAAGCAAGTACCTAACCATGCACCAAGTAAGTACCAAACCAGTTTACATGGAAACACAGAGTCTATTAGTCACTCACTCACTCAAAGCAATACACCAAGCCCCCGTTGGGTCCATATTCCAACTCACTCATGACATCCTCGAGACTCACGAGGTCCTTGATGTCAATTGCTGGCTCAACTTCGAAACTTGTAGGTGAAGCTGCGGGATCTAGGTTCACAAGATGCGCTGTCCTTCTTGCAATCCTAAGGTGATTCAGAAAGGCTCCAGTAAATGTAGATTTTCCAGCGCCCGCTGGACCTGTGATAAGAACGGCATAACGCATGAGAGGAAGAGAATAATTGGTTTCAAAGTCCGCTGCTGATCTATACGGCTCACTATCAATCCTACCCATCGACCTCACCATGTCGCGCCCACCTTTGAATCCCGAGAAGTCTGTCGCTGGAATTGCACTCGACCCTCAGACCCTCGAGCGCGTGATCCCAGAATCAAAGCGCCCAGATGGAACGTATGTATAACCTCTTCTTGCCTATGTCCTCTCCTCCAAACCGCGCGTATCGCCTCTCTCATCACGCACCTGCCACACCGTTCCAGGTTCAGGAAGCAGATCAAGATTCGGCCAGGATTCACACCCCAGGAGGATGTACGTCGATTCCGGGGCACGAAGCAGGCACAGATGGACTCGAATGCGCTCCCGAAAGGACATATAATCGGATGGGCCCCACCTCCTACGAGTACTGCCGCCTCAGGATCGGATGGAATCAAGCCTTTATCTAAAAGTGCTAAAAAGAATGCCAAACGGAAAGAGAAGAGGGAGAAGGAAAAGTCTGATACGGTTCCCGATAATTGGGACGATGAAGAGGAAGAGAAACCATCATCCAACGCCTCGGCCATGAAGGGGACGGGAGCATCAGAAAACGCGTCTTCTACTCCTGCCACCGATGCAAGCAAGACAGCAACATCAGACGCTACAAATGCTCTGGCGACCGAACTGGAGAAGCTTGACGTCAAGTAGAGTGCATCGAGTGCTGTTTCCAAGTGATGGTATATGTAATACAGGTGTAATATATTAGAGGGACTGGGTATCGTTGCGTCTAATGCCCAGTCATGTCACCCATTCTGTCCTTTCTATTCCTTCTGTTGGTATATTTCCATCTGGCCGTGGCGGCAGAGGTGGAGCTTGGTGTACTTTGCTCGCATGAGGTTGGATCTCCATCATTATGATGATGACCAACACAAACGCGGAAAGCGTTACTAGTACAACTATATCATGAAACACACTTGAAAGATGAGGATCATCACTCACAAACGGCTTTTCGCATGTTATCCCATTTGATTTCCTCCACATCTGTTCTCAGATCGCTTACACTAACAATGGCTTTGTTCAACAATTCCTGTAGTTTACATAAGACAACACGGTGAGTAAAGGACTTGCTTCAAGGTTAAAGCTAACCTCAATGCTAATGTCTTGCTGCTTCAAATCTGCCTTGGCTTCGTTCTTTCTGCTATCCAGCTCCATTTGAATCCTGGTCGTGTAATTAGGCATATGACATCGGGGAGGAAGACCGACACCCACTCATGCTTGAGATTTCCTATGTCTTCTTTCATCTTCACGTCTAGTCGATCAACTTCTCTCCGAAGTGCAGCGGTAGCAGCTCGGATGGCCGCAGAGTCGTTCTTGGTGCTCATCGTCATTTCAGCTCGGAGTTCCGAGAGGGCAGCGCGGAACAAGTAGGCTTGCTGGAATAGCGCAGTAGGGTTAGCACACGAGTGCCATCCATAACAGCAATGAAGACCCACATTGTCCAAATCCTTTACCGTCAATCCCTCGCGCCGCACTCTGCCAATCCTATCCACGAGAAGAGCTCTCGTCGCGCGCATCAAACTTCGCGCAGTTTGTGCTGGGAAGGTTTTCTCAAGTGCTGCGAAGAATGTATGTGTGTGAAAGGGAGGGCTGGTGTATGTAGGGCTCTTAGATGATGGGTCGCTCATGTATGTCGTTGGGACTCCAGAAGAAATGACTGGTGGGGTGTTAGTGGATGTCGGAAGAGAAGTATCCAGAGAGTTCGGTGTCGATGGGTCGAGTGGGTGTGACATAGAGTTGGCATTTGTATAAACTTGGCTTCGAGAAAATGAGATTGAAGGAGGTTTGAGAGGCGTCGATAGAACACGACCAAGACGAGCGCATGAGAGCATTGAAATCACGGCGTTTGTTAGCCTTTGTTTATTTAGGTAATCTCAAACTACGCTGGCATAATAGGAAACCACTTGTTAAAAATGTTATCAGGATCGTAGCGCTTCTTGATGCCCTGAAGCCTTGGGTAGTTCTCTCCAAATGTACGTTTCGCATTTTCAATAGCTCTCGCTGAAACCTTGCCATTCTCCAAAAAGGTCCCGCCGGAGTCTGAGAAAGTAGCTAAGCGTCGGTGAATGGTCCTTCGCGGGGAGTAAATGTACTGACCGTAGTTACTGTACCCCAATGCTTCAGATGGCGTTATACCGGATTGAACCCCAAGAATAATGTTGGCTAATTCACTCCCCAATTGACGGGCCTCTTCCAAACGATCTCCTGTTTTGTGATCCCAGGCAAGAATAATCAAAGCATTCGGGACGAGCTCTCGTCGGAAAGCAGTCGCATCCCTAGGTACTGAGTTTACTTTTTGACGTGGGAAGTATTCGTAGATGATAGTCCCGTGGTAGTTTCCAGTCGTCTTGAAAAGCTCCTGGAGCTTCTGATGTGCCTTTGCCATGGAAGGGTAATGAAAGTGTTTGTGCCCGACGCCCTTATGATAAACGCCTCTCCCATGGACAGCCATAGCGTTCTAGACTTCATTGAGTTGGAATCGTGATGACGACGGACATCGAAATCACCTGAAGACTGTTGACCTCTTCAAAAGGAATTTCCTTCGACATGTCGGCAAGAGGTCCTAGAATAGGGTGCGCAAATACATCATACTTAGGTTTGGAATCAGACTGAAGAGAAGCTTTACCTATGTCGAGGAAAGGTTTGAATTTCTCCCTTCCCTCCGATTCTGTCCCGTTGAAAAAAGGGATTAGTGCAACAATTGGCTAAAGATCGGATTGGAACGCTGTGAGTCAAGGTACTAGTCGAAAACCTTGAGAGAAACATACATTTCCATCGGGATCAACAGTGGTAATCTGCGTCATACTCTCTTTATTACTGGCAGTGCTCCACCATTCATTGGTAACCTCAACCAATTTTTCCAATGCCGATGCAGGAAACATGACGATTCCAGAGTAGACAGTTGGACGTTGGGGATGCAATTGGAAAACAAACTCAGTGACGACGCCGAAATTACCACCCCCGCCTCGGATAGCAAAAAATAAGTCGGTATTCTCGCCGTTACTGGCAGAGAGAATTGACCCATTGGCCGTGATGATGGTCGCCTGTCTGAGTCAAAATAATGCATTCTTGAACTCATTGGGCATGGGAACGAACCTGGACCAGGTTGTCAATTACCAACCCATGAGAGGCACTCAGCCACCCGTAGCCTCCGCCCAGAGCCAAACTGGGGAGTGGATGAGTGAGGTCATCTGCAATGAGAGATTCCTAATACAGACCCCCCCACACCGGTCTACACGTTGTACAATGAGTTTGGAGATGAAAATTAGAACTCAAGACTGACATGATTCACGGTTCCTGCGACAGCGGCCAAGCCATGCCTTATCGCCTCCTTGTCTACAGCTTCCCATATTGCGCCTCCACCAACATAGGCCAGTTTCTTGGACGGATCAACCTTTACCTTGTTCAGGTGGCGCGAAAGGTCTATCACGAGGCCGTCCTCGATGGACGAAGCACCACCAGCGTGGTGCCCTCCACCTCGAACGGCGATAGATAAACCATTCGCTTTCGCAAAATTCAATGCTGCGGCGATGTCCGTGCTGTCTTTTACAAATGCGACAGCCTTGGCCCTCCGTTCCGCATTGGCAGCCCAACGAGATATAGCTTTTGCATATTCTGGGTGTTCAGGAGTGACAACTTCTCCCTTGAGCTCTTGCTGCAGTTTGGCGATGTCGAGAGCCATGAGTGATGAATCGCCCTGCCGTACTTCTGCGACTCCAGGTCACCCGGTGCGACAACTGTGGGCAAATCAGATTATTATGGCAGATAAACATCATGATTGGGAGACATCACTCCAGCCATCCAATTGCTTAACTCGCCAAACGTCACAGGTGAAAATGTCAATTTATTAACACATAAGGTACAATTTCTTCGGGAGCCTTGTTACATAGTAAACCGGAAGTTGATTGGCTTCACCAATCATGGGCGAAATACACTTGCTAGATCCCGACTTGGAGACCAAGCTTAGTAGCGGGTCTGGCCTCGTTGCGCTCAACCCAAGCCTAAAAGAATCCATAAATGAGATTGCCTGACATTTTCCAAGTGACGTTTGTTGGCAATACCTTGACAGCTGGCCATTCATCCAGATTTTCAATTCCCGTATACTTGTGGATTCTTACCCTGTGTGGGCCTCAGTCAAATTCAAAGTCAAAAGAAGCTCAAAAATAAGTCATACCAAGGGAATGTCTTTGTATCAGCGATGCTGTATTTTCCTCTACCAGGGCCAACAAGCCAGTCGCGATTGTTGAGGCGTATTTCGAGAACCCCATATAGGCGTTTAGTTTCATCAAGGTAACCTGTATAACGTGTCTGGGGTTAATTCAAAGCTTTCGTTCAAGCTGGCTTAGTGTATGCGCACGCTTTTTGCCGTATGGGACATCCTCGGATGCAGCAACATTGAAATGATTGGCTAGGGAATAAATGTGAGTAACAGCGAATCGTAAAATAATAACGATAGGAACGTCATACCTTGACCTTGCATAGGACCTACACCACCATGCTATGGGGAGGGTTAATCGTGGACATGCTGGTATCGATATACTGCGCGTTCTTACTGCAAAGAAAATCCACTGCAACATTTCACTGTAGGTGTTTGGATCCTTCTCGGGGTCAAACCAGAATGAGTGGGTCTTGTCATAGTGCTGGACGAGGTAGAGAAGGATTGCTGCCGTTTCAAACACGACGAAGTCATTGCGCGAATGGTCGACGAGGACAGGAATTCGACCATTTGGATTCAATTTAATGAACCATGGCTCCTAATTACACCGATAGGAATGCATGTTTCGGGATATTCGCAGAAATACAAACCTTTTGCTCATTCGTGGAGATGACGATTTTACGTACACTGTTGTTAAATGTCAGACGCAGAAATAGGGGCTGAGTGTAAGCGCGTACTCGTAGTCAATTGCTGGGTTGATGGCCTTCAGCTCCTCCAGAAGGACGGAGACCTGGAAACCATTGGGGGTGCGTCCGGTATAGAGGAGGAAGGGTTTTGTGGGGGTAGACATCATGTGCTGAATGTATGGTTGTGGGATATGATAGATATACTTTTAGAAGAGTGATGCCATAAGCAACAAATGAGATGTGTAATCTTCATAGTCATCCTCTACATATTTGTAATGTCTATGGTGGTGCCGTCGGCGGGGCCTTTGGCGTGTACTCGAACTGGGACCCCACGACGTTCCCTCTAAATCGCTTTCGCATATCCAGCTATCGCACCCCCTCACTCAGTAAGATGTAACTATAGGTAGACAATTTGGATACACTCACCATGCCCCGTTTGCACTCGAAGGTGGCCTTGCGTAGAGATTGGCATTCCTCCGGAAGTTCATTGTAGTGGTGTTTCAGGCAATCAGAGGGGCGATGACCATCTTTCATTACACAATCAGAGTACTTTAGACAGTCCTTGAGTGCAGCAATTAGATTGTGACATGAAGACGCCATGTCGTGGAGGATGAACAATGACACTGACAAAGATTATTCACATTGCGTCCCACGTGATATCTCTTGCTCCCACCATGGCTCCTCCAATATTACAGAATTTCATAAGGAAAACACCCTCCGTTGCACCCATCCTTCATAGAGGCGTTCTAGCGGTTACTGGGTCACATTCAACCGAGTTTCTCAATGGTCTCCTCAGTTCTTCCATTCGAGAACCACCTCGAAATAAATTCTCTAGCTTTTTGCACGCCCAGGCAAGGACTCTTCGTTCCCTCTCCCTCAGGCCTGTTGAATTTAAACGGCCATTTATCCAATAGGGCAGAGTCATGTATGATGTCTTCCTGTATGCGACGGCCGATGGGTACTTTCTGGAGTATGACTCAAGAACATCTGAAGCCCCACCATTATTGTCTTACTTAAAACGCCACATCCTGCGATCCAAGGTTAAAGTTAGAAACGTGATCGAGGAATACGATATCTGGGCGGCTTGGGGCTCTTCAGAGGATAAGCAATGGGAAACCAGAAGGCAATGGAATTGGGCTCGAAGCGGAGCAATCGAACCTATGTGGAATGTAACACACGACTGGCCTTGGGGGACGCGAGAAGGCATCATCCATGATAGAAGAGCTGTTGGAATGGGGAGTAGATTACTTGTGAAGAAGGGAACCCATCGTACGCAATCTTCCACAATTTTGCCCATCCCTAACCCTGAATATCTATTGTTTGCAAATTCAGCACAGGCCGTTGCTACACACGACATTGTATCTTCTGACGAATACATTCTCCATCGAATAATGAACGGAGTTTGTGAAGGAATTCATGATATACCCCCAATGCAGAGTTTCCCTATGGATTCGAATTTAGACATCATGGGAGCAGGTCAGTATCTCTCGGCCTCGTTCTTCAAGTGGCCTAATTTTATTCCAGTGGATTTCAGGAAAGGGTGCTACGTGGGTCAAGAGTTAACCGTGCGCACATATCACACAGGAGTTATCCGAAAGCGAATCTTACCTGTAACAATACACAAGCCTGAGCAAGAGTTTGTTTCTCCACCCTTGCATATTTTACTTTTTCACTGATTATTTTCGCACAGGATATGCGAGGACACCCCGCTTCAATTCCCGCATAACCTCGATCTTAAACCTGTACCGGTCAATCCTGATAGACAAGGACCCCGTCCAAGAGGGACAGGAAAGCTTCTAAGCACGCAGCAGGGTGTGGGTCTTGCCCTACTGCGCATGGAGCACATCTCTGGTGTACATAAAGGCGACTTAAGACTCGAATTCGAAGTCTCTAATGCTGGTGACAAAATCTCGACATGGGTCGCTTCACCATGGTGGCCTGAGTGGTGGCCGCAAGAGCCTCAGAAACCTCTTGAATCTGAGGTTCCTGGCTCTGTGTTGTAGCACTGAAACCAGCCCATTTCATGCCTCCAACTTTGCTTGGTGCTGATTTTGGCGGCTTTCAATGGTCTATATTTGGTTCTGTATTCTAAAAGGACGTGTCCAAGAAAGAAAAAAGACCCTCCAGGCGAAGATGTCCCCAAGAGCATAAAGGCTAGCACTGCTCGCAAATTTCTGTGTTGATTAGACATTTTGTTCTTATCCAAAATACAACAAACTCGTAAGTCCAGGGAGATTTGTTTCGTTCTCGGATGCCGCAGCTCAGGAGGAGAATAAGATCAGGTTAAGTGGCAATTAAGTAAGTAATATGAAAAGAATATTTGTATCCTCCTCCCTTTCGTTGGACCGAATCCTTCACCATGACGACAAAATCTTCTGCCTCCTCTGCAAAATCAGGCCTGGCGAAGGCAAATGCTCTCTTCTTACTCAGCCAAAACCCGGAAGCCGCCACGGAGCGTGCATGGGAGTTGTATACGGCAAACCGACAGGGGGCAGAACGATTTCCCGGGATGAAGATTCAAGATAAAAAAATGAGCAACAATGAAGAGGACGAGGACGAGGACGATGAAATGGAAGAGGACGAAGACGAAGATTCTGATGAGGACGACATGCCCCTGTGGGGAGGGGCTGATGATATGTATGTGCTGAGGAAAATACGATCAACCTTGACCAAGATCGAGAAAGAAATGGGCCTCAAGGACCCAATTCTTCAGCAAAGTTTCCGTATGCTTTCATGCGACGCGCTATTTGAAGAACGGGACGAGGTAAAATTTTTTTTATCAGACTTCAGCAACTGAGACTCACGTCTATGGCAGCCTCGTACTGTCTCCACTTTGACGCGTGTATATTCGCCTACGAAACCGACATATATCGATGTCCATTTCACATACCATTGTCGATCTCGCTACTATGAAATCGAATGGTATTACAAGCTAGGTTTTAAAATTTATACCCGTCCAGCAGCTGGGGACTACCATCCTGACCTCAAAACCTTCGAACGGGGGAGCTTTGAAGGTGCGCATTCGTCCAACGGGTGGCGTCCAATTGCGTACGGGTTCTATGACGACTCTGGAGAATATGGACGAAATTGGAAACGTATTGAGCAGGCGAATTTTAAATTGGGACAGGAAGACGTGCTCGACATCCACGAAGCTCTCTGGGGCACGCTTGAAGATCTCCCTGACGACGCTGATAATTCTAAAAAAGAAAAACGTAGGCGTGAGCTCGTTAACAGTGTTCGGATTCTGCTGGCTGCTGTCGGTATCGACTATGAAGTAGCTTGCAAGGACGATGAAGGGGACGATAGTGGAAGGGTGTGGATGTTGGAGGGATTGTCCGACCGTTGGTTTGCGCGAGAAATACGTAGAGCTTGTGGGTTCCAGTTGAAGGATGATCCTGATGCAGAAGCCCGTGGGCGCCAGGAAAAAGCTGAGATGTGGCGCGGTGACGATGACGATGAAGACGAAGATGACGAAGATGACGAGGATTATGATAGCGATGGTTTCTAGTTTGTTAGGCTCGCTCTTCGTTGTGATGTAAAAGGCAGAATCATAACTTTAATGCACCTTCGTATATTCTACGACAACAGAAGCGTAAGAATATTCACCGTCGTGGCTAACGGATACATGTATCTGTCCAACCCTGTGGAGATTTTCTTGAACGACAGGGTGGTAAGTAATTGACGGCTTTTGGCCGGAGGCTGTTAACCCATGATATGTAATTTCCTTCCATGTTGGGCGAAGAGTAGGGTACACAGCTTTATATAGCGCTTCTTTGACATTCCATCTAATCGTGTGTGCATTGATAAACAACCTCGGTAAATTGAGTTGACTGAACGACAATACCTAACTGCCAGGAAACGAAGCCGAGCGAATGGCTCTGATGCACCCAGTGATACCCATTGGTTATATTCTTGTGTGCTGAGTATTTTGGCAGCAAATCTTTCGGGGTTTCTGCGTCCGAGGAGGGATGCGATTCGAGGAATATGGACAAGGTCAACACCAATTCCAAGAATTGTCATGGAAGACTGGGGTTGAGATTGCTTGCTTCGGAAGTTAGTACCAAATAGAGCTTTATTGATATTGAAACCAATAACTATCCCTTATTTAAGCACTCTTGTTACAGTTCTTAAGATGGTCGCTACCTTGGTCTACGTTTCAGCAGCAACGAATCGTTTCAGCCAAGCTGCGGATATTTCACCATCGTCTTCGTTCGTCTCTTTTGGATCCGCTAGTTCCGTCGCGTTATGGGATCTTGAAGTAAGCCTTAGAATTTCTCACTTGCTTGAACCATAATGAATGATTGTTCGTTGATAGAACGTTAACGGTGATGGTGTATCCGAAACTCTCCCTGGATCCCCTAGCTTGGTTACTTGCGTGAAATATCTGACCCCTCATATTCTCATTTCTGCAAATGACACAGGAAGAATGAGTTCATGGAAAAGAGACTCTTCTCAGGCAGGCAAGGATTTCCAATCCACTTGGTTGAGACTGATGAGAATATTTTACATCCAGTGGAAGAATACTGCGAACATCCAAGCCCATCTGAAAGCGATTTCAACCTTGTGCGTTCAGGGGAATCGCGTCATTACAGGCTCCTCGGACTCCTGTATAAAGATTTGGAGCTTCGTAGAAGGAAACGAAAACGGTAGCCCCTTTTGACTCTTTACCAAACAGTTCTGAGATGATAAATCGCAATGTCAGATAATTTTGTTGAAAAACAAACAATTGAGATGTACGGCAGATACCCGCTTGCATCTGCTTTGGCATATCTTCCACAGACAAATGGTTAGATTCCCATGTCGTCTCTCGCCACTCAATCTTATGCTCTTCCAGCTGCCATTTTGGCTTTTGCAGGGACGAATACCGAAGTCGAGCTCTGGGTCTGCTCAGAAGATATTGTGTGCCAGCAGCTATCATCTCCCATTAATCTTTTGGCTGATATTTCATCAGTTTGTTCAGTCTGCGACCTTATCAGGGCATGAAGACTGGATTCGGAGTCTTTCTTTTAAAATTCCAGAGCGCGATGATTCTCCCCTTGTGCTTGCATCAGGTTCCCAAGACAGTACTATCCGCCTTTGGAACATCGAACTATGGAAAAAAATAGCACACACGACCCTCGAGAACCAGACTGCTGGGCCAATTGACGAACTTCTCGATAATTTTGAAGCATCGTTGGGGGATTTGGCTAACGGGGAAGAAGGTGGCCGACAGGTTTCATTAAAACACCATATCTTGACGGTGAAAACAGGTGCTACCAGGTGATTTATGTGCTATTTGTTAAACGCTCTTATCGTTTACACTTGTTCTTAGTTCCCAGCAATTTTCTGTCACCTTCGATGCCCTTTTAGTTGGTCACGAAGCTGGTGTAACTTCCCTTTCCTGGCGGGAATCCACATATCAAACGCCGACCCTGCTTTCGACATCCACCGATTCCTCCGTCATTCTTTGGTCGCCTTCAAGCGTTATAAGTCCAAATAATGAACCATCCTCAATATGGATCAACACACAACGCTTTGGTGACGTTGGGGGCCAAAGACTTGGCGGTTTTGTCGGTGGTCTGTGGGCTAACAGGGGTAAGGATGTTCTCGCTTGGGGCTGGGCTGGAGGTTGGAGAAGATGGACGTGTATTTGTTCCACGATAGAACTTGCCGAAGAGAGTTGGAGGGAAGTTGAGGCCACTAGTGGACACAGCGGTCCTATCAAAGGCCTTGATTGGAGTCCAGATGGCAACTATATCATATCTGCCGGGTACGTACTTTCCAGATCATTGGATTTAATTTATTCAATTGTTACCTATAGTCTCGACCAAACAACCCGAATTCATGCACCGGTGCATGCGGACCAAGGTCGGCCTTCATGGCATGAAATCGCCAGGCCACAAGTACATGGATATGACCTTTTGAATGTTGTTTTCATCGATCCACTCAAGTTTGCCAGCATAGCGGACGAGAAGGTTGTCCGTGTTTTTGAGGCTCCTCGTAACTTTGTAGAGCTTGCGGGAAAACTCGGCGTTTCGCAATTCGCCGACAAGGAAGTGCTTGATCTTTCCAACTCGTGATGAATTCCATTAATAATGCCATTAGTACAAAAGACCTTTGGGAGCGAACGTACCTCCTCTTGGATTATCAAATAAGGCAGTTAGCGAAGGTATTCACCTTGCCACCCTACCGTATATTCGCCAGCTAACATTGCTTAGGCCCACAGGAGCTACTGGGCGGATCCATTCCCTCAAGGCGGCCTTTTGACGGTGAATTGGCCTCAATAACTCTGTGGCCTGAAACAGAGAAAATATATGGACACGGCTATGAGGTTTGCTAATTCCTTTCGGCGGCCATACGAGCATTCAAACCTGCATCTTATAATTAGTCTATTACGCTGGCCGTCTCAACCTCACGGACCTTGATTGCAACTGCTTGCAAATCAACTAATGCCGAGCATGCCGTCGTTCGTGTCTATGACACTACCTCGTATAAACCAGTCGGAGAGCCCTTGCCAGGGCATGTTTTGACTGTGACTCGAATAACCTTCAGTCCAGATGACAGATACATTCTGACGGTCTCTCGAGACCGCTCATGGCGATTGTTTGAACTTCAGGTGACAGGAGGTATCTTCATTTCTTCTTTTGCATCTCAAGATCCTAAATCTGGTCCCAGCTTACACACCCGCCGGGGCCGAGAAATCGCATGGACGAATCATTTGGGACTGCGCCTGGGCAGCTGAAGGGGATGTATTTGCAACTGCTTCTCGAGACAAGACGGTCCGCTTCTTCGTCTTTGTATTACGCTCCCGTCTACATTGATATTTTGCAGGTGAAAATATGGGAGAAAGGAAACGGCCACTGGAACGCTATCAGTACCATTAAGACCCCCCAGGCTGCAACCGCTGTTGCATTTGCTCCCGGGAATGGTCAAAGAAGGTTCATTCAAACCCACTCATTACAAACAATACCAAAAGCTGACCCACATTTCCAGACGGCTCGCCATTGGATTGGAGAATGGTGAAGTTTTGATTTATTGGGGTTTGTCTACTTCAGCGACAGATTGGCATTTAGACGAAACGATTAGCTCCAGGTGAGATTGTTCGATTCACCTCCTTTCTAATGTCTGATGGCATTTACAGACTGGCGCATGTCGATCACATCCATCGCATGGCTTGGCGACCTTCATCCACCCACCCCGATGAACTGGCGACTTGTAGTGAAGATGGCACGCTAAGGATCCTCAAACATCGATTCCTTTCGTATTAAACATTTTCAACTATTCGAACTAGAAATACTGAAATGAAATTTGCTATACAGTGTGTATGAGAAGTGAAAAACTACACGAAGGGAAAACAGTAAAGAAACAGCTGGGGATAGAAGCAATGTGGGTACTATGTAAGGGTATTGGACACCAAATGGATAGTGCAATTTAGTAAGAGGCAGGAGACGACATGGAAACACAGGATGCGCAGTAAGGATACAAGAATATGTCAGGTCATGATTTAAACAATGTCACGCAGACTCATCGGAACTTCGGGCTGTGATGTGTTAGTCAGTACGTTGTCGTTGTCAAAAGTAAAGAAAAAACTTACGCATTTGATTCTAGAAAATTTTTCGTGAGTAAAGAACGGAAGGTAAGAAGGCGGAGGACGCACTTGTAGAAACATTCTATAGATCGCAACATTTCGACATCTCCGCCAGTTGCAGTCACGAAATTGACGACAACACCAGCGCGCGAATAGTTGGAAGCTATCGCAGAGGAAACTCTACATTATAGTTCAGTAATTTAATCAATCAAAGAATGGATGTTCTAACCGGTGGGAGTATTCTTCCACGGCTTTTGGGAGATCATAATTGATGACGAGAGGGACATGGGGAGCTTCGTTATTCTTGAGTTGAACGTCATAAATCACCAAGACTTTCGCGCTAGGTTGCCTTAAAATGCTGGAAGACGAATTTCTGAATTTATTTAATGCTGCCACTCTGGTCACAGCATTCATATCGCCGTGCTGCTAGGTGTTAGTGGACGGTTAAACACAGTTAAAGCAAGGTAAACTCACGAGAGGAATAGCTTCTAATCCGCGGCTTGCTAGCTTGTAGACCACGGAATCAAGCGCCGTCATTCCGCCAACATGGACGATTGCTTGTGCGACTTCGACATCATCGAAGATGTCAGCGAGGGCATCAAGCTTCCACTCTCTTGCCTGAGTTGTTTCGGCGCTTGAGGCACTTCTCCCCGAGCCAATAATTCCCAATCCGCCCCCGGCCGTCGAGGTCATGGGATCTGACCTTCCTCCAGCTGTAAAGGCCAAGTATAGATAAAATTGACGCAATCCTCGGGATCCTTGACTGGCTTCCGGATTGGCCACGTTGCCGTCGCGTCGGACCAGGACCCTAACAGGTTCGCGGAGGTGGATAGCAGATGCGAGATTAAGAACGTCTTGAGGCACAGTGTTGGAAAACAGGGCTGTCTGACGTTCGATGGACTGCACAGGCGGCGTTGGGGCTGTAGATTCGCCCAAACTGGGGGAAGGAACTGCGGCAGAGAACCTTCGGCCTGACGTTGCTTGGAATGGAGGAATGACAGGGTTGCCTGGCTCGAACGGTGAAGTGAAAGTGGTCTGCGGGGTGATTCCAGAATTTGGACTAGCAATTGTTGACATGCTGCTGGAGAGGGGTCTTGAGCGAGGTGGAGGTAATAATTTTACAATATTGAAGACAAATTCATGAAGGTTTCGAGCAATCAACTGGTCAACCTCATCGAGAACCAAGAAGCGAACCTCAGACCCAATGAGGCCACCAGGTGTCGTGAAAAGAGCATGGAGCTTCTGTGGAGTTCCACAAATAATGTGTGGCATGTTCTGTTGAAGAAGACGAAGTTCTTGGGCCAGCTCATTGCTCGCGGTTGCAGCACCTACTCCAAGTGCAGACTTAACACCTATAGGTCCACCTAGATCTCGAATCATTCGCTGTGCCTGGGTAGCTTGATCAACGGTCGTCGACAGCATGATGACAATCGGACCGCGGTTTGGCCGAGGATTGATATTGGTCACCGCGACTTGGATCGCAGGAATGACATATGCTGCGATGCGCTCTTGAGTGGGCGGCGCTTGAGCAATGATATCTGCACCTCGAAGAAGGAAAGGTAATGCTCGCTGTTGAATCTTATTCGGGGGTCCGACGCTATAGGAAAACGAAGGCAAGGGATGAGCGACCTCTAGGGTGGAGGGTATCGAAATATCAGACATACCCAAATTTACCAAGTGACCGAAGCAGCTCTGGAGACAAAGCCAACTGCTCCCATTTGGATATCATGGGGCCATTATCTCGTGAACCGCCTCCAGACCAGTTGTCATTCTGGGAGTCAATCATCTTAAATAGCAATACGAACTTTTTGAAAATCATTTCCAATAAAGCTTTGGAAGACTTACACTAGAGGAGTCTCGTCTCAGCAGTCCCGAGACTGATCGTCGCTTGTCGCGAAGGATTGCCTCTTGACGGGCCAGATTTTGCTCGGCTGGGCGGACAGGAAGATCCAAATTTCCAGCAGACCATGTACGCATCGGAGGGTTGGGCTGACGGGGGTTAGGCCTTAAGTCCGGGCGGTTTGGCAGACCGTGACCAAGGACTGCCGTGTTATTTAAAACTTGATTCGGTGCTAATTCCAATTGCGAAGTGTTTAAGCCAATGACAGAATTATTTCTTCCTTCGACCACTGATGTTTGTTGCATCTGCTGCGTCTGAAGAGCGAGGAGCTGCCCGACAGACGATGTCAACGTGTTAAGGCGTTGAGAAATGGATGTAATATCATCGGTGCTGGAGGCTTGGTTCGGTGCAATATTTCCAATAGACGGGCGGGATTTCATTGCACTGGAGGCCGAATTGCTGGAAAAAGGATCTTTGAACTCTGGATGGTTGTTGACACTGAGGGCTCTTTCAACTAACACGTTGACCTTGCGATTGATATCACCGAGGTTTTGTTGAATTTCCCGGGTAGTATGCTCGCAACGTACAAGGCGATCAAGGATATCATGGATTATAGGTGATGCTTTGAGCTGTGCTTCGAAATTTTGAGTCTGTAGGTCCATAGCTGGGGTGGCTCGGCTGTTGGATTCCTGGGAAGAGACAGGAGATGGGGATGTGTATATCCCGGAGACGGGCCCTCCAATATTTGCGAGAGCGAAAGGGAGTGTCGGCAAACGCTCGTGAACGTTTTGCTGCTGCGGGGACTGTTGGGAATAAAAGGAAGATCCTGGCGTGTGGTGCCCACTGTCAGGGGCCTGGTCTTCTTCGAGGGACTGATTGTCTTCACCCTCCGGTAGAGTACCGAGAGTCCCGAGCATGCTCCCTTCTCTGATAGGCCGCACTTCTAAGGTGGGATAGGGCTTTCCTGCGTCTGTTTGACGGATGGTCGGTGATTGGCGTTGGGTCGTCTCGCGAGGGATAGGCGAGGGTTGATGTCGCGGCTCTTGGCTTCGCCCATGGGGAGGGCTAGGGGACGACCTCACCGAGCGATAGTCTGAAGGCGACACAGAGTGAGAGGATACCGAACCTCGTTCCTGTTCTCGGAAAACCTGCTGCCCAAACCCCAAACCGCTGCCTCTTTCATCGTCGCTGCCACGAAAACCGCCCGGAAAGAAAGGCATGGAGGCGGGATTCAGAGCAGCGCTCCTCGCCATGGTTACGAACTATGGGGAGAGCGAGAGGGAAACCAGCTTGAAAGGCTGCAAAAGATCAGAGGTTTGTCAGCGGTGAGTAGGAGATACTGACCGTTACAAGCTTTCCAGTTGAACGTGAGTATGTAACTAAGCAAATTCCATACAGGCAGTTGTGGCCCGATGAAAATCTGCTGGAGGCGTGGATCCAACCACAGAAGACGGATCCGCTAAGGGTTTGATGTGACAATATCCTTACTGTGTCAAAATGTTTACAACTGCCACTGGCACATGTACGCGATCATCATGTGGCATCAATACACAATTTATTGGAATGCGATAAGATAGAAATAATCTAATGAGCGTATGGGAGTTCCCGAGGAAACTCGTATCAAAATAAGGGAAGAGCTTAAGGTCAAGAGACACATTTCCCAAAGGAAACGCCAAAGATACGAATACGATCGTTTGCTGGATCATGGAAGTCGATAAACCTCTCAGTGTCACATGGAACAGGTGGTCTAAAATAGATGTTATCACTTGTGCTTTTTGAAGGCAATCAGAGGATTCTTACCTCGGAGGTGGAGGAATACGCGGGGGTGGTCTTGGCCGGTTTTGCTTGTTTCTTGCCTGCAGTTTGTCCAAAACAGCTAAGCGCGGCAAATTAGCGGGTTGTGCGCCCTGCTATTAAATTGGACGAACGTTTAGTCATATCATGAACCTCGGGAAGATCGGCAGGCGAGGCTGACACCTATGAGAGTTATTCTTAGCTGAAGATGTCGTTAAATGTCTGACTACCGAGACGTACCACAAGCGAACATCCGTCCACAACTATTCCATTCAATTCCAGAGCCTTCCTCGCTGCTTTGGTGTCTCGGAATTGTACTGTGGCGTATTGACGATCGCGGGGGGAGAGGACGTCAAGTGGGACTGCGACACCCATTGTCACAGCCTTTCCTCGACTGCAACGAATTTTGGTGTCTACGATGGAGCCACATTGGATGAAAACATCTTCAAGACGTTCTCTGGTGATTGTGGATATAAGCTGAAGTTTTTAAATGAATCCAAGTTCTCCAGTGTACAAGAAGCACTTACATTGCCAACATACACAGCCCTGATCTCAAAGATGGGAGGCTTCCTGGCTTGCGCCTTCTGTCTCATCTCCTTCTTTTTCCTTGCTTCATGAACGTGGTGTATTTTATTCTCTCGTTTGAGACTTTGGAGACGTTTTTTCTTGAGATCCTATTGCCAGCGTGAGTGACTTTAAGCAATCCAAAGACCTGACCCTCACGTTCTTGATCATTAACGAGGACCCTGAACCAGCCCCTGTGATGTGAACAGAGCTAGTGTTGGGACAGACGATACGCATCGAGAGGGTAGTAGAAGTATTCAACGGGAAACGCGTTAGGGGGAGATTAAGTGTCCTGGTCGTGGGGATTTACGCGCGCAACAAACCACTTATAAGCATTTGCAATTGGGCCAAAGAGCCGACGCTTTTTTGAAAGAACAAATGGCACGCTTCAACGCTTGTTGCTCCGAGGACCCAAAATGATCATGGTATCCGAGATAAAGCTGCCACAATTGGCAAGCCAATTGAACAATGACGAGGGCGTTGCTGGAAGTTGGCCCACATCGTGAACAGGATGACGGGGCCATGGCTTGGTAACCGGCCCGACACGGTAACCAGCCGGTGACTTACATGCAATTCCTCATCCATACCAGGACTCGATGTTCACAGAACGCGCAACTCTCTATCGTGGCCTGCTCAGAGAGCTCCGACAATCTGTATGTCCCTTGCTGCTTGCAAAAATCATCCCATCAATATCCCACAGGTGGCCCCCCCACGAAAAGTCAATACAACGATCATAGCCCACTTCCGGTCCATTGCTGAAAAAATAGGGAAAAATGACACCAGCGCTCGCCATGACTTCGAGAATGCAATTCTGTTCATCCGGTCACAACGAGAGCATAAGGTTGCCCGATTCTTCATGGATCCCTCTTTTATTAATGAGAAATTTTAGCGACTTCTCGAACGGTACAACCCTCTGTTTGACCTGACAGCTGAAGAGAGAATCGAAGCGACGGCGCGGAGAGTCGGTTTAAATATGCCTATTACCCGTAAAGTTGATTAGTGGAACTCCCAAGTACATATTTTTACTGTCCCATAAACAGAACCCAACAACGAGTTTCTCTCTCATCCATGTTTCTCTCCCGTCTTCGCCAACTCTACTCCCGATACATGGCCCCTGCTGAGTTTGCGACTCAAGTTCTGAAGTGTGATCCTTCGAGTATAACATTTCTTATCTCCTCAGATGATCCTCAGATTTCTTCACAAGAGACATTGGACGCTTTGAAATTTGCAGTGCATCAGCTCGTGGATCTGTCCCAGACAGTGGTATTCCCAACAGAAACGGTGTACGGCTTGGGTGCGCTCGCCCTGGATCCTAATGCAGCATCCAAAATTTTCTCGACCAAGGGGCGTCCACCTGATAATCCCCTGATCATTCACGTTTCCTCCTTCACCATGTTACGCTCCATTCTCCCACCGGGATACGTCATTCCAAGATCTTACCAAGTGTTAATGAATCACTTCTGGCCGGGCCCGTTAACCCTTCTCTTTCCTCGCAACCATGAAGTCGTTCCATCTATTATCACAGCAGGCCAACCCACGGTCGCCATTCGAATGCCATCTCATCCTGTCGCTCGAGCACTGATTGCTATCGCGAATGCGCCTCTCGCAGCACCGAGCGCCAATACATCCGGAAAACCTAGTCCGACGCGGGCTGAACATGTTCAGCGAGATTTGGATGGCAAAGTTGGTCTCATACTTGACGGTGGAGCCTGTGGGGTTGGTCTAGAGAGCACTGTGATCGATGGATTACACGCTGATGGAAATATTCGTGTGCTAAGGCCCGGCGGAATCACCGTTGAAGACGTGGAGCATGCCCTGCGGGAGAACTTCAAGGATCTTGGCAACGCACCCGAAGTATTGGTTCACAAGCGCGACTATGCAGACAAGATACTGGAGAGCGCACCGACAACCCCTGGGATGAAATATCGCCATTACTCACCTTCCGTCCCTGTTATTCTCCTGCTGACCCTCTCAACTTTATCCGGTGCTCAGCCCCCCATGACTCTTGATCAATATATCCACGGCCTGCAGCAAGAACGCAGCGAAGGATTGTTGAAAATCGGTGTGCTGGCTCCAACGGACTCCAAGCTTTGGGGACAGATTCATGCTCGTGAAGACATCATTTGGTGTCGATACCTGCTCGGGCCACTAGCAAAGCCTTCTGTGATTGCACACAATTTGTTCAACGGTTTGTTGAGTTTAGAAAAAGAGGGGGTTCATTTGATGATGATTGAGGAGGTGGAAGAAGACAGGGAAGGCCTTGCGATTATGAATCGCGTGCGTAAAGCAGCGAGTGAGTCAATACAAGTGACGCTGGATTAATTCCACTTTTGTTGTTCGCACTAGGACGGTACACTGAGTCCTTATTTATACCACGGCGTTATTAGTTCTCACTTGGGTTTTCTTTAGGAAAGGGTTTGCTGGTGAGACAATTCTTGCCTTTGGTGAATAACAGGCGAATTCACCGTGATTTCGACTGCAGTGTCTAGTGCTCTCATGTTTCTCGCAGCTTTACTGCTAGATTCTTGTGAGCATCGTCTCCTTTGTATATCCAGATTTCACGAATAACCAAATATCAGTCCACATCACACCATAGTCGTGGCTGAGCCACTCACGGGCACGAGGTTCCAACGAGGCAGGTCAGAGACTGCAAAGTTCAAACAGAAATTTAATACTTAACCCTTTCTAACGAAGTCAGACATTGCCTCCGATGAACGTGTTTGCGCGACTTGCCGTCCCATACTTCATAATCATGCTATCCATTTTGGAGGCGTCGCTACCCAAATATAGGCCTTTGACCAATGCTACCTCATGCATCCCCCGCATTCTTTGAGAAACTCCCTCGTGCCATTCACCAGATATGTCGTTCGCGCTTTGTGCTCAGAATGTCGGGATTTCTACAAATATAAAGGGTGTACGCTCTTCTTAACAATCATTCGTTTCTCCCATATCGTTGCCGTTGTTCTCTTCTATCACGCTTGTACTCAATCTATTCTACTTAGCGTCATGACTTCACCTCGTAGGTTTCTATCCTTCAAAGTCCCCGATTGTTCTTGATCTCCAGCCCTAACAGTGGCCATTAAACAAGAAGAGCAGCCTATTCCTTTACAAAAATTGTACACTATTGCTCCTGTCAGCCCACCTCAATGGAACGTCGACTATCCTATATCCAAAATCTCTGCACCTCGATTCCTTTTCCCGGTCCATTCGGAGATTCCTGCGACTAATTCTGCTCGGGACTTGCCTAGGCAAGATCAAGCGCTTCACGAATTCGCCCAACGCGAACCATGTTTGCCCATCCCCGTCCCATTGCTTAGTTCTCCTTTCGCATCGGGTCCAAATATGTCATCCCAAATTTCTCGTTCTTCCTCGCCTTCTAACCACCTACCTTCCCGTCCACGAATTCCTCGCCCGCCGAATGCTTTCATGCTCTTCCGCTCCGATTTCTTGAAGCGTGGGGTCATTCCCGACCACATAGAGCGTCGTCAGCAAACTCTTAGTCGGGTCGCTGGACAAGTTTGGAACTTGATGGCCAAAGAGGAACAGCAAATCTGGTTCGACCGTGCTGCGCAGGTTCTGAACGAACATCGGCAGAAAAATCCCAACTACAAGTTCACCCCTGCTCCACGTAACTCGCGTCGTGGCAAGAGCAAGCTTTGTGATGACTCCCCTGGAGTGTCCGAAGCTGAGGTTCAAAGGCTTAGGGAGGAATATGCACAAGTTTTGGGCCCCGCACCACCTTCGAACCGTAAGCGAAGGGTCAAGAAGGCGCGCAGTGTCGAAGCGGCGGAACGTGTTCACCCTACACCTTTCCCCACTTCTAGTTTCCCCGCCATACCTTCTCTCGCCACTCCTGGTTACATTCGTGACATTGGCCAATCTCCACCACTGATGTCTTTTTATCCGATGGAGAGCTTTCCCAAGCCAACTATTCCCCGCCGTCCCTCTACCTCACTTGGCTTTAGCGAGTGTGCGAAGGAGGGGCTTGTGCCTCTTCCTGATTTCAATTTGTTTCAAACAGAATTTGGGCGGACGGCCTCTTCCGAGCGAGGAACTTCGCCTCATACCCACGTTCGAACACCAGTTAGTCCTATTTATCGACAAGACGACAACTTCCACTTATTTATCTTCTTTTTTCTATAGGCTTCATCGTCTACGACTCAGTCAGGAAGTACCCAGTTTGTCAAACTTATGCCTGGTCTGTACGGACAGGGTGCTGTAGCACCTGACCCCGACATCCAGGAGATTCTTCTCGAACAAGTTCCCTCTCAGCCTGCACCACCCTTATCCCTTCCCCTGGAAAACATCACCGTCGAGTTTCACGACCACTCTTTGGACAACGCTGGGAATTCGACGTTCCTCGAGTTTGGCGACTACATGAGCTACTTCCAAAACAACGGCACGGACGTCCTCAACTCTTGGGACTTTCAAACCGGAGCAATTTTTACTTCCAGCTCTCAGCCCGAAAACGCTATCCCACCGAACTTGCCTTTCTGTTAAATGCCTCTCATGCTATACGCACTTGCCTCCCGCTCATATACACCTTGGTACAACTCTTTCTTTTTCGTGTATATTTAATAAAACGTTTCATAGATGGATTACAGATTCCTTTCATGTATTTCTTGTATATAGTGGCTTTCATCTCTTACCCGAATCCAGACCTGTGCAGTACATTATCGTTGAGACTTTTACGAGCCTACATCGAGGAGTGGACTAAAGTTATCCTTTGCACTAACTTCTCCACCTTTTTATCCAAAGTCTCCAATTCCATTTGCAGAGTTGGCTCGTTTTCTCCAACTGGCGTTCCCATAACTGAGGAAGGGAGATGATATGAGACAGTTGTACCTGTCCCATCAGGTTTTTCTATAACCAACAGGCGGAGAGGAATGCTATAGGCGGCAAGGGGGTTATATCTCATGATTGGCTGAGCAAAAAGTGGATTCCCGATGGTGTAGACGACGATGCTTGGCCTGTCGATTCCATCCGCGAATTTTAACAACTTATGGTGCTGAATTTCCATGAAGTATCTGCGGTTTGAGTAGATGAGAGTTTGAGCTCAAGGGGAAAGAGGAGAACCTCTCGCACAGAAAGTCGGTCCCAGTAGCTTCTTCAACCACGGACTTGAGTTCTTGCTGGTTTTTTACCAGTGAAATCTTCGCTATAATGGTATCGCTCAAGGCGGCTTTGTTGACCTCCATATCGAGACGCGCAATAACGTCCTCGAATGGTAAAGTTGTGTTGAATTGTACGAGCCGCGCAATAAATGGGATGACCGTCTTCGACATTTTGACAGTGTTTGAGTAGACTCTGGCCCGGCGGTTCGAGAATACCTATAAAAAAAGTAAGGACTGCGGAAAACTATATTCATTATATGTACCTAAAGGTAGTAGGTGTATAGACTTGGCATTTATGTAAGTAATGAAATAAGGATAGAACAACGATTGAGCTCACCTCTTGGTATGCACTGGTACTACGGTTGCCCAAACACAGCACTCCAGTCGCGGTGCACTGCGCTTTTTTTATAGGTGGATTATCAAATACTGTATAGTCACGCCCAACTTTATAACGTGCTTCGAATAGACTAATTTTTTGCTCTTCGGTGAGAGAAGACCACATTCGATGTCGGACCAGAGGCGCTCGACCAACGCTCGACTTCCAAGTTTGGTAATGTGGATGTAACGCTAAGTGTCACGTGTACGTATGTACACGGGCCGGCCATGGGTTTTTTAGGCACATTGGATCCTTCGTAGTGTGTTTTTCCATGTCTACCCAGCCACAAGGTAGACACACTTTGGCTGGTAATCCATCGCACCAGGAAGGACCTGCCAGGAAGAGGAGACGTCTTTCCCATTCTGAGTCTTCGCCAGATGATTCGGAAGAAGGTTCCAACAGCTCTGAACAAGATGCAGCAGATCTCATGCACACCGATCCTGAAGATAACGTAGACTCTAATTATATCCATTCCGACTTCATCGTTGAAGACCGCCTCGGTTCTTCTGGACAACATGGAAACCCTTTCACGCCAGAGAAGTTACTACCTTCTGTGCCAGCATCCTTTTCATCCCTTGGAATCTCTGTACCTCTTCAATCCGCTTTGAAAAGCATGTCTATCAAGTCACCAACCGAAGTCCAGGTGGCTTGCATACCTCCACTCTTAGCGGGCATGTACATATTCCTTTCTCGAAAGTACAAGGTATTGAATTGGTCGCACAATAGGCAGAGATTGTATTGGGAATGCCCAAACTGGTTCCGGGAAAACGATTGCATTTGCATTGCCAATCCTTCAGAAACTCTCAGCCGATCCTTATGGTATATTTGCCCTGGTGTTAACACCTACGAGGTACGCAAATTCCGTGGAAACATGGTAATATTTTCATCCAAAGTAGGGAGCTTGCCTTCCAAATTTCAGAGCAATTCGCCGTTCTCGGAGGTTCGTTAAACATCCGAACAGCTGTAGTTGTCGGCGGCATGGACATGATGACCCAGTCAATTGAATTGGGCAATAGACCGCATGTTGTCGTTGCTACCCCAGGCCGTATTGTGGACCATTTACTGAGCAGTAGTGGTGAGTGGGATCTAACCCGGGTCAAGTTCTTGGTGAGGCATGTCTTGCTCCCCTCCAGACTGTATCTTGACCAGCCTGATTTTCTAGGTGCTCGACGAAGCCGACCGGCTCTTGGCTCCAACATTTACTTCGGAACTGAGCCATCTCTTCAATGTGTTACCAAGAGAACGACAGACATGTCTATTCACCGCAACACTTACAGAATCCATAGAAGCTTTGGCAAATGCCCCACCTCGGCCAGGAAAGCAAAAACCGTTCATTCACCGGATGAAAGCAACGTGAGTTCACGCCTTCTTTAATATCTCTTTGCTCATCTTTTCTTAGAACTGAAACAGTGTCGGCTTTAAAGCAGCAATACCTTCTGGTTCCTTCACATGTCCGCGAAGCATACCTATATCACCTCCTTTGCAATCCACCAGAATCCACTCTGCATCTTCGTCGCGGCCCTCCGGAGCCCATAAAACATGGGAAGAAAACCAAAGCGAACCTTAAATCAAACAAAACGAAGGCCGCCAATCCAGGTGATGAACCAGAACAGCCTCCACCGACGATTATATTTTGCGCAAGACCCAAGACTGCTGCTTATCTAACAATGCTGTTGAAGACACTGTTTATCAGGAGTACTGCTTTGCACTCTAGACTCACACAACGGGAGCGTTTATCGTCCTTGTCTTTGTTCCGTGCGTCTGTCGTGCCAGTGCTCATCTCGACAGACGTTGGGGCTCGTGGTCTTGATATTGAGGATGTTGCAATGGTCGTAAATTGGGATCTTCCCAACGAACCCGAAGAATATACGCACCGGGTGGGAAGAACAGCCCGTGCTGGTAAGGGAGGTATCGCAATTAGTTTCGTTACCGAACGAGACGAGGAGCGGGTCTTGATGATCGAAGAGCGAATCAGTGCGTCTTTTATATGCGGATTTGTGGGGCCCTGTCCAATAACGATTTTTAGAGACACGGTTGGAGGAACTGAAGTTGCCGGAGGATAACGTCCTTGCGAAACTGAATGCGGTTTCGACCGCGAAGCGTCTCGCTAATATGGTAGAGATCTCCTTGTTTGTTTGCTCGCACAGTATGGGCTCATAATTTTCACAGGAACTTCATGATTCCAATTTTGGAAAGCGAGAAGAGGTCTACCAGATAAAAAATGCCAAGAGGGGAAAGCGAGAGTAGTATATTAGATCGATGATGAATATAGCCGGCTGCTCGTGAGGTCAAAGAGATAGTGGATGACTTTCCTTAGACTCTATATGCTCAATACTTCTTCAGACGGCCGGATAGTGATTTTTCTGAAACGGATAGGGATTCGGAGAGAGGCTGGGTCGAGACTTAACGATCTGGAACTCTGTAAACATTTTTGTTGTCATATTTTTGGAGGCAACCTGAAGTCTGGAAAGGGCCCTTTCTAGATTAAAATTCAAGCACTCTAGAATACCCTTTATGGACGTTCTCGGCAGTGATAATAATAAAGATATATTTCATAGGCGACTGCTTGTCACGCCCATTGTCAGCTTTCTTTCTCCTCTCCTCCATGGACACCGACTGGGACCCTGTATTTCAATTCGTCGCTGACCCCGCCGATGCCGACTACCAGCTTACAGATAAACAACCGCTCCAAGTTCCAACCCCCCCAGTCAGCACCAGTATCTTATCGCGTCTCCACCCCTGACATTTTCCCATTTTCTAGCAATCTCACGATGGATCCCCCGTCGTTGATGATTCAACGGACGGGAACACCATGGTATCGGTGTCCACCACCTTCTTTCCTGGAGCGCAGCACCTCGCCACCCCACCGGACACTGTCCTCCTTTCTTCCGATAATGTCTTTTTCTACGTTCATTCCCACCTGCTTCTTGCCGCTTCTGAGAATGGATTTCGCGGTCGAGTACCCACATCGTTAAAAAACGAGAATTCAGTCATCTCTATATCCGAAAATTCAGCTGTGTTGAACATCCTCCTCCATACTGTATATGATATGTCGTGCGCGCATTACTCGCCAACCTTCCCATCCCTCGTTACCTCCGTCAATCGCCTACCTGTCTATGGCCTTCGTCCAAAAGTGCGCATCGCACCTTCAACACCACTCTTTTCTCTGCTCCTTTCCTATGCACCTCTGTTTCCTCTCGAACTTTATGCCCTCGCTGCCTCGCAAGACTTGTACGACCTCGCTGTATCCACATCTTCTCACCTCTTATCTTTCCCCCTCGCCACTTTGACGGACGAAATGGCCGAACGCATAGGTGCTGTTTACCTTAAGCGTCTGTTTTTCTTGCACTTTGGTCGCTCAGACGCCCTGAAGCGCGTTCTCTTACCCCCGCCAAATCCACATGCACCTACTGCCTTTTGTAATTTCACAGAACAGAAAAAGTTGACTCGAGCGTGGGCACTCGCATCTGCATACCTTGCTTGGGATGCAAGACCTGGTCAGCCTCAGTATTGTCATCATTCACGAAGAATTTTGCTTATAATGTGGACTAGACTTGTCGACAAGTACCATGGAGTCCGCGCTACAACCGCTAGTTGAGCACCTGACCTGCCAGGAGTGTCAGGAGACGCTTGGGGATCGAATACAAAATTTGGTGGCGCAGTGGTCAGTTGTAAAGGTATATTGACGTCATGTATTTTTATTATTAACCCTTGCTGATGTGCGATGATATAGCGCACAATCTGACTTCCGACCGTTCCAATCGAGCCACGTTATTCGCCCTTTCCAGGCGCCATCCACCATTCAGAAATACAGGCCAAATACACCTATTGGGGTTTATCCTTTAGACCCCACGCGCCTGAATAACCAACAATCGTCTCTCGCTTCCTTACCTTATTTGCATTGTATCACTTCTCATCGGCATCTACGCATCGAACATGGACTATACCCCAAACATGACACACGTTGTACCAACTTCTCTTCCTTTTTGGCGTCCATATTTCTAGGGCTAGGTTACCTCACCGTAATAAATCATTGGCATAATCGATTCGATTCCTGTATACGTCCCTGCATACACGTACTTTGGGGACTTTGTAACTGTATTCTTACATCCATTACTTCCGACGTTGCAATCCAAGTTAATACATGTTCCAATCCGGACTGAGTATCTGGGGTCTGCCGGTCTACCGTGGCGCCTTCATGTCTTCTGCAAGAATCGCGTCATTTAGCTCGTCCAAGGGTGCAAGCTCCTTTCTGTCAACCAAGTCAAACTGCACCCGCATTAGACCTTCAGTCCATTGGTGCGCACTAGATCCATACCTCGTGAACAAACAAGAAAAAGTGCCGGTAGCTTGTGTTTAAATGGGCTGTGCAACATACATGAGCCCAACCGCAACCTCAAATGAGAATCAACACTTTACCTTCAATCCCAAGCGCACAAACGTGGTCAAAGTGATTACTATAGATGTGCGCATATACGCGGAACAATCGTCGCACTATCGTTTTCACCGTGTCTCGAAAATTCTTTGGGAACGGAACGCCTGGAGGGGACTAGAATTGAGAAGGCTGAGCCTATGACCGGTCGACTAGAACATACCTATCTTGTTCGGGAATATGGCCTCGTCGTCCAGTAGATTCTGGGCCCAGTTCATCAGTGCGTCCACGTATTCGGGTGCGGGCAGTTTCGTGGGCCGTTTGTACTTCACACCATCTTCCCAAAGATATTCATACCTAGGCACACCCGAATTTAGGACAAGAGCTGAGTCTCAAATTGCAAAAGCAATGAAGATACAAACCGTGGTCCTGCAGACATAATAGGACACTGGATAGATCTATGTCAGATACTTATCTGACTTCCTGGGAGGGGCAATAGTACGTACCTCTGAGGGTATACAAAATTCTGTTACTGTCCCGTATAACATGTTCAGGTGGTTGAAAAAATCGACGGCTGAAATATACGGGTTCAGTAATAGAATTTCTTGGGTCCGTGGTCTGGATGGCTTACTATGTACCGCCAACCATTCATTCAGATCCTCGCCTTCTGGCAGTTGGACAGCCAATCTCAGATTACCCGATCCCTAGAACACGTTGAAACGATTTTAGAAGTAGGGTTGAGCAGCCAGGCCAGTCGCGGAAGAAACTCATCCTACCAGAGTGGCCTCGGCGTACTTTCTCAGCTGGTATTGCTTCGTGCCTTCTGGAACATCCTTTCGAGGCTTAAACGTGCGAGTTTTTCCACTTTCGAGGTAACCGTCAGTTAAATAAAACAATACAACGAGGAGAGAACGTACAGGCCAAAGAAAGATGACATGGTCGAAAGGCGAGTGCGCTTGGGGAGACCTCTCCAACCCCAAATGGTAATGCGTATTGGATCGGAGATTGCCGAGCGTTAATATAAGATTGCATTCATACCTTGAGGACAACGTTGCCCAGCTTTGCCCTCATCGTGGAGAACGATACTCAGTAACATACTAGTACTACTATTTTCCGACTCGGACTCGATCAGGAGGGACAAATAAATGCACAATGGCATGCGATTTGTGGAACATAGGTTCTGGCGATGACACACCATTTGAGAGACTCTCATAAGACATCGCTCCAACTGCTTTGATCTCCCATACTTCCCTTCACGATGCCTTCCATCCTCTTCGTGTTTACCTCTGCGAACAAGACCCTAACCGGTGCGCAAACGGTATGTCGTTCATCCTGCATGTCCGCGCGGCCGCTGGCCGACGAATCTGCGTTGGACGTTATAGGGCTGGTATTTGCCAGAAGCGGCACATCCCTACTATGTTCTCGCCCCGCATGTCAAAATTGATTTCGCCTCACCAGCAGGGCCCAACCCGCCAGTAGATGAATATAGCGTGAAGACGTTTTCTGACGAGGGCTCTGTCAAGTTCTTGAATGACCCAACGGTGAAGGCTAAACTCGCGGGCGCCAAAAAGTTATCAGATGTTGCAAGTGAAGATTATGACGCAATCTTCTACATCGGAGGCCAAGGTCCTGTCCTCGATCTCGCATCTGATCCGGTCAATGCCAAACTCGCGTCACAGGCAAGTACCATATGCTTCGAGTTCCTGGGTCTTAGCACCGCTCATTCCAGCGCTGGTTACAGTTTTGGAAAGATGGAAAAATTGTCGCCGCCGTCTGCCATGGTCCTGCGTAAGGATTGTCCCTGAAGTTCAACTGGCTGCACAGGCTAATGTGACCATCGGTTAGCGCTCTCGTACAAGTCGTGGACGATTCTGGCAAGTCAATCTTTGCCGGGAGGGCGACCACTGGATTCTCTAACTTGGAAGAAGAGCTAGTCCATAAAGTCAAGGTAAGTCATAAGCATTAGTGGGGACAAATTGGAATTGATATTCCAGTAGGACGTCCCATTCTTGTTAGAGGATAAGATCGTTTCACTGGGTGGCAGATATGAAAAAGCGACCGAGCCATGGGAAGTGAGTCCTCCACCTTTTCATATATAACCAAGGTGACTGATCCTTGAAATATAGCCCAAGGTCCTTGTGGATGGCCGGCTGATTACTGGACAAAATCCTGCCTCGGCTGCTGGAGTTGGGCAAGCTCTTCTCAAGGCCCTCAAAGTCACCCAGTAATTGGGCCATATAGCCACTGGTTTTCCGAGTACTCGATACGATGAGAAGATGCAATAGTCATATTTTTACAATGTTCAAAGATAATCAACACACCACGATGCGCACTTAAATGTATACAACAGACATTTTCCACCCTTTTTTCAGGGTGAAGCCATCCAATGCGTCCTTGGCTGTTATCGCTAGCTCAGGCGACTCGAATAGGACTTGAGCCATTTTCACTCTAATTCCAGCTGGATTTAAGGCGGGGGACCATGTTACATGAGTCTTCTGGAAACCTTTGTATCTGTCGTGTATAAGTTAGCCTCTAATTCGCAATCAGAAGCGTGCAGAAACGTACTGTTGGAATAGCACAGCAAGGACAGAATCTGTAACTTCTTGTGGTAGATTTGTACACAGAAGGCGAGCCGATGGCTGTTGGACCTGCGCGGGCACGCTGGTTGGGGTTGTGGCTTTTCGGGAAAAGACATGTGAAGGAGCTGTATGAATAGAATTCTTAAATAATACGACGTACAGAAATCATTCTTTCGAGGTAGTTCCTCCTCGTCATCGATCTCCATCTCTTCATCCGAATCATCAACCTTTTCTCGCTTCGCCTGCCGCTCGTCCCCTACATTCGCTTCTTTCATCCGCTTCCCATTTTGCGTTAGAAGAGCGCTAGCGTTTGCGGCGGTGGGAGGAACAAATTCAGGGTCCTCATTCCGGAGGGTTGCATAGGACTTTAACTTTGCGTAATCAATGTGCTTTGACAAGATGATTGAGTAACAAGACCTTCCATGTCGCGTTTTTTGGGTACTCACTAGTGGTTTGTCGTAGAACACCATGCCCTCACACGCTCTCATCGCAGAAGTCGCGCCTGCGAGGTCGGTAAATACGAGAAAAGCCTGACCACGCATTTTCTGGTTTTTGGAAGCCACGATGTCGATGATTTTGCCATAGGTGGTGAAGAGGGCAAAAAGCTGGGATTTGAGCTCCTCCTTGTTGACCTTGTCGTTGAGATTGTTGACGTAGAGGGTGGTATTGGGCTGATTTGAAGAGGACGACATGATTGTTGAGAGCAGGTCAAGGCCCGAAAGCGGATAGTTCCCACGAGGGTGCAGTGAAATTATTATGCGCGGGTGCGTCGGTTACAAACTGTTATAGGGTGCAGCTGGCAGTTCATTGGCCAGCGCCTTTCCCCTGTTTTTCTACCACCACCATACCCCTCCGTGTCGCGGTTTATTCGGCTCTTTTTTTCCCTTCTTTTTTCCCCCTCCTCCGTCACCAGCTCCTATTGTGGTCCGATAAAAAATTTGTTGGCCTCATTCTTGCCTTCTCCAAATCTGCAAGAAAATGGAAAAACTCTACGCCATTCAACCGTATCTCACCCCTTTTTACACCCTACAATACCCTGCCGCGACCCCACCAAATCCGGATTCCTTCCACGACTCTCATTACTACAATGTTGGCCAGCTTGACATTTGCATCATTATTTCATGTATCGCTGTCATGGCTATCCTACGCGACGCATTCCGGTTAGGCGTCTTCGAGCCGCTAGCGCGCTGGAAGCTGTTCAGGGACTTGGCGAAGAAGCAAAAATTGAAGGTCGACACCGCGAATGGCAAAACCAATGGTGCTACTAATGGCCACGTAGCGAACGGGAACGGACACTCGAATGGAAATGCTGTAATGCCACCAACAGCAAGGGAACTTCGCCAACTGAATCGCAAGGTGTTGAGGTTCGCCGAACAAGGATGGTCATTCATCTATTACTCCATCCAGTGGTCGTACGGCCTCGTATGTCCATGTACCTTTTCTACTCCGGGCCAGGCCCTGATCTCATTTTAATTTTTTTTTAGTACGTGCACTTCCACCTCCCAACACGGATATTGAATCCGACGGATTTATGGCTCGAATACCCTCACATACTTATCGCTGGCCCTGTCAAGTTCTACTATCTAACTCAAACCGCTTTCTATTTGCATCAAATCTTAATCATTAATGCCGAGGCCCGACGAAAAGACCATGTCCAGATGATGGCTCACCATATTATCACAGTGGTTCTTATGACGGCGAGCTACGTGACTAACTTTACGCGAGTTGGTTGCGTTATTATGGTGCTCATGGATTGCTGCGATATATTTCTCCCAGTGAGCTACACAATCGTCTTTCCTTCCTAGCGAATGTCTTCTGACGTATTCTGTCCGTTTTAGCTAGCCAAGATGATACGCTACTTAGATATCAGCCAATTCCTCTGTGATTTGACGTTCGGATGGTTCATGCTTTCATGGCTTGTGACGCGCCACATCCTTTTTATTATCGTCATTTATTCAACCATATTCGAAGGCCCCACTTATGTTGAATACAAATGGGACTACGAAGCCGGGTACTATATTACCCAGACTGCGTTCACAGGGTTTTGGGTCATGCTTCTTGCTCTTCAGGTATGGGTTCGCACCCCTTACACCCTATTAAAAAGGCTGACGCTCGCACGTGTGATGTAGGTAATCCAGTGTATCTGGTTTGGGATGATTTGCCGAGTGGCCTGGAGAGTGGTTACGACGGGAAACGGCGCGTCGGATGATCGCAGCGACGATGAGGATGCGTGAGTTCTCTTCAAGTTTATAATCTCTCCAAAATCTCTCTGATACTTATTTTCACGCTCCTTTCCAGTGCATCAGATAAGAAGGACGACTAAGTGTTTATTGCTTTTGCTCACCTGGACCTATTTTTCAATTACTTTAGTAACGGGTGCCACACTGGCATGATATTGTGAACGGACGCCTGATGTTGAGAATTACCTTACGACGACAGACACCTATAAAACGTCATCTACCTATAATTTATGATGCGCATCAACTCTCTATAGTGACCTAGAAACCTGTCGCACTTTTTTTTTTATGTCAGACGTAGATGCTTCACGTTTTATTTATTCTATACCCTTGGAACGAGAACACCGACAAGCGCTAGTGCAGGGCAGTAGTCACGTTCGAAATTGCCTTATCGGGATCCATCGGCAAGCAAGTCGGTACCACAGCTTCGCAGTCCGTTCTGCCCTCTACCTTAGCTCTCCTTATTTACCCCACTCATCTCAGGATCTCGCCATCTCTTCATCCTCGACTAATAGCAACCCCATGATGGCCAGTTTTATGAGCTACTTTGGCGCAGGGCGGAAGGACCCCAAGCAGACGGCGCGCGATGCTATTGTTGGGCTGCGGCAGCAGCTTCAGATGATTGAGAAGAAGGAGGAGTACCTACAGAAGAAGATCGAGGAGGAGACTAAGAAAGCGCGGGCGAATGCCGTATCGAATAAGGCCGGTACGTCATCTCATCTTCTCCCCTCATTCCAAGCAACGACCTCGCGCCGGCTGTTCATTGTCTTGGTCGGGCTTCGGGCTCAAAGTGAATATTACCTTATTGATGAATGTCCTTTTCTCCACCACATATCTGTTCTTGAACCTTCTTCTCCAACGACAACTCGCCTGGATTTTAATTGGCGCCTAATATACAGTGGCTACTGCGGCGCTAAAGCGAAAGAAGGTGACCGAGCAAGAGCTGGATCGACTAGCAGGAAGCCGGTTACAACTAGAGATGCAAGTGAATACTCTCGAGTCGGCGAACCTTAATGCAGAGACGATGGCTGCGATGAAGAAAGCCTCGGATGCCCTCAAGGTTATCCATGGTAATCTGTGAGTCACCCCCTATCCAAGTTCTTCTCTTTCCATTCATCGCGCCCTTTCAATGGGATATCGGGATATCTGGATCTTAATGAATTCGTTGCTCATGACATTTGTCTTTATCTTATCTAGGACGATGGACAAGGTGGATTCGACGATGAATGCGGTGAACGAGCAAAGGGAACTTGCAAACGAAATCGCGGAGACACTCGCGAATCCGATTTATGGCGCCATGGATGTGGATGAGGTACGTCCTTCGCTCTCTATATTTCTTTCTTGTTGCTCACCACACGCCATTATCCGCCACCCTCCTATCACCTTATTCGAACGCATGTCCGAAAACGCGCTGTCTTTGTCTGAATTGCACGATAAACCTCAACGTTCAATAGGACGAGCTGAAAGCGGAACTAGACGAACTACAGCAAGAAGAGCTGAATGAAAGGCTGAACGAAGCGGACCGTGCTCCCGTGCATCTACCACCCGGCTCAGTGCGCGCACCTGAAGAAGGTGAGTTCCTCTCCTTTTGATAATGAGGTCATGACACCGCGTGGGATGCCCTTTCTATCCCACCGATCCAAGCTCCTGTTTTTATTTCCTATCCTGGGCTTATTTCTGTTTACTCACCATGGTTCTTTATCGCAGTTTCAGCGACACGGACGGCTGTGGAGGACGACGAGGAAAGGCAGCTCAAGGAGCTGCAGGCAGCGTTGGCGATGTAGACGTCGAGCATGTGGCCTTTCTTTTCATTTGCCTCTGATGCCAGGGTATCGCCACTCTCACTTCCCTCTGCTCCCTTTTGGTTGTGTTAATTGGTCATCTTGTTGCTTCTACTACGCATACTTATACTATTCCATTTTTTTGTGTGCCAGGTGTCAAGGAGAATTTTCTTCACTTTTTACGACTCTGGATTCACTTTTTTGTTCTTCATTCATCCAACACCTTTCTTGAATCATTCTTCTTGTTAGCTTTTTCCCCCTCAACAACCAACACTTGTACTTTTTTTTTTTTTGACTTTAATGGAACATCCTGACGGAAGGTTGTGGTATACATCATTATCAAAACATGGGATGATGTTGAACCTGCACAAATACTTGAAATTAAATATATAAAGAGCCTTCCGAAGTTGATTCGATTTGGAGGCAGAGCAGTTGTGAGAATGTATGTACGAGTCCTTTTTGCGAGGTATCATTTGGAAATGCTAAGGTAATAGTGATATGTAAGCGGAGGGGAGATATGATTACAAGGCAGGGTTGTGATTGAGCTTGTGTGGGTGCGAAAGGAATGATGTGGACGGATGTGTGGATGGGTATGGCTGGTGATAGCTAGTGTATATACCTGGGGGATGGCATTGGATGGGAGGAAGACCAAAAAAAAAAAATAATACTCTAAGAGGTAAGTACTAAATAACAATTTCAACAAAACGTGCGCTGCCCAGTGCGCGTGGTGGGTTGAACCCATCGATCCGATCTACAGTGCATGGAGGACAAGTGAGAGTCGATTTGATATGTCGCATCGATGGAGTGGTGTCATGAATGAGAGGACAGGTGCTGAAGCTGCCGCAGTTGTACGCCAGCGGATCGCAGGCCGAGCACGCGCCGGACATCAGAGGTGAAGCGAAGAGAATCGAGGACAGGTAGGAGATCAAGAAGCGCTTCATCTGAAGGGTCGTGTGTCCAGCCCTCGATGGGTATTCCATTGGCTGTAGAAGCCAGATTAGGGAGGTGATATTGGACAGAAAAGGACATACCTTGGTTGACAGTGTAACTGACGGGAGAGTTGTCGACGAGACAGACGCGAGAAAGATCTGATTCTATAACGGAGAGATCTTTTGTGTATGAGCCGTTCGGCAGCTGAGTACATGACTAGAAAAGGATAGGATTAGAAAATTGATTGATTTGGATTGGGATGACATACGTCTCTAAAGAAGCGATGTTCGAGGATACCGCGGCCTGCGTCTAGCCAATCTATGACGGGATCTGCATACTCTTGCATGGATGCGGTGAATATGACGAGTGTATACCAACCTGATACCTGATAGAATGGAGGGTAGGTTGGGGAGGGAGAGGAGTGAGAGAAGGACATACAGTTCGCAAGAAAAAGTCTACAAAGGGACGCTTATAAACATGATAGAGAGTACTTCGACCGCCGAGAACGACCTCGACCATATGACCGGCAGCTTTATTTCTTGTGCCAAAGGAACCCAAGCTGAGAAGGCCGGAGCCACCTGAGTTGAAGGGTATGGGACGGGATGTTGAATGTATGAGTGTTTCGTCGAGATCGAGGACAAGGGTCTTTGGGAGATGAAAAGGTGTCTTTTTAGGTGGTAGTGGTGGGGGTGTGGGTGGGGAAGGAGTGGAAGATGACTGGGCGACGGAGAGTGCGAGGGAGAGGTGGATCTCCTTTGCGTTGCCCTTGTTAAGCAAGGATGACCAAGCAGACTTGAGGTTGTCCCAGACCATGAGGAAGACACGGATAAAAAAGATTTGGTCAATGACAGATTCGAGATGAGCCTTTGAGCGTGGTGGGGGATCTGGGAGACTCGGCAAAGGGGTGGGGGGAGGGGGAAGAGAAGGCGAGGAGTGGGAACGGGGTATGGATCGGACATGGGGGAACAGAAACGACTTTGTGGACCAGGTACTGACTCGGGGCAACGACGAATCTCGCTTGTCCTTGGCCTTTGACGAAGACGCGAGGACGTCGAATTGGCGGGCGACATAACCGAGGGTATTCATCGTCAACTAACGAAACCTGTTTATCCTCTGATTTATCCCCAACCCCACAAACGTGACGATATACCGTCACGTCGCACGTTTTTCTAATCCGACCGTGCGTGGTTATTCTCTATCCAATATCCAAAGGCTTTGGCTTCTTCAAGCGTTGTCCACCTGCCACATGACCGTTCTCTGCCTCTGGCTAGGGACTTTACAAATGGGATATCCGACTCATTTTAACCGTGAACACAAACTCCGAGAACTAGAAATTATGCAGCACGCCCGAAATTTCTTTCGGGATCGAACACATTCAGTTCCAGCATCCAAGACCCCCCTCAACGCATCCCCGTCCCCTCCGTGAAATAAACATTACTTATATCGTTTGTTGACACCCTTAGATTCAATGCATGCTGACGGTGTAAATAATAACGAGTCCCCGTAGAGTGAGATAGGGCCGTGAGTTGGGGAATGTCGACAGGTTCGAATGGGTTCTTGGTCGGAGGCAGAGCTGGGGCCACGAAGGTCAGGATGGTTCTGACGAGTATTTAAATAAAAGCCTGGAATGCAGCAGAAGATGAAGGTCAATACCTAAGTAGAAATTTCCATGGGATATTTTATTGGTTTTCCGTTCATTTTACTGGGTATTTTAAGAAAGAAAAGAAAGAAAAGAAATCAAAGGAAGGAGGATTAGTCAGCTGTGAGCATCTACTCAACTCACTTCCCCAGGCTGTCGTAGCCTTACCTTGGACCCCTTCAGATGGCCTCGCTTCGGGTTACCCTTCAACAGGCTAAGCACCCCACTTGCAAAAAATAAGGGAAAATGGGAGAACTCGAGGGGCATACTTACTGTAGACCTTGATTTTAGTGCTTGTCAAGCAATTAAATGTTCTGAAATCCTTTTTTTTGAGTGCCGGACTTGTAAAAATTTCTCCCGCGCACTAATGCGCACGGAAATCACAGATTCAGAGGCTCGAGGCGCGAGATTTTGTGTGCACGGGTCGAAATATACGATTTTCGAGCTCAAATATAATTTTCATAAACCAAATTTCCCCCATTTCTTTCCCTATTATGTAGACAACTGTAAGGAATATATTTGAATTTTTCCCCCACCTGATGAACCCACAACGTGAGGACAAGGACGAGGAGGAATTCCCGTGCAATCACGTGGCTGCATAGCCACGAGTTATCTGCCATTTCCACATTTTCTTCCCTCCGACAGAAATAATTGACGTTATGAGGAGGCAGATTTATGTAGAAATGTTTATAGTAGAATTTACGAGTAAGAAAATCGGACTAGATAGTCAGGAAACGCAAAAATTGGGCGAAAGGTCAGGTGGCAGTGCTGGCAGATAACAAGTGTCCCCAATCGGCAATGGCAGATAACATTCGGAGCTTGCCAGCGTATTACAGGGCGTTGTGCAAAATTTCAAATTGGCAAATTTGTCTGTATTACATCCTTATAGTTGTATGCAACGTTACAGAGGGAGGAAATTACTGTGTGGCTCAAGGGAGGCAAAATGGTCTCGAAAAAAAGAATGTTTCGGGGTTTTCCGGGCAGATAACCACCCAAAATACCCAGCAAAATGATCGGTAAACCATTTTATTCTTCAAATAAATAAATAAATACAGTGAATCTTCGAACTTCACAAAAGCGGCCAAGTTGGGTCAGGCACGTGATGTGAAATGAACAACGCGTACGTCGCGTTGTTGATCAGAATCATCAGATCAATTCAACTTGAACACCTCTCGCTTTTCCCTTCTTCTTGGTTAAGCTTTTCAGTCAACTTTGGGGGTGCTAACGACAAAGGCGGTCGTTACATCCGGATCATCGTTACCTCGATTTTACTATATTAGCTCACGACTCTGGCTTAACGACCCCTCGATGGAACCAGCCGTTGCCGCAATTGCATATGAACTTGTGCATGATGCTCTCTTGTCCCCTCATGACCGAATAAAAAATTTGCTCGCCTCGCTGCCTGTTCTCGGGAAGGATGCTGTCGATCTGGAAGAGCCGTGTCCGATATGTTTGATGCCGTTCTCCAGTGTACTTGCCGATGAGGCGGATGCAGGGCTAAACTCAACGGAGAGTAATAAAGATGCGGATGAGAAGGAAAAGGACAAAGAAGAAGCTTTGGGTGGTGTGACGAAGCTTGTGGGGTGTGGACATATTTTCTGTCGTCGAGAGTGAGTCGATCTTCTACCCCTGTTATTTTTTTTTTAACTCAACGATTGCTTGGCAGCTTGACGGAATGGATACGAAGTCAGGTCAGTTGAACCAATTGATTGGCATTTTCTGCATATCTAAACTCCCTTTTTACTCTTTCTGATATTTAGCATGGCAGCTGTCCTACCTGCAGGCATACTTTCCTTAACATTCGGCCCCCATCAGAGTCTGACGACGAGTCCTCTGACGGGGGCGAGTACGTCCCCAATCCAGATGACTTTGAGGACGAGGATGAGGATGCGTTCTTGGATGTCGACGGCTTTACTGATGCGGATGCCGATGAATTCCCTGTCGAGGGGATGGACCTTGACTTTGACGAACTCTGGGAAGAGGGCCAGAGCGACACCGGTGTCCTGGGAGATGCCGAGATGGAAGAAGAAGAGTTTGAGGAGGAGGAAGTGGATATGAGCTTGGAATGGGGGCTTACGGACGGCGAGTCTGAGTCGATGTCGTCCTCGGAGGGCGACACGACGATGGAAGAGGAAGAACACGCGAGCCTTGGTACGTGGCCTCGGCATGGCTCTGCTTTGTGGGTGGTACAATTGACGCTGGTTGCTCTCTCGTTACTCAGTGCTGGAAGCGGAAGCCAGTATCTCCGTCCATGAAGACGGCGATGTGAACGTTGCGGAAGGCGAGGGCCTCGACGTTACTGCCAACGCTCATGACCTCGCCTCACAGGATCCCAAATAGATTTACTTTCCCCCTGCCATCGATCCTTACTCTTATTCTGTTCCGTGGCACCCAAGGCATGTTCCGTGAAGGCACAAGTTCATTACATTATTTCTTCGATCTGCATAGCTACTCCCCTTCATTTTGTTTATTTTCTACACAATATCATGTACAATATCTTGTATAATGCATTTTTTATTCTTTCTTATTTATTTCCCTTGTATGTATACTCTCAGAGTGCTTCTAGCACACCATCTATAGCTTCATCTTCTCGATTTTCCTTCCAGATCCCAATAAACTTACCACTCCATCTGGGTCCCTTCCCTCCCCCTTTCACGCCGAGCTTGGCCTTCAAGCCATCGCCGGCTGCCTTTACTTTCAAATCGTCGGATCCTAACACCAATACAGTCGAGACAGAACTCGTGATTTGCGTCGATGGAGAAGAGGACAGGACAACCACGTAATGACGCTTCTCTTCAGATGAAATCGCGGCGCCCAGCGCAAACGCAATCGAAGTCAAGAAAGCAAGGGCATTGGTCGTGTCATCCGTTCTGTGTATGTGACGTTTGAAAATCCCACTTCCATTTTCCCTATTGATTTGCTCGACTAGGTCTCGGGCAATGTATTCTGCGAGTTCTCGCTCTGCCTCGGTTACTCGCTTCTCAGCGCGCTTGCGCTCCTCGATGACTTGTGCAACGCGTTCTGGGACGAGTGGGGGTCCACAACTGAGTATGGATGATGTATTTGTAAGATGTGAATGGGTCGAAGTGAGGTGGGCGATAAGTCTCGGGCCGCAAAGGAAATAAAGTCGAGCAGAGGTAGCGGAAGAACGGGACAAGGCTTCCGTGTGGGGAATGAGGAATAGTTGCAGATTGTGGATGCTTGGTAGGTGGGTTCCACAACATCTGCTCAAGATTATTCCAGTTGATATCTTGGTTTTACACCCTAAGGGACGACTCACGGATTCCGGTCGACGCCGTCGATAACGACAACGCGCTTGACTCCACCTGTATAATCTTCGGGCAGTCCTTTGCCAACCGCTCGCCCGTTCTCGAGTTTGGGTACTTCCTTCGGCTGCTCGGAATCGAGTTCTTCGACTTCGATGTGCACTCTACGACCCTCAAACACAAGTTTGTTTGCTTCCGCCTGGATGGAGGTGATTTCTTCCTGGGTCATTCCTCGAGGTACCTCGATATAACAGGGGGTTGGGTAGCTCGTCAAAGACCATGAAAGGGTTGGAAGACTTAGTCGTGTTTCGAGTAACGCGGAGAGCATGTGCTGCGAGGTATGCAGGGACATCTTGGCAATGGCTTGTAAGTGCGAGTCTGTTTCTTGCTATCTATTCTGCTTACATGGTCATACCGCCTCTCGTAGCCTCTGTCTCCGAGGGATACTGTCACCTGTTTGCCAGGTTGCAGCGCAAGCAATGCAGCGTCAACTCCAACTCCATCTCGGATTTTAACATAGTGAACGGCGTGTCCGCCGTGTCGCTTCGCTTGTACTACTTCCCAGAGAGCGCCGTCTGCGGTTGTAATATTCCCAGTATCTGTAGGCTGTCCTCCACCCTCTGGAAAGATGACAGTGTCGTGCAGAAGAACATGGAGAAGGGGTTCATTCGGGACCTCTGGCGCCAAAACAGCTTTTTTGGCTTTCTTTCCTAGGACAGGTGGTGGTTGCGATACCGATACACTGACCACAGTAGTCTCGAGAGTTCTGAGAAGCGGGTCGCCTGCGATTGGAGTGTGATTCAATCATCTTCAGTTGAGAGTGCAACTTGACGCACGTTGACATGCTAAGAGTCCAACTGGAACAGAGATTCTGGAATCGGATGGGATAGAAAGTGTAGGAGAGATTATGCGATGATAATCCGGAGGTGTGGTGGGTGCGATAGTGGCCATATTCGTTGTTGGGTTGGGTTAGGAAACCGTGTGTAAGTAATAAATAGCTTTACATATTATATGCCTAAATCACATCTCACTTCTGCCACGGTACAATTACACTTTCTGCTATCCCTCTCACTGAGTTTGAACCAGTAACGCTGCACACGGTGTGGATTCGTGGATTCTGCTTTCGCACTGTCTAGTCAAATTCTATATGGCAAGGAACAATGCCTCAGTGACATATGAACTTGAAGATCAACCATTGCTCTCCGGTCTGGTGGTTGTGGTCTTTACACCATGCCCGGATATTCTAAATCCTTGAATTCTCAGGCAATGATGAAGAAACTGAACACCACAGAGACCTTGGTTTTTCGGAGGACAGAAAGGAAATAGAAAAGTCGTTACTGAGAAAGTTGGACCGCCGAATGTCCATTCTCATATTGATATACATCCTGAATTGTGAGTCCTGTGTATCTCATGGTGCAGATTACTCATTGACTTCCTTCTAGATATCGACAGGAACAATGCATCGTAATTATAGTGGTTCTCTGGGCAGCATAACATGCGTCCTCATAGTCTTGCTCCCAGCGCTGCTCGTCTAAGAGGCTTCGAAGAAGACCTGCATTTGGAAGGCTCACAGTTCGCGACTGTATTGTCGATCCTCTACATTGGCTACATCTTGATGCAGATACCTTCGTGCGTTTCTGCATATTCAACATGATAATAAAAAAAGTTCTCACCATTTCTTAGAAACATCTTCCTAAATTACTTTGGAAAACCTTCAAAGTACTTGCCTTGTTGCATGGTTATCTGGGGAGTACTTTCGGTGTGCACAGGTATGTAACAGTTTGGATCATTCATAGTCACCATTTTCAGTCATTTCCTACAACAGGTTTTGCAAAGGGGTCTGTCATTTCCCAGCTTATATGAATGTCAATATTCTGACTGACTGCTTTCATGGATATTTAGCTACATTGGCGTTCTCTGTATCCGGTTTTTCCTTGGTTTCGTGGAAGCGGCATTTTTCCCTGGGGCCTTGGTGCGTACTCCTTCCCACGAGGTGCATGCCCCCGGATCCTCATCAGCCGAATAGTTCCTTCTTTCGAAATGGTACAAGCGGAATGAATTATCTCAGCGGACAGCTTATCTGTCGAGCGGGATGCTTCTTAGCAATGCCTTTGGTTCTCTGATAGCCTCGGGAATTTTGGATATTATGGACGGCGTTTGGGGATTATCCGCCTGGCGGTAGGCCAACGCGTCTTACTCGAAAGTAGCGAGAGAATCATTATTTTCTTCTTAGGTGGCTTTTCTTCGTTGAAGGGACGATTACAATTCTGGTCGCCTTCTTGTCGGCGTTCGTCCTTCCGGACTTCCCTGAAAACTCTTCCAACTGGCTCTCGCCATCTGAGAAGGCTGTGGCTCTGGAACGCATGGCAGAAGATATTGGATACGAGGAAGATCACACCTCGGGCGACGGCACTGAATCGAAGGAACATGGCTGGTGGCCTGGGCTGCGTTTAGCCATTAAGGACTGGAAAGTGTGGTGGCTTTCTGTGACGTTGACCTGCATGGTAATATCTCTATCTTTCAACGCATATTTCCCAACTCTTTCCGCCACTATGGGATATAGTACAAATATAACTCTTCTATTGTGTGTCCCTCCATGGTTATTTGCTACAGGCGTTGCTCTTCTCCTTTCGTGGTTCGTTTCTCGGAAATAATTTGATACTCCAGTTTGACTTAATTGTTACATAGGCATTCTGACAAAACCGAAGAGAGGTTCAGACACATTTCTTTCTCTCTGTCCGTTGGTATCGTTGGATTTGTTCTCGCCTTGTTGACGATGAACACGGTGGTACGCTATCTATCGCTGTGCGTCAGATTTACTTGTATCATCTACCTGTTCATTGAATTTTGTGTCAAGGTTCCTTATGGCCCAGTCCTACGCGGGTTTTATATGCTTCTTGGCCTGGGCAAGTGGTTCTGTGTCACATCCACCGGCAAAGCGCCCCGTTGCACTTGCATTGATTAATTGCATTTCCCAACTTGGCAACGTGACGGGCTCGTATGTCTTCTCCTCAGTTCTAACCTGTCGCGGAAATGCGTTATTGAAAATTCGTCTTCTAGTTACGTCTGGCCATCATCCTGGGGTCCCACATATAATACCTCCTACTCCATTTGCATTTTCATGGCAGTGCTAACTATGGCCATGTGTCTAATTTTCCGGTGCCACCTTGCTTGGCTAAATCACCGGTCGGAGGCAGAATTTGGGCTTGGAAAAGGATACCGTTATACAATGTGAAATTGCTTTAAATTTATTCCAACCCATGTTGTAACTTAAATGCAGCAGACCGAAGGCGGTAACTCGGTACATTTTCTGCCGGGGAGTGGCACTCATGCCGCACCTGATGAATGAAGGCATTTTCCGTCATGGGAAGACTCGTTTATATTTAGCAAGGCCTCGACATTACACCGAGAACCCGTTTACTACTCTCACTACGAATATCGCCCCATATTTGACGATGAGTGCTACTTCCAGATCCATCACAGACTGGAGTTTTACCCAAATCGGAGGTGGTGAAGGTACGAAGGATGGCGAATGGTTGCAGGTATCATCTTTTCCGACCACTGTGCATGTCGAACTCTTGAAGATGAAAAGAATACCCGATCCTGTCCGTTTGTTACCTTTGACGTTGTACGATTTCATGATGACCTAGAAGCTCTTGCTTTAGTTCGTGGGTCTCCATGAGTGGGATGTCCAGTGTAAATCAAACGTATTTATTTCTTATTGAGACAACCTAACGTACCACAGGGATTGGAGAGAAAGAATGGGCATTCAAGACAATTCTGAGTGTAACAGAGGAGGAACTTGCTTCCGCGAATGTTGACCTTGTTTTTGATGGTTTGGACACCTTCGCATCTGTAAAGCTGGTATGTAACCACCCAGAACGATTGAATATGGCCTTGAATTTTCCACCAGAACGGCGTAGTCATCCTACAGTACATTTTTTTGATATTATGCCTTTAAGTTGCCCACGCGCTGATGATTGCTCTGCCAGGACTGATAACCAGTTCGTTGGTCATAGGGTACCAGTCAAGAACAAACTCCAAGTAGGATCCAATGAGCTGTACCTTCACTTCGAAAGCGCGTTTTTGAAAGGGAGGGATATCGAGAAGGCCCATGGAAAAAATGCACTTTGGAACGGGGATTCCAGTCGCCTTCACGTTCGCAAGGCTCAATACAAGTTAGGACATTTCTTTCCCAACTACCACAGCCATTTCTCACTCTACACCTCTCCAGTTACGGCTGGGATTGGGGTAAGAGATTTAGTCAAATCTGTCTGACATTATCCAGAGCATGTTCTTGTTGAATCTAGGTCCGGTTTTAATGACCATTGGCCCATGGAGGCCTATTGCCCTCGACTTCTATCAAAACCGCATCATAGAGTTAGACGTCAGGAGCGAAGTCACCCAATCTCTCGACGTCAAGCTTTCGGGTGTTTTTACGTTTTCCGAGAAAACTGCAGGATACGTTTCTTTTCTTCTCAAGCGACCAGATGGATCTTTGGAAGTATCAGCGAACAAACTACCTGTCGAAGGAGGGCATGCCAAAGCTGATTTTGAATGGCGAGCCGGGCAGTTAGAGCTTTGGAACCCTGTTGGATATGGCGCACAACCTCTGTATACGGCTGAAGTTGAGCTGACCGATCGAGTAAGCCAGAATTATTTCTCTGTAAGCCGCTATTGATTTGTTTCCTCAAGCATGGCAATGTGCTCGATAAAAAGACCGACAAGGTTGCTTTCAGACGTGCCCTCGTTGTTCAAGACAAGTTAATTGACCAGGAGGGGCTAACATTCCTCTTCGAAATCAACAATGTCAGAATCTTTTGTGGTGGCGAGTAACATTTGTACCCTCGTTTGGTGTTTGTCTCACACCTTGAACTAGGTTCCAACTGGATTCCAGCAGACTCCTTCCTGACGACGTAAGTGACCGGATTGAACCCCTCGTCTTACAGACAACCGATTTTCTCAACAGGATGACTCCTGAGAGATACCGGGCTTGGCTGCAGCTCCTTGTCGACGGAAACCAGAATATGATTCGCGTCTGGGGTGGTGGGATTTACGAACCTGACGAATTTTATCAGATCTGCGATGGTATGTAAAGTTTGTTAATTCCCGTGCGCTCAACGGCTCATTAGTCTTTCTGTCTATCTAGAACTCGGAAGTTTGTATTGTGTTATTTCATTCACATGCACTGAACTCATAATGATTTGATGTCAGTCTTGGTGTGGCAGGATTTCATGTTTGGATGTGGACAGGTGTGATTGTTAACTTGTTGGATCTGATCTCGTTGACCAGTCCATTTTTTCAGTACCCTGCATACGATTCTTTCGTGGATTCCGTTCGCGAGGAAGCAATTCAGAACGTTAAAAGGATCCGTCACCATCCATCCGTGGTGATCTTTGGTGTGTAACAGCAAAATCTGCCTCTTGCTGTTCTTTTTTTGAATTCGACTTTGGACCCAATTAGCTGGGAATAACGAAGGTATCCATTTTTTAAAATTCCATTTCATTGTTATGTGACCGGTTTCCTTTCTAGACTACCAAATTGCTGAATCGCTGAAACTCGAACTTGACTATTCCGATGAGCATTCCGATTTCCGCAAAACGAATTTCCCAGCTCGTTACATTTACGAGCGTGTCCTTCCAGCTGTTGTTGAAGAACATTCTAGCATTTATTATCATCGGGGGTCTCCTTACAGTGGTCAGGGCCAGCCGACTACTGATCAAACCCTTGGAGATTTGCACCAATGTCAGTCGAATGTTAATGATCGCTCTTTGTCGACCTAGTTTCTTCAATTAGGGAATGTCTGGCACGGATCTCAAGAGCCGTGGCACAACTGGGATATCCTCGCTGGTCGCTTTGTTTCTGAATTTGGCATGTGAGAACAAGGTTTTCCGGATGAATCCAGTCCTTGGATTACCGTTCATCAGGCAGGGATACCCAAACATCAGAACTGTGGACCACTGGATCGGTGGGAACAAGGCTGAGCGTTTTCCTCAATCAAGGTAAAATATACACGACACAGATGTCTCTGGTTCTAACAAACTAACTGTTATCATGACGTAGGACGAATACAAGCCACAATAAAGCAGCTGGTTTTGAACGTCGTCTCGAGGTTTTTTTTGGACTTCATGGTGCAATGACCGTTGACCTACAAATTCTTATAGCTTTACCTGATAGAGAACTTCAAGCACGCATTTGACATGGACAGGTTGAGTTTTCTTTCTTTGATCTCGACGCTTCTGGCTAAAATTGTTATAGCTACGTATTTCACACTCAAGTTATGCAGGCTGAAACACTGGCAGCTGCCTATCGTTTGTGGCGGCGAAATTGGCGCGGAAAAGGAAGGGAATATACAGCAGGTGCTCTGGTGTGGCAGGTAAAGAATTTCAATTCCAATTTGTTGCATGATTGACAGCCTGTTACCTTTTCCCTTTTTGCTCAGCTCAATGACTGCTGGCCAGTGACATCCTGGGCTCTCGTCGATTATTTCTTGCGACCAAAACCTGCGTACTACACTGTGGCTAGGGAACTTCGCTCTTTCACCGTTGGTATGACAAGGCAAGACAAGCAAACATTTGCAAATGACCGCTCAGCGGCGGACTTCATCATTGAAGCGGTATTGGAAATTTGGGGCACGAATAGTACTCTTGTTGACAAGACTGCTACTCTGGAGGTCACATTTTTCGACCTGGAATCAGACTGGATGGATAGATGGGAGAAGGAAGTTGTGCTCCTTGCGAACTCCAGCACCGAGCTTTACAAAGGCCACGTTACTGGGCAGCCCATTAGGAAAAAGCAGAGCGATGTCCCGAAGGCCATCATTATCTCTGCGCGGATCCTTGACGGGCAGACCGTTCTGGGTCGGTACTCGAACTGGTAAGGAGAACCGACGGCACCTTTCCTGATTATTGAATTTTCGGAATTAGGCCCGAGCCTTTCAAGTTTATCAACTTCCCACCGGTTGCGGATTTAGGGCTGAAGGTGGACATCGGGCCCGATGGCGAAACCATCACGTTATCGACGAAGAAGCCTATCAAGGGGATACTGCTAGACGTCGATGGGGAGTATCTCAGGTTCAGCGACCAGGCTATCGACCTTGTTCCTGGCGACCCACAGATCGTCAAGGCTGTTGGCTTGGGCGGGAGACCGGTCAAGATTCGGTTCGTGGGGGACGGTACTGCATAAATGCCTAGCCGGTGGAGGAATTTATTTCATCTCAACCCGTAGAATGTCGTCTTGTGGTAAACAATGAAATATGCTGTATTAATTATGATTATCCATACAATCAGGATCTTATGTGTGTGTAGTATGTATGCAAAAGTCTATGGGAATGGATATTATACTACTTTGGAGCTGCAACTGCAGCATTAATTGCATTGCGAATGATATGGAGCCCAATAGTACAAAAAAGCAAGACGATGACCCGACAAGGGAAACCCAAAAGAAAAGGAAGGGAGACTACATTGTTACATGATAGCGCAGCTACTTCTTGAGGATTGGGAAGCAGTTTCCAGTTGAAGATTCCGATCTGATCGTTTTTCTATTTCTGCAAGACACAATTCAAAGACTTCAGCTGGAGAGTGTTGACCTGAGCTCTAGGGTAAAGATACATAGAAGGATGAACTTGCAAATATTGGCATCATCCTTGGCGCTCGTTTCCACCCAGGCTGCATGGTTTTGCTTTGCCAAAATTTCGCCTTCCTTTGACTGAACTTGGCGGCTAGGTCTAAGGTAAACCTCCGGTAGAATATACAGATGGAGAGGTGACGGTTGACCCACCTGGATTGCAGATCCATTTTTGAACCGACGATGACGCATGGAATATGTTGTTTTCCACAAAAATCGATAATTTTGTCATAAACAATTTGTATCATGTTGAAGGAATTTCGGGAGTTGACAGAGTAGACGAGGACATATCCATGAATTCCAATAACGTGTTTCGAGCTGAGGAGAGAGTATTCATCCTGGAAATTAAGGTCAGCTGAATTAGAGTGCTGATGACGGCTGGGAATCGGATTAGACTGACCTGGCCTGCAGTGTCGATGATTTCACATTCGAACTCAGTGCCTTTGTACTTGACGGTCTTTTGGAAATTACTCTCAATTGTAGGGTAGTAGTTTTCCACGAATTGGTTCTCGACGAATTGCACGATGAGGGAGGACTTTCCTGGAATAGATTGTTAGAAGCATGACGTCGTGTGAACACCCGAATACAGACCAACAGAACGTGAGCCCAAGACAGCAATTTTCCTCTTTTTAAAGGTATTGGCCACAGCCATTGTCCTACAGATGGTGGGGAGAGAAGGGAGGGGTTATAAAATGCTTGATGGAAGGATAAAAATCGCACTTTTTATACGATTCATGTGGACTGGCCTGGTGACCATGAGAGCTTGTACGTCTACACGTCCGCGGAACGGGGATCAGCCTCACGTGGTGAACTATCTGAACGCGTTTATGGTAATTTTGGGTTTCTTCCATCTCAACCATGTCCACCCCCAACGACTCTCCCGCTGCAACGTCCATACAACCCCTCCATAACCCATCTTTGGCTGCTCAGGTCGTTGTACCTCAAGCACCCCTTGGCAACGTCGCAAATCAGGCACCAGGCATGGGGGCGAAAGCACTTCTCGCAAAGAAGTTGGCAAAGAGCCAGTCAGTGACTCCTCGCACGCGTTTTCTTTTTCGCACTGATCGCCCCTTGCAGTAATCACACATACGTCTCCCCAACGGATAACCTCGTCACTCCAGTCACCCAGAAACTTAATGCGGCCAAGAAAAAACATTTCACCAAGTCCGTTTCTCAAGTCTCCCAAATCAACTTTAATTTAATATCTGCCTAGGTCGACCAAACCGGTGCAACTCTTCTCTCTTGCCAAAGAGAACCAGGAATCTAGCGAGGGTGAAGAAGATACTGACAAGGCAGCATTACTGGAAGAGTCGCCGTCAAAGGATACTAAGATGGTCGTCGATGACGAGAATCCGTTCTAGAGCACTGATCTTCACACCTATCTGGCTGGTCCCATGTCCGGTATCTCTGGATGATACTGTCTTCATACTCTATCCGATACTCTGATTCATTCGCTTTGCAATGTGTTGTAAATCTCCTTTGTACTATCCATGTATCTTCAATAACGACTTCCGGGAATATTTTCCCACGACTATATATTATGTACATCCAGGCTGCCGCGTGTTCAAACATTCATATACCTCTCACATGGAAAACTCGCCCAATCCAATTCCTCCGATTCTTGATGGCTTTAGGATTTTTGTTGATGATCTAGTGGATGAGGGTCTCCTTGGAGGACAATTGTCTACACAGTACGTTGTTGTCATGTATTTTCTTCGACGCTGATTTCATACAGGCAAGTACAAAAGCTCCTTACTAACCTTCCTAGAATCCAGGAAAAGGAACTCTTGGATACTGGAGAAAGCGGTGCCTATTTTCTATCTCCCTCGATTAATTATCATCTCAAGGCTCCTTATCCCGACCTTGGAACCTCTAGACTCGAGTTGTTCAATCTGCTTCACGCCTTATCTCACAATCCTCACAGAGGAAGAAATGGCGCTAGCTATGGACTCTCCTGCTCACCCAGTTGAAGAGTTGGGTGTGACCAAACTTTCCCAGCCATGGCAATGTGGCCATCTATTTTGTCGCAGAGAGTGAGGCTGACAACTTGAATTATTCACTCGGTAGATCTAACTGGCACTTACAGTATCACAAAGTGGATTACAAGTGGTGTGGGTCTAATCAAAACAATGTGCTGGAGGATACAATTGACCATTCTCACAGCACGCATCATGCCCTATGTGCCGACGGCGATTGGTTGAAGACATAAACGGGAGAGAAACCGTCTTAGCAGATATTGCAGCAACTGAGGCGCAGATACGGAACCTAGAGGTCCTGTTGCGCGAAAGGGGTATCGACGCCAGGCCAGAAACCCTTACCCCAATCAACTCAATCCAATATTTTCCATATCTTCCTGCGAATTCGATGCCAAACGACGACGACGACCGGCAACAACTTTCTGGCATGTACTCATAATTAGTACCTTTGATTTACATATTATAATTCATCCAGAACTTGACCGCGACCAGTTTGTCATGGTTTTACAGAATGCTCAGTGGCAAGCCGTTTTCACAGTACTAGTGGTCAAAAAAAGAGTGCAGCAGAATCTGGTTCGGTGGTATCAGTGCGGGTGGGTACAATGTGTATGTTGGCCAGCCATTGTCAGCATACAATTAAAACCACCCGCGGCCCAATGAAATCCATAGATAGTCGTGTCGATCATTGAGGAACTGTCCTCAACGCCTTTCAGCCTCCGTGGCCCCGTAGCCCCTAGCGCGTTTTGCGCACTGTTGGTCTTTGTTATGTTGTTCATCACACTAACGTCTGGATCCATGTGGTTCGAGGTCGACGTGTATGCAGAGCTCCTAGACTTGAAGGAGACCGCCAATGGGATGACTGAGTTTGAGCGGATGAGGTAACCAGGGTCGCGAAGGAGGTCAGGACGGGAAGACAAACGTTGGAGGCACCTGGAACAATTTGTTATCCCCTTTATTAGGTCCCTCTAAACCTCACAACTCTCCTGGTGTCACTAGTGCTACAGTGTTTAAGCACCCATCTTCCTTGTGGTGATCAGGACTATCTAAGGACCAGATGTTCCTTATATGACCCCCTAGAATGACGCCCAGCTTGCATACTGGCTGTACAAGACGGTCAATTGGAGAACAAGCAAGGAGTAGGACTAAGGCTGAGTATACATCAATTCCTGTTTTCGGGGCTGGCGGGTTAAACTCGTGGATTTTTTTGTATAATTTACAGTAGAGGAATAAGTATGTCCAGCTATTATTCCTCGATAGATCCAAATGATGAGAATGAGGCCGGTATTACTGAGCTTTCAGGCTCTCAATGGGTCTGGTATGTAGGAAGGTCCAAGTAAGCTGCGTTCGGTATTGTCCCAGTATGGTATGAATATTATTAACTCCTGCGGAAGAGCCTGAATAGGTTCCGTTTGACGAAGTAGAAGAGACACTAGAATCACATTGTTAACACGTCGTCCAAATCAATGAAGGAAAAACTCACCCCAATGAATCGAATCGCCGACAACGCGAATGTTGAATACAAGATAAAACTAAAGTAGGTGTTTTGTTTATTGCGCAATGCTACCTCGTCAGCATTGGAATCTGTGCTTTTAAGCCCATTGATATTCTCGATGGCGATGGCCAATGTGGCATTTGTTAACATCCAGATGGCTACCAACCGCGTGCGGAAGGTCTTGTTCTGGTCATCCATGTTGGGTTTCTCTGGAACCTCCTTCTGGACGACCTTCGTTATGGCACGAGTAACAGTCTCCTTAAAGGCTGCATCGACATCGGCTTGCACTTGGGTCTTGTCTTCGACAACAGCAACATCTGCATCCTGCGATTTGGAAGATGAAACGGATGGCAGCGCATCCGCTTTGTCACTCCCTTTGGTACCCCACGAGACCTGAAACACAAATTTAGAAGGAATGAAGAGGTAAATAGCATTAGAGACCTACATCATGCAGATTGCAAAATGCGTAAACATTGAGGACGTTGGTAAAGCTGGGCGCGATACAAAGGTATTGAAGAAAACTTGAGAACATATGCCATGGGTCACGCTGGAGCAATTTATAGAAATATCAACAAAGAAAGAAAAAATCAATCGAAAACACCAGACTTACGTATAGGAACGAAGCTAGGAAGTATATCCCTAAATTACAGGCGTCAAGGGTTGTTTTCTCTTCCTTCAGTGTTACTCACCAAATGTGGAAACCATGGCTGCTATCAAAGGGCCGACAGGTGGTTTGAAGATTGCCGTAAAGTTACCCACAAGATCGACTTCCTGAACCGCAGTCAATAACAATTGTAGAGATAACAAAAGACATCACGAACTTGGAAAGATTTTACAGTCAACCAGATCGAGCACACAAAAAGATATATAGAAAGGAAGGCATAGACCCTATTATGCAAATAAGTATGTGTAAAGCAATGCAGCTCAGATTTACGAACCAGAGGGTGATTGCGTACGGCAGTCTTTCACCCTTTGGACGGTTACCTAGGGCCAGAATGAACTGAAGCGCCAGGAATGAGAGGTAGATATATTTGAAAGCCAAGTTAACCCAGTGGGTCTGTAAGATGAGAGTGGTTCAGAATTGGAATCCTTCCTAGTCATTCTGCACTCACAATTTCCGCGGTCCCAAAAAGATATATCTTTTGGTCTGGAAGTAAGTCAATGATGATGCTGAAGGTGAGCCACAGATTTGCTATTGCAAACCAGGAGAACACGAGAGAAAAGAGATTGTACTGGAATATATGTTGATTTTAAATTGTGGCAAAACTCTGAAGATGCGCACCAGTGCCTGGATGTGAAGGAATATCATGCGAATGAAACCATGGCCAGTTCTGTAAAAGGCGAAGAAGTGGACGAGGGCATACTGTTTGATGTGGGGTGAGCTAGAATAAAATAAAATAACACTTTGAGAAGTAACATACCACTGAAGCAGCAAATGAACCATTGAGCCATCGTCGGCGTTGGCCAATCAATTCTACTGCGGTTTCGGGGACATCTGTTTCTGCCTTGCTTGGCTTGACATAAGTCAAGGTCCAGCGATCACCTGCCTTTGCAACAAGCTCGAAACAGAGGATACGATCCTCGGCTGGAAAAACACATCATGAACAGTTGAAAAACCAAGGACGACGCAAACACAAACCCAGGAACATGTTCTTGGTAAAGATATTCATTCCGTGGATACCCTTTTGTCCCAGGCGATCAGCTAGGGAGTGATCTCCATGGAAGTACTGCTCCAAAGGTCGTCCCAAAATTGCCCGGAATCGATAAGCCGAGAATGCACCAGGCAATACAGACACATAGCCAAAACTACTCTCCAGTGGTTTGTCTGCCGAATTCCCCTTTGAGTGAATTTCATCTCGTGGAAAAAGAAAACTTACCCAAGATGTTTGACATTTTGTATTCAAAATTTTGCGCCGCAACGAGGGGATTCAATAATTTCTTACCACCCTTGATCATGGCATGAATTTCGCCTAAATCATGTCAGTAATGTAATCGATTATAACCAATATCAAACAAGATGATTACCACAGCATCCACCAAGGTTGGCATTGTTGTAGAAAGCATCCCAAAGATGATAAATTGACTTGTGGCCAGGCTTAGTACCGGCATCGATAAGAACACAAATCTCCGGCTGTAAATAACGAGAAATGAGTAAGATGGGGTAAATCATATGGTGGTCACTGACGTTGAGTTGTTTCCCAATCGCATTGAAGAGCCATCGATGGGAATTGATTTTCTTTTGATTCTTTGCCTTGAGAACAAGAATGAGCTGGACTGGGACTAGATTTTTTGCATCGTTGGGTTGTGGGAGGACGAGTTGAGGTGTGGCATCAACGGAAAGCTGAGTGGTATACTGATCGAGAAGACATTAATATTGGGAGTTGATATATTCTCTTGGTGAACATGTAAGAACTAACCTCAAAGATGTGGGCAACGGTATCTTTTTCATCAACCTGCTTTTTCATCACGCCATCTTGATAAAGTCCGATTGTCGCCAGGATATCTAGAACACTCTTGTCCATGGGTTCAAGGCCATCGACTATAAGCGCAACTGTGATTTTTTTCCAGCCGGGGTTCCCTTCTTCTGCATTTCGACGCCAAAACTTGGATTGCTTCGTGTTACAGATGTCACGAATATTGAGCATAACGCCGTGGAGAGTTCGCGCATACAGAGTTTTGTCTTCATTGTATGACGTCACAGCAATTAAAATCTCAGTATCGCGGTTGTAGGTCTTTGTCCGTAGAGACCACCCATTGGCTTCCGTAAATTCATCTGGGTCGCATGTGGCGGCTGTGTACCTCATGTGCCTGGGATAGTCATCAGCTTCTTAATACTCATGTTCTGCGGAAGTGGGCTTACGAGAATTCAGTAGTGTTTACGGAAGACCATTTCGATTCTATTGCAGAATATACTGGTGTCGGGACAGGGTATTCTGCAATGAAATTTCCGTGGGTGAGCTTGACCTTGCGGGTTACACCACGTTTGATTGTTTGCCTCCGTCTCCACGCATTGTCAATGCCGTTTGTGGAAGTTGAGACTGTTGATAGAGGTCTGGCATACGGATCTCCATAAGTAAGTGGATCCACGGGACTGCAAAGGCGTGAGACTGAGGATAAAAAGTGGGAACAAGAGCGGGGCTTACGCAGGAGGGTAGAAACCACCTGTGAAGTTCTGGCCAGCATTTAAAGGCTGTTTTTCCACATATTCGTCGTCGTCATACACGTCATGGCCTTCATGAGGGATGTGCGATGTGCTGTCGTACGGGTGAGGCATCGAGGGTACGCCAAGAGGGTCCGGTTCATTGAAATGGATTTGATGAGGACGGTCTGCGAATGGGTCACCAAAGGGCTCCTTTCCTGAGGACGGGGGATGGTTGTCGGTCATTTGGTCTGTGATGGGAGCGAGGATGAAAGGACAAGGACAACCAACAGATTCAGAATTTAACTGCTGTTTGTTGCAAGGCAATGCCATCACGTGCGCTTTCTCCGTTGGCGGCTGCTGGCTGCCGTGCTGGGCCATTACTCGGTACTTGTCATGATTCAGGAGGCGTCTGGCATCCACCTCATCGGATCGTTCAACATACCGCTTGGCAGCCGACGTCGCAGGGAAGTCTGTCAGAAATTTCCCTCTTGTCCTTTTCAAAATATCAACATACGTTTTTCTCAACTAAATCTTTGTTAGATCAAAGGATTTCAACTTGCGGGTCATAACCTCCGCCTTGAGAAGTATTATTTGAAACATAGAAGTAGCAACAGGACCCGACCAGTATTCCTTAATTCTCCATAAAATCCCCACTTGGCCGGGAAGAAAGTGATGCCATAGGACACTACTTAGTACTATATGCTGTCAGAGGTCCGATCCAAAACGGCCATTTTTGAGCATTTATGTCCGCATCACGAACCAACCTAAATCGAACATAAAATTCATTGAAAAACATTTGCATAATGAAAAATAAAAGCACATGAACTAGAGGGAAATGCACCTGTTAAACCACATATCAACCTCTGGATTGCCATCCAGTGTGTGGAGCTGCGCCATCCACTGGCAGGACTTGCATTTTGAGTCCTTGTCTTCCGGCTTTACAGCGGATTCAGTCCGTACATGGCGGTGATATTTCTTCCTTGCCACAAGCAGCAAGTTGGGGCACATGCTCATTTTTGGTAAAGTACCAACACTAGAGGAAATGCCGCCGTTAGCGGCGGAAACCTTGCTTGAGTTACTACTATTACAATTGTTAAACTGAAATATTAACATCTGTCTACATTTACAGTTCGTTGCCATCTGGGGAAACAGCATTGAGCGATGAAGCAAAAGCAAAACTCGAAATGTTCTGGAAGCTAACCAAGTACCTTTTTGTGGATGAAATGTCCATGTTGGCGAAGGATTTCTTCGTTCTTCTCTCTCGCAATGCCAGTATAGGCAAAAGAGACTCGGATAACTCTTCATTCGGAGGCATCAATGTTGTAATCCTTGGAGACTTTCGTCAGTTTCCACCTGTTGCGCGTTCAATTCAAGATGCACTTTACTATCCCTCGAATGTAGAAACTGACTCCCTTCAATCACAAATTGGTCGCTCAATCTACGAGGAATTTCAAACGGTTGTTACTCAAGGAGCAAAAGCGAGTGTCCGACCTATCTGGCTTGGATTTCTGCACCGTCTCCGGGCAGGACAAGTGTGTGACGAGGACTTAAAGATGCTGCGCTCGTTAATTATAGAAAACACAAACAATATGACTGCTGATTTTTCAACTCACCCATGGAAACACGCAGCGTTAGTAACCCCTCGACATGCAGTTCACAAACGACGGAGTGATGAGGCGCTTCGCAAAGTCTGTTGAGAGAACGGCAGAAGGATTTATGTATGCACAGCCGACAACACATATCAAGGGCGACCTCTCAACATAAAAGAAAAGAATTTTAAGCCACCGGACAAAAAAGGAAGTCGCAATCAAGTTATAAAGGATTTTCCCAATCAAGTGGAAATAGCTATCAGGATCCGGCATGAGGGTTATGATCACAGAGAATGTGCACGTGGAAACGGGCCTCAACATAACCAACGGCGCCTGTGGAGACTTGTGGGAACAGTTCTTCATGAAGACAAACCACCGATAGCGAGGGAGTGGTTGTCAAGCTGAGGTATCTTCCTGCTTATATCCTCGTCAAACTTTCACGGACGAAAGGATCCAAACTCTCCGCATTGGGTGACTGTGTAATTCCTATGGAACCATCATCAACCACATATCGGACGACAATGGCAACAAAGGGAGGAAAGAAGGGACCACGCACTGTTCAAAGATGCCAATTTCCCATCACAGCAGCTTATGCCTTCACGGATTATCATTCTCAAGGTCAGACCATTTCCTATGGATTGGTCGACGTTGTTCCTCCACCAAGGGGTACACTTAGTCTCTTCAACCTTTATGTTGCACTAAGTATCAAGAAGTTCCAGAAGGGATACAATTCGCCTGCTGTGATTTTGACGATGACATGTTCAGGAAATCTCATGGTCCAGCATTGTTGCAAGAAACTGAGCGACTGGAGAAGATGGATTCGGAAATAAGGCCTATAGGGGTGTGGCTTTGGTGCTGTAGGGTAGGACATAGATAATTGTTGTTCGCGTGCACGGTGTAGTGACCCCAAAAATGTCCGCACTGGGACCGAACCACTGACAGCATAAAATAGTGTCCTGATGCCATTCACATGGTCGATTTCTCGGGATACTCAGTTCCCGGCGTGGTAAATATAAACTCTCCGACATCTCCTACCAGTAACCAACCAGTAACCTTAAACCTTTGACCTCCATCAATTCAGAGTGTTAATCATGTCTACTGCACCTATTATTCTCTACCGGTACGTCATTATCCTCTGAGTTAAACTTGGGTTTGAACACACCCAGATATGATGCCTCCCCGTTTTCTCATAAAATTGACAATGCCCTCGCATTAAAGAGGATTACACACGATAAAGTTAATGCATGTAACGTCCAAGGTGGATCAAAAACCCACACCCTCACAAATTTTGCCCCTCGACTTAGGTGTCCCCAACGCTACCTCGACCCGAAATTACCGAACAATTAGGGGTAATTTACCGCCGCATTCCAATCCTAGCGATCGGAAACGACATATACTGTGATACAAGGTTCGTGACATTGCGACGTATTTTTTTTTTCCGGTACTCATCCCTTCGTTGAGCCCAGCTTGATCGTGTCTGTTCTTGAGAGGAGGTTTCCTCCTGCAGAAGGATATGGCACGTTGTTTCCAAAGCGGAAGAACGGCGAAACCACCGATACCGGTCTGATTAAGGCATTTTCTACGTTTTATGCCGACAGCACACTGTTTCTACCCACTACAAACTTGCTTGCATGGGATAAAATGCCAGAAACCTTCCTCAAAGATCGTAGCGCGGTATGCCTATCCAACATACACTCCGCGCATATGTTTAATATCCCCTTGCCATAGTTTCGTGGTGTTCCTATCGATGCCAAAGCTATGGTCGCAAACACTCCGATTTCCCAGAGCACCCTGTCAAGTCACCTGGTAATAATTTCCTCTATCCGAACCATCCAAAACCCAATATTGATACGCACACTTAATAATTAGCTCTTGGTCGAGGAACAGCTCAGCGACTCTCGGGAGTGGCTTTTTAACACAGAACTACCCAGCTTAGCCGACGTCTCCGTTCATTTTGTCTTCGCATGGGGTCGATCATTCAAGGGCTCCGAATCGCTTTTTGACGCCAAAAGGGTTCCACGTAGCATTCAAGTGAGAAACTACCAAAAGATGGCTGAGTTTGCTAATCTTGGCCGCCGCAGTGGATCGATCGCATGACTGAATTCATCAAGAAACAGCAAGCTTCTCAGAGAGCGCCTGCTAAGCTACACGGCCATGACGCAGCAAACAAAATTGTTTCCTCCACTTATGAGCCGTACGATGTGGTTGGCTTCGATAAGACTGAAGCATCCCGCCTGGGAGTAGCCATGGGCGACGTCGTGAAAATTGCACCCGATGACACAGGTAAATATTTGACGTTCCCTGGCAGCAGAGTTGATATTCAGGCAGGCTTTCTAGGACGAGGATATCCTACAATTGGCAAGCTGGTGGCTCTTAACCGCGAAGAATTCACCTTGGAAATACGTGGATCGGTGGGGCTGATCCGTTGCCATTTCCCTCGCTTGGGTTTCTACATCAAGCTGGCAACCACAACGAAGCTGTAAACACCATTAAGAATGTTTATTATTATTTAAATAATATGAATAATAGAGATACTCATGAAAAGCAAATGAAAAGGGTATGGCTCTAGGGCTCCACGTCATGAATTCCTCTACTCTCTAGTATCATGCAAAAATTAAATTGTTCTGGGTCCGTAAATTCTTTCACAACGGTCTGCAAAAGCCGCAATCATGAGTTTTGAAATTTGTCCAAAAAATGTTGAGGAAACCCCTGCATGAAGCGGGTTTGAAAATTCGTAGGTCAAATCAAAGGAAACCAATGTTGGACCTGGCGCGTCGCTCGTGTGTCCACCTGTTGAGGTTGTAGAAGATGTTGGGGCAGTACTTTGGAAACTCCATGTTGTGGACAGGGTTGTGAATAACGGTGTAGAAGACGATGCGACAGCCTGGATAAGGAAAAGACAAGGAATATCATCGAAACATGCACGTAAATTCGACTGAACTTGTTGAGATTACCTGCACCGATTTGAAGGGGACACAGGTTACTCTGCTGACATAGCTTTCCTTGAAGCTCAGGAACCCAACTGACAATTCCGCGTCGACCTCCGTTTTTTCTCGCATAGCCCTCTCCAAAGCGAAGCTTGCTATCCGTGAACCAGTACAAAATGGTATGAATTGAGGATATGATGCGACGTCGGCGACGACAGCATATAATTCCTTTTCCTTATACCTGCCATCTACCTTTAAAAAGTGCAACTGGTGAGAGGGAGTGACGCACTGAAAGACCCTCTCTTCATGATAATTTTGCCTCTTCGATTCAAACCCTGGAATGGATGGAAGAGTCGGAAGCGAAAAGAGCGACCGCCGGCAGAAAGGACCTATTGAAGGGAAGTGTCTTCGTGCTGACTGTGAAAGTAACATGGCGTGGATTAGATGCCCGGGCCCCGTTCAGGCCTAAGGGCTCGCACTTCGTCGGACAAATGTCGCAAAATATTATTGTTGCTGTGACATTCATTGACTACATGGATCGCATAACACAAATAACTTATTACTGCGTAGAACAATATTTATGGTACCCAACTCGACCGACAATTTAGCTCACAAATTCAGCGACCTCCGGACATTCGCGTGCAATCTAAAAGTCGAGGCATAGTCAGGAGGACAGGAGACAGAACCAATGACTGACAACGTACATGACCTTCCTGCTGACACTTATAACAAGTCTTGTTCTTATTGATATTTGCTGCAGCTGGTCCTGTTGGAATATTTTCGTTTAAGGTGGTGCCCGGTGCGGCAAGACAATCCCTTGGCAGATAACATTTGAGCAAGAGCCGTTCAGGGATGAGGCTAAGTTCGCTTACCTCGCAAGGTGGTTGGGGCCACCGCACCGATAACACTTAACGGGGGGAAGAGTGGAGGTGTTCAATGCACGACCCGGGGGAGGTGCCCGAGACGCAAATGCACCAGCGCCTGTTCCAGAAGCATTTTGACAGTTACGAGCAAAGTGCCCAAAGCGTCCACAGTTCTGAGCGCATTTTAAAAATGGCTATTTATGAAAGAAGATAGAATACTCACATAACATTTCTGGTTACCACTCTGCTGAACTCTCAAGCTAGGACATTCCGCTGCGATGTCTATAAGCTATCGTGCCACTGCTATGAAAATGGTTAAAGCGGACCTTGAATATGGCCAACGCCCCCACAAGAGTAACACTGCTTGGCAGAGACGGTCCTTGGGGATGGGCAGGCGGATGATTCATGCCCTGGTTGCCGGCAGTTGTAGCATAGGCGCTGTTCGGATGAACAGTTCTCAGCGATGTGCCCCACTGAGTTAGCAGTAGAGTTGGCAAAGCTCGAAACACGAAAATATACTACTCACGATTGCCACATTTGAAGCAGCCTTTCCTAGAAAATTGGTACGCCATAGTTGAGCTTCTTATCTATTTTGGGGTTGTAAGACGAAAGAACGACGGACGGCTTGAAAACTCACCTCTCTTCTCCCACTTCCAACAGACCACTGACTACTCTGCCTCCTCCAAGTGACGAAGACGAAGTATTGGTGAAATGGAGAGGCGACTGATGCGAAATGACATCTTCCAACCGTTGATCTGGCAACAGATCTCACACAAATGCCGGCCCTGAAGCAGCGCGATGCGACAACGGCTATGGATTACATAACCCCGGAAAAGTTTACCCGAGGGCATCAGTTATGTATCTACCCGTCAAGAAAGTTACACGTTTGACCGTAACCAATGACTATTTTTGGTGCCATTCAGATAGTGAGTCCAGCGGAACTAGCAGGCAGCCCTTATCTCTGAACTTCTCAAGTGTCAACGAACCCCATAGAGAATCTCCTTCGCTCGACTTCATTTTCTTCACTCTAATGAAAACGATGACCACTGAAGCAGATTTCCCCGACGCTATCGACTTGTCGCACCATCTCTCCGAGATATCCAAAAGCCGGGGGCTTTCTCCATTGAAGGGTCTGCAGAAATACTTTGGAAAACCAGGCATGCTCAGTCTTGCTGGAGGTCAGATTTATCCTTCATCATCTCCAGCTCTATGATTGAATTAGGGACTCTTGTTAGGCATTCCGAACCCTGTTTATTTTCCATTCGACAACCTCAAAGCGGATACCCTGGTTTTCGATTCCTTTTCCACCACAACCAGAACCCAGAATAAAGGCGCCTTATCTTGGCTGTGGGACTTGTTTTCAAATACTCAAACATCCACGACCCCCATTTCGATTCCCAAATATGCAGAAAATCCTAACGACATCAATTTGGCCGTGGCGCTCCAATATGGACTGGCTACAGGAATACCGCAGCTCCAAAAATTCGTTCAAGAATTCAGTGGCAAGGTCTACAAACCATCTTACGCTAACTTTGCGACATTGCTTCACACGGGCAATACTGACGGCTGGGTGAAGGCTGTCACTACACTTTGCAACCCTGGTGAAGGAGTGCTTGCCAGCGAGTGGACCTATCCGTCTGCGATAGCAGGCATGGCACCCTATGGAATCCGTGCGGTGCCTGTGGCAATGGATGGTCAGGGGATGTCAAGTAATGCACTTCGCGAGGTTCTGGAGAGCTGGGATGAACAAACTCGTGGGATGTCAAGGTGCCGATTGCATGCTTCTGAAACCTTACAAGCCAGGCTGAATGCCATCCCATTCTTAGGCCTCACGTCATTTACTGTATTCCGGTTGGCCAGAACCCAACAGGGGCTGTAAGGTGTTTTATATGCAGCCCCTCGTTTAGCTAACTTTAATGTACTTTCAGACCATGCAAATGCAACGCAAGAAGGAAATTTATGATATCTGTGTCGAGTTCGGTGCGTCTAACCCCATCATTAGGCTGAAGTCCTCACAAGGAACATTAAAAAACCAGACATTATAATCGTCGAGGATGACCCTTATTATTTCCTTCAAGAAGGACCTTACGTCCTTCCCTATCGGCGAGCTTCAGCCCTGGAGGGATCAGAGCCCAGCGATGAGGAATATTTGAGAAACCTGGCACCAAGTTTTTTAGCGTGATACCTCTATCCTCAGGTCCCATTTCCTTTCCTTATTTTGATTCGTAGATTTGACTATCAAGGCCGCGTCGTTCGCCTGGACACCTTCTCTAAGGTTGGTGCAGGCAGCGGATCTGGCGCGGAAAACTCATACTCTGTTTTTTCATCAGACCATTGCTCCTGGAAGTCGTCTGGGATGGTTCACATGCAACCCACTTTTTGCCGAAAGACTCGAGAGACAGTCCGAATCGTCAACACAAGCACCTTGCGGATTTGGCCAGGTGAGCTTCACTCAAGGACTAGCGTTGACTCTCATTGACGTCGTCTTCTTTTGAAATAGTCTTTGGTGACCAAACTGCTACTCGAATGGAAACTCACGGGATATTTGCGATGGTTGAAAGGTACTTCTTTACATTGCGTTTACGTTGAAATCCTTATTTACATCCTTTTCTCCAGGTCTCGGCGTTGAATATAAGCGCAAGCGCGACTTTTTCATAGACTGCATCGTCGAGACATTCCACGTAGAATTAGCGCCGCCGTCTCAAAATATGTTCCAAGGCAGTGAGGTGTACCTCGCCTCCGCCCTTATTTCGAGTTCTGTCCCCGAGAAGTGTATCAAGACACCTTTCTTTTCATTTGTACCCCCAACGTCAGGGATGTTTGTTTGGGTAGGGATATTTTTGAAGCATTTTTCTATTGGACACTAAAAATCAAACACAGTTAAAACTTCATTTCGACAGTCACCCAAAGATCAGGGAGGTAGGGCATGAGGCACTTGAAATGAAACTTTGGGTTGCATTGGCTGAGGCTGGACTTCTGGTTGGCCCAGGTTTGTCACAGGTCTTAGCATCTTTTGCCGTCCAGCTTATGGTTGTACAGGGAATATGTTCTCTGCCAATCCTTCGGAGACCAGTGCAAGCAATCCTGGCCATTTCCGCATTAGTTTTAGTTATTCTGAGGTAACGAACATCGCTTCTGCTGGTGATCCATTGAAGCTAATCCTATCCTCAAACCCCAGTTCGAGGACTTGAAGAAGGCAGTTGAAATTTTAGCCAAAGTTTTGAAGAAATTTTATGGAGATCTTTAGGGTCAGTTTGGATATGTACATATTCCCTTTATCTTGTGTGTAGATGTACTCGTTACATTAGATATTGAATTATAGTAAACATATATGCCATATCCGTCTCGGTTTGCTGTTATCTCCCCCCAATTCTGGTATATCATATTGAGCAGGCATCCTGCGCGAATGTGGCTGCAACCAGCATGGGGAAAACCAAGGTAGCGTCAGCGAAAACCTTGGAAAAGAACAATGCTAAGCGCAGCTAAAATTCAGACATGCCAAACACACCTTCACAGACTCTGCCCCAGCACGTATTTTACCCCATGAGACCGCCTCATCTGGTCGAGCTCCTGAGTCTGATCCGTCGAATTCTTGACCGGTGTTCTGGGATAGATATACATCAGAAGGAACCTATATGTTGGGAGTGGGACGACTCACAATGAAAACGGAATAATCGGCCCCATTGCGCTAGTAGAGGTGTTTCAGCAGGGTCAAATGATGGATACAGAAACGTAGAATCACAATGAGCATCGCATTGGCAATCTGATGTTTGCAAACACCCCCACCCAGGACAACCATTCCAGCTTTCCTAGACTTTCGAGATAGCTCGTTCAAGTTGCGAATATCCTCCACGATATCCAAGACAAGACCTGGAGACCGGAAGGAATGGAAATAAATCATATCACCGATAGAGCCGTCTGTGAGAGCAGGGCAAAAGATGGGTATATCGTTCTAGATGATGAAGTTAAACCTTGATACCAGAAAATATGAGGATCAGCTGCTCACTTTGTAGGCCCAATAGTAAACAGACTCTTCGTTGTTGATCTCTCTTCCCAGTCTTCGGATGAAAGAGCTTGGTGTCCAAACGACCCCGGTCGCCTTCTGCTCTGCGAGCATGGTGTCCAGAATCGGGGTGAGCCAATCCTCGAACTTGCAGTAGTTATCGTTTGGGACGATGAGATTTCCGATACGATTCATGCCCTTCTTCCTCAGTTCGGCACCATCCAGATTGAAATCCGCCAGATAGGTCTTACCCAGACATTTGATGAAGTCCTCTTCTATCCCACCTGCTGTTGTGACGACAGCAGCCACATGCCGAAATTTGACAAGATGGAGAATGACCTCGCGCAACCCAGACGATATTAAATTGGAAGTATAACCCAAAAAGATGTTACAGCGGGTATTGGCCCGGACTTGGGGATCCAGATACTCCTCGAGCTCATCGTCTGGTATTGGTTCATCAGAGAGACGCCAGGTTCGCTAGGAGGTTATAAGACCTGGTAAAAGAGGATTTCAAGATATAGAATTCACCATTTTATTTACAATTTGTATCGCTCTGCCCAGACTGCTTGCTTGGAAACCAATTCTTTCATAGCTTTTGAGGAAACCATCTAAGCTTAATGGTTTTTCGAAATCGGGTCCTTGGACAGAGATGGCATTGCTCGGAAGAGGATCGGAGGGTTGCAGAATTGCAGCCGCAGCTGCAGTTGGAATGCCTGAATTTGATGGAGCCATGTTTGGCAGGTCAAGCTGTCAAGAGTCGACTCTCAAACACAAACCACAAACACACACCGTGGCTATGCCCAACCTCAAGCTTAACGCAGTCGCGTTCATGTCCCCCCAGAATCATCCTATACTTATAAAGTCTTTTAACAAGCAACACGCTATCAAGTACCATTATATTGCACATACCAGTTTGGATGTCATTGAGGAACGAGGTCTGCCCGTCTTACTCCCCAGCGCTCTCTGCACACAACTAACCTCAGATCCTTCCAAATAGTTCTCGCTGCAGGGAAGGCTTGCGATTGCTATTTAGGACTTCTATTCTCCATGGAAGATGTTGCTGTCTATGGGTATATCACTCCGTTGAAGGTAAAAATTGTCATAGCCTTGCCGTTATCGGATTCTGTTGTTCGCGACGCTGAGACCACTATGGTGAGAAGCTAGCCTAGCTTCCCCAAAGTACAGTCTCGACTTACAAAGTTCAATCAGATATTTAAAGCCTTGCACATGGCATATTACTCATCTATATCCAACCCATTCCTCAAGTTAAATGAGTCTGGCGATAACAACGAGCACTCGTCACTGCTTGCGGTTGGGAGCGCTAAATGGAAAAACTTTGCGCAGCGCATTGACGATATTAGTTTGGTTGTAGGGCAGACTATCAATTCCACAACAAATTCATGATTTCAATGACATCTAGCATCGGTCCCTGGTCGACACAGTTGACCTGTGATCCTCGTGTGTTCGACCCAGTCATCAGGACAGGTACCAAAATCGAGAATACCCTTCTATTGACTTAGTCCTTGCCAAAGTTAACCGCGTCTAAGACAGATACGGGGTAGATATACACGTATTTCCCCAATCACTATTGTACATTTTCAAGTTGGATATCAAAGCCCAAACACCGCACGCTGAAGCTGCTCTAAGCTTTCCTTGGTTTCTCTTGCCATCACCCGGACAACATTGTCTCCATCTGTAGAAGCAACGTAACCAACCGTGATGCTCAACCTATGGAACATATCACGAGGGAAAAAATTTGGGTTTATGGTAGTTTCTTCATACACGAGTTTCGTTGATGCTGTAATCAGGATCGATAGGAAGTGCAGCGCGGCACGGCAGAGAGAAGCGGATTTTGGGTTCGTCAATAAAAGATTAGAATCCAGAATTAGATTCGCTTCTTCATGCTGTTCGTTGTTACGGTCAGGCGAAGCGCGTTTGGTGTCTGGTGGATCCGAAAAGGCGGGCTGGAGTTGGCGATGCTTCAGCGGGGCGGTCTCGGTCTGAAGTAAGTCTACCAATGACTGTGAAATATCTTCGATGTATGGTAACATGGCCAATGGATAAGTGTTCACGCAGTCGGCTAGAAGAGCAAGCGAAGAAGTGCGAAGTTGGGTTGGGATATTGGAACCTCGCATAACAGCAAATAAAGGTGGTACCAGCAAATCCACTGTGAACTTCACAGTCAATGAAAGATACCAGGGGGGACCAATGCACGGACGCACCATACATGCTCAGAGCACTTCCGCATCGTTTAATCACTGAGCTCATCGCTTCCCCAATTCTCGTGCGTACATCTAAGTCCGTTTGTGTTAGATTTCCCCCGCCAAGCCCCTCTAAACCACCCGTGTAATCGCGGACGAGTCCTTGAAGAATGTCTTTCCCAAATACGTCAACAAGAGAAGCTAAGCCTTGAACGGCATTCAGGAAAATATATGAATCGTCATCCTGCACGGATTGGAGGAAAATGGAGAGAATTGAAGGGACTAAAGCCCCGTTGACTTTACAACCTTTTGAAAAGGCTGGGCTAATGAGTTGTCGTAATAGAAGGAGCCCATGCGCCCGTACGGGTAGGATGGGATCTCGCAAAAGTTTCAAGGCTTTCTGATATATCTCTTGTGAGTCGTCCTCTGATTCTTTGTTCTTTTTTGAGGTCCTAGTCCTGTCCTGCGAAGTATTGGCCAACCTTGCAGTGATGATGAGCCTGGCCTCCCGCGCCAGTGGCCTTAGAGTTGACGATCCTCCGAGGGCCAACGGCTCAAGCCTTGAAAAAATCTCATTAAAGATGGGGTAAGAACGAGCTGTGAGCGTTTCGTCTGCTGAGGATTTTTTCTTTCGATCAGCAGGGACAACGTAAGGTCAGGAGGTTGGGCGTACCTTCGAGAATTGAAAGAAGAAGCGTAATTGCAGTTTCGATAAGCTCGTCGTCGGGTCCTATAGCCTCAGAACCAGCAGCTTCGTCGTCACTGTCAGCACCATCAACGTCGTCTTCTGTTCGAGGGGCTTCTTGATATGGTTTTGTCCCACTAATTGGGCCCCTTTCTAGCACCAGACTCGCCGATTCAAACACGTGGAAAATGAAAGATAGGAGATTTGCAGGCTTGCGAAGAATATTGGATGTCGTTCCTTCCGACAGCCTTTTCTGCATTTGTGTTGCAATCTGCAAATTATGCAGCACTCTATTTACAGATAAAAATATATGAATATGAAGCGCAAATGCAAGATACATACTTCATAGGACCATCCCCAGGGCGTGCCTTCATGTCCCGATAGTTTTCGAGTAGTTTCAAGAAAATGTTCGAAGCTATGTCTCCGCGCTCAAGCCGCTTGAGGAGATCGACAAAATGAACAGGGTCGGGATATAAATTGAATAGATTTAAATCGATATCCGTTGTTGTTACTGGTTCATTCCTTGGGAGCAGGAGAGATGGCTGTGAATTCTCCTGAAGCCTGCCTGAATTACCCTCTGAAATTTTGTTGCAGGGAGATTGAACTCACGGCTTCGACTTCCAAATTTGACCTTCAAGGTTGAATTTCCACTCTCCCCCTTTCCCTCCATCCACGATGGACCACAAAATTTGAGTCCCTTCATTCTCATCCACGATTTTTCCCCATGATAATAAAAGCCCCGTTATTGACTCTTTCAATTGCGGATCAGCGGTTTTAAACTTGTTGAGATCATAGGATAGAAGGTAAAGCGAAGAAATAATAGGTGAAAGTAACTTGGAAAGGAAGGGGGGAGATGGCTCTGTATTGGAAAGCAAAATTGTCAGTGACAATAAAGCACTCCGGGCCTCCAGGAAGGAGTTCTCTGAGCTCTGGTACTGGGCATCTGAAAAGTCATGGAATGGGTTGTGTAGAGAGGCTAATACTGCCTGAGATGCGTATGTTGAGTGCTGGCTCTTTTTCAAGGGCACAATGGCTCGGAAAATGGTGAACGCCGCGGCGCGACGATAACTTGTCCGCGATTCCGTAACGAGCAGTTTAAACACGCGTGGCAAAATGCCTTGGAAGTAATCCTTTGCACTAAATTATAGGAATTGCCAACAGAAAAAAAGCAAAGTGACACGCACCTCTTGCTTCATGGTTGCAGGCGTGGAGTTCAACGTATGCGCGATCTGCTCAAGCTTCTCGATCCTCGCCCCATCACCGTTTGTTTCTTCCCCGGAAAACATGGCCTCGCACAGTCCCTGCACGCCATCCGGTCGAAGGAGTTCTTGTGTAAGCAACGACGTACAAGCCTTTCGAACATGCGGGATCGTACTTGATGATAAAATGGTGCCCAGGGAAGACATAGTCTGCGCAGCGGTCAACCTTAAATTTTATGAATAATTATCTCAGCGCGTACAATGTCAACTTACAATCTCATTAACCGCATCACCAAAGGCCTTGCATCACGTAGAATGGGCAGCGAGGGTGTCGATAAGGACTCCGGGGGAAAACCTAACCCAAGGGCTGGAAGCAAGATATCTGTGACATGACGGGATAAGATTGTCGTGGTAATTAACGTCTGCGAGATCCGTCCTTGGGCACCGTCAGGAAATACGAGAGAAAACAACGACATCAAGAGAGTAGCCAGTAATTGACAATCTCCAGCCTCAGGCGTTAGGTCAATTACATTTGCCCCCCTCCCTTCATTCTCGGCAAGCCATGTTTGACTCACGCGAGCGAAAAGAGGGTCGATGCCCCATTTGAAGACAATAGACAGCAATGTCCGGAGGGTGGCTAAGTCGTGCGTGCCAATGGATGGTGCTTGGGATGGCAGTCCATCCTTTTTGGAAAGGCTTCCATGGGGTTCGGAATCGAGAGCTTTTTGGATTCTTTCGACCACGTAAAAGGCTTCTGTGGCCGTAAGTAATTGTAAATTGGTTGAGCTTGACGGGTCGTCTAAACGATCCAATGCAGCCCGGTCCGACAAACGCGTATAATACGCTGATAATCGAGTTTTAAGTATTCTTTCAAGATTGCTGGCTGCCTTGTGTGAAGACGGTGTTCCTAATAACGCGGCACCGTCAAACAACAATGCGGCCGCGATTAGGTTTGGTTCACCCATCCGTAGGATATAAGTATCAAGATAAGATGATAAGACGAGAGCAAGGGTGTTCCCTGTCAATCAAAAGGTCACGTGTAAAAAATGTCACAACATGGTGTTACAGCTCACCTTTTTAATCCAACCGACCTTAGCTCAGCTTGGAAGAGCGCGAGACTGTAATGGCTAATCATCTTGAGGTCGCCTGTTCGAGCCAGGCAGGTCGGATTTTTTTTATTCATACAGCTTTGAGCACTGAGTGGTGCACATTTAGGTCACAGTTTCTTGGAAGGGAGCTTGTTATGTGACTGCGACTCGGATGTCAAGATAGCATCTAAGGCGGGGATTCTGACTTATTTCCTCATTGGGTTCATCTGTTCAACGATGCATCTGTCATGACAATTCCATCGGGCAACCACGTCAGTTGTGAATTAAGAAATTCAAAAGTCCGTATCACAGACTGAGACACCGATTGAGATGAACTTGAGGATCAATGGATAAAGTAAGAATAAGTACCCGCGGAGTCCAAGAACGAGACATTGGAACGGGGAAAGAACCAGTCCAATTTTTTAGATATCTACTTAAACGCATAAGTGGTGAAAGTCACCGAGGAGGCACAACCAAAGCGACAACTTTTTGGAAAGGAAAAGATAACTGTCAGATGCCTGTCTGTGTAAAATGTCGTAATGCCATCATCATTGAAAACTCCGTCCAAGTCGACCATACAGTTTTTTGTTTTTCCATCTGGCAACGCAGGGCTCCTTCGGTGCAGTCCAGAGAAACTGGACGGGCAGGCCGTTCGGGCCACTCGTGAAATTACCGGAGATCATTCTAATTTGGAGTGTTGTTGATCGATAGATTCGAAACGCCCTCCGCAACTTCTTCGATGGGCCCAGTCTCAATGATCTTGGTTATCTAAGAGGCAATGAGACCTTTTGGTTGTAATCATTTGTCTGGCGAGATACTCACCTTTCCGATTGCGATCGTTCGCCCTAAGTAACACGAAAACAATCGTTATTTCACAGCTGAACAAATCAGACTGAGTCGCACCTTCGTCCCTGAGTGTAAACCGTCCGAGTTGCGGATAGTCTGCAAATGTCTCAACGCAAACGGGCGCCGCTGTCTCGATAAGCGCAACGATTTTTTGGCCTACCAGGGGGTCAGCTCACTGTTTCTTGTGCTATAGGTTCACGAAGAACTGACCTTTCTTCGCGAATTGTGGGGCTTTCTTCGACTTTCTACCAGTGGCTTTGTCGAAGTAGTGCAAAAGAGCCTATCCATGTCCATTAACCATTAGTACAGCTATATCAATTAAGCTTATACCATCATACCGGTAATGTGACCTCTTCTGCAAGGGTATGGATGTGCATGACAGCAGAATACCCAGCACAGATAATGCTTTTATGTTCAAGAATGGCTAATTGGGCCTCGAACTGTCGAACGGCGTGGATGGGCTTATGGGGACTTGTGAGCACGAAACCAGGGCTGATATCCTCATCTTCGACACCACGGAGCCTAATTCGCACATTGTCGCCAGAAAATGCACGGTCGAATTCCTCCTCCATTTCTGTGTATATGGCGGCGACCTCGACATGAACTTTATTAGGCATCAGAATTAAGCTGTCGCCTTTGCGAATATGCCCAGACTCGATCTTGCCAACAACAATCGTACCCATGTCTTTATATTTTTCTGACACTGGCATCATCAATGGAGAATTAATTTTGCGATCAACCATTGGCATATGATCGAGGTGCTCCAGGAAGGAGGGGCCACTATAAGAACAGTCAGCAATTCACGTCGTTGAATATCAGAGAGAGGATCAAGCTTACTCGAACCATGTACACACAGACTTGGGAATCCGCTCTTTGAGGTTCACTCCGGTGTATGCTGAAAGAGGTATAAAAGAAACATCCGTCTTGGGGTTGAACCCGGCAGACTTGATAAATGGTGTTAATTTATCCTTGATTTCTTCGTATCGGGATTTCTCCCAATTAACAGTCGAGTCGTCCATCTTGTTGATAACAACGATGACTTTGGAGACACCGGCAGTCTTAACTAACATGATGTGCTCACGCGTTTGCCCACCTCTTTCGAATCCAGTTTCAAACTCGCCTTTTCGGGCAGAAATGACGAGAATGGCGACGTCCGCTTGAGCAGCACCCGTAATCATAGAAGGAACGAAGGTTTTGTGCCCTGGGGCATCCAAGATAGTATAACGGCGCTGATCGGTTTCGAAATAAGCGCGCCCGACTTCAACTGTTTTTCCTTTCGATCGTTCTTGGGGTGTGGAGTCTAGAGCCCAGCTTAGATACCATGACTCTCGACCAGCATCCTTTGCCTCGCGTTCGTATTTTTCCATAGTCCGTTTGTCGACCATTCCGGTAAGGAAAAGAAGATTTCCACCCAGTGTGCTTTTACCCGCATCAACATGTCCGATAAAGACGATATTCAAGTGCTCCTTCGCTGTGAAAAGAGTTGAATAAATGATGCGCTTTCAGATCGGATTGAATACGGACCATTTCCATATAAATCTTCCACGATTGCTTGATCAGCGACAGTCTTGACTTCCTGAGCAATGGCATTGGTATCGGTTTTCGCCTTCTCGAGGGAGAAAGTTTTGGAGGGTGCTGGCGATTCTGTTTTTGGGGGCTTCAGTGGGGCAGATTTTGCCTCCCCAGCAACCATTTGAGCCGCAGGCGGAGGTGGTTTATGTGTAGATTGAATCTGCGAAGATCCTGGAGGGGCGGATGTCCCGCCGATGTTTAGTGAAATGGTTGGCGGTGGGAGTGGAATTTCTGTCTGTTCCGGTCTTTCAATGGGAGGCGGAGGAGGCTGTTGAGGTTGTTTCTGGGGAGCAGCAAAACGTTGACCGGGCACAAACGAGAAGGCAGTGGGATTGAGCTTGCTCATGGTGGTGGGAGAATAGAAATGTATCGGATTGATCACTGATCGGAGCTCTAGGTAGTATACGGAGCCCAGATTTACGGAATTCGCAAGGGACGTTTTCGATGTCGCTGTGCCAGACAAGATAATATAGATTGTTTTTGATCAGATCACACAGTGTGATTCCCTGTGACATCCCAAGTTCTCTACACCCATTCGATCTTCTATGGCTACGGAAGAACCAGAAATCTACATCGCCATCCTCAAGGCCTCCTATGATTATGAGCCCCAGTCTGATGACGAGATTAGCATAAAGGAGGATCAACTTCTCCTCCTCATCGAGAAGGTTGACGACGAGTTAGTCATTTCTTTTCTAGTATATTGCTCTCTTGTTCAGTTCTTCAAGATGGTGGAAGGTAAAGATTAAAGCAGGTTCCCAAGATACACATAGTCCTATTGGTCTTGTTCCTGCTGCATACGTTGAACAAGTCAGTTCCAGATATCAGTGCGTCGAATCTTTGCTCATAGGCTCCGCAGGCAGAGCACACATCCGTCGTCAAGACCCTGTATGATTACGATGCCACCTCACCCGGTGAACTATCCTTGCATGAGGGCGACATTCTGCTAGTATTTGACACTGAAGATGATTGGTTGTTGGTCCAGAACTCGAAGGCGGACGGCAGGGCAGGCTATGTTCCCGGGAACTATGTCGAGGTAGTTGATCATGACGAGGCCCATGCTCCTTCGCGAATCATTGTCCCAGACTCTGTTCGTTATTTAGACCGCTATAATCTCCTCGGGCTAACCCTTCATCAATTCAGCCTCCACCTCCCGTCAGCAACTACATTGATCCAGCGGATAGAGTTGCCTCCGCCCCTAAGGCCACTGCGGATGATATCAAGACTTGGTCACTTTCAGAGATCGATAAGAAAGGAAAGAAGAAGAAAGGAACCCTCGGGATCGGGAATGGTGCGGTATTCTTTGCCAGTGAGTCCGACAAGGTGAGATTCTGTCCCATTCATTCTACGGTATGAAGTATTAACGTTGGTATACTTGCTTTCTAACAAGACGCCCGTTCAAAAATGGCAAACGAAAGATGTCTCTGCAGTATCTTCTGAGAAATCCAAGCACGTACGCATCGACATCGGTGGTCCTTCCCCTATAAGCCTCCATTTCCATGCCGGATCTAAGGATAACGCAGACGGCATAGTAGATAAACTTCAGGAGTCCAAAGCTCTCTCCTCAGCACCCTCACCCAGAAACCTTCCTCCCGTGGATACCATCACCCAGGACAGCAAGAAAGCATCTGTCCATTTCTCCTCTGCCTCTCCTGTCATTATACCTCCATTACAAGACGAAGTGGAAGAGGAGGAGGAGGGGGAAGAAGAGGGGGAGGAGGAAGAACGCTCACACGTTGATTCCAGGATGGCTGAAGAGACATTCGCTACTGCACTCTACGATTTTACTGCCGATGGAGAAGATGAGCTTTCCGTCACGGAAGGCGAGTGCTTGACTGTCCTTGAGAGAGATGGGGATGAATGGTGGAAATGCAGGAATACGAAAGGAGCAGAAGGGGTTGTCCCTGCATCATATCTAGAGGTAGGTTTGTTGGACTTATCATTCAACAATGACTTCAAAAGATCCTGTAGGCAGCCGGCAATGAAGGAAGCACCTCATCTTCCATCCCAAAGGTCGACCACGATGCTGAAGAACGCAATGTTCAAGAATTGGCGAAGCAGCGTGAGGCAGACCGTCTCCAGCGGGAACTAGAGGAAGAAGAGGAAAGAGAGAAAGCGGCAGCGGCAGCCCGTAAGGTTCAGGCTAAAGAGAAGGCCAAGCAAGCAGCCATCGCAGCAGAGGCGGAAAGACAGAAGCGGAAGGAAGCCCGTCGTTCGCCACCTGCAGTTTCGTATGTTTCCAGTTCTTACTAGAAGAACCTGTTTTTCTAAAGCCTGCTGTCCAGTCCTCCCCCTCTCCGTTCGCAGGAGCCTCCAAGAGCTTCGGCCGCCAGCGGCGGATCAAGGACATCTTCTGAAATTAGCCGTGGGTTGCTTTTGGAGTGCCTTTGCTCTGTACAAGCTAATTTGTCTATTTGTAGGTCCCTCACCTGATAAAACTCGTGTTTGGCATGACCGGAGCGGTCAATTTCGCGTTGAAGCTGCATTCCTTGGCTTCAGCAATGGCAAGCTCCGCCTACACAAAGTTAATGGTGTCATCGTTGAAGTTCCGTCTGAAAAGATGTCGTTGGAAGATATGCAATACGTGGAACGGTTTGTAGACAGGAAGCAACGGTCTCCAAATGCACCGCGTGTATCGGAAGACGATATTCCCCTCGCCCTTTCGAAAGCAACTGCCACTAACTCACAAAAAGTTGCCCCTCCTCCCAAGGCCCCTAAGATTGACTGGTTTGATTTCTTTTTATCCGCAGGTTGCGACTTGGATGATTGCACGCGTTATGCAGCTTCGTTTGAAAGAGACAAAATCGATGAAACGATTCTAGCCGATATCACTGAAGGAACAATGCGGTCTCTCGGATTACGAGAGGGAGATATTATCAGGGTCAAGAAGGCCATTGAGAGGCGAATGCCCACGGATAATTTATCGAAACCAAGCACTTATATTCAGGAGCAGCTTCGTCGAGACGAAGAACTTGCCAGACAATTGCAAGCTCAAGAGAATACGCCATCTTCACGTGCTCCAAACCTCTTCGCTGGACCTGGAGGAGTTCTGAAACCAAGACGTGGACGTCCTCAGCCAAGTAAGAGTACTCCTCCATCGAATGTTGACATTAAAGCTATTTCATCGGCCTCTGATCAAATACAACGCACCGGTTCACCCCAAGTGCAAAGTCCAGCTGATGTGCGGACTCCGACATCGCTCGTGCGACATGATTCAGCTGCCCCGGCCAGTGGATTCGAGGATGATGCCTGGACGAATCGACCGAGTTCCACGAAACCTGTGAAATCTGTATCGCCAGCTGCCACTCCCTACACACCTTCAGTGCCCCCGCCGGCCCCGCAACCACAACCAACCCCAACTGTGGCGCGATCTCCTCCTCAACCCTTGCCCACCGCCACTCCTTCACAGCTTCCGGGTCTCGCGAAAACTACGGAATCTGATATCTTTGAACAACTTGCAAAGTTGAGCGAGCTTAGGAAGAGCACAACGCCCGCCCAACCGCAACAAAACTCACCATCACCTGCTCTGAACGTCGGCCCACCTCTTGGTGTTGGTTATGGTATGAGTTCTTCACCGCTACCAATGGGGCATCTTGTCAATCAACCCACCCTTTCCCCTCCCCCACAATCGTATAACGGGCCTCGCGGACCATTTGCACCGGTACCAGCGAATCAGAGTCTTTTGCAACCTTTGATACCAACCCGAACTGGATTCAACGGGTTCATCCCGACGAATCCAGCGAACTCGCTATCTCCTTTCCAGAATCAACTGTCACCTCCTTCATTCCTACCTCCACAAACTACTGGTTTTCCAAATTCTCAGCCACTATTATCCCAGCCTACCGGCGTTTTTAACAACTTTAACACTGTTCCACCATTTCAAGGTAATAATGGATTCTCTCCTGTTCAAAATCGTAAGTCTTAAATCAGGACAACTTACAATACTTCCGTTGATCATTAACCATAGATGTCACTGGGTTTAATGCTCCGTTGGGACCTTCACCGTTTCTCAATCCCAACGGAATGGCGTCGCCGCCTCCTCTTCCTTCAAATCCAACCAATAATACCTCCCCAGCAAATGTGTTTGCGCAGATGAAGTCTGGAACTTTTGCCAACGACAACGACAGTCCGGGGCTTGCATCCAATTCAGGTAAGTTTTATTTCTTCATAATACCAGTCAGCATACCAAGTTTTCCAGGAATCAACGGACAAACACCTGGGTGGGGTCAGTCATATCAAGGGTATACTCGCTATTAAAATTAGTACAGGCTGTTCTCCATTTATGAATATTAATCTTGGGTATTCATACGAATAAGTAAATGTATTACAAAGCCTATCTAACTCATGTCATCGACGAGGCGTTTTACGTATCCGACTCGCTGAAAGTAGGTCTTTAGAGGTTGTCGAACGTCTGGGGCGATGTCCCTAGATAAAAGTTCTGTGGCCAAGGGGTATATCACAGAGAGGTATTGTGAGAACTAGGGTGCAGGGTGTCAGTGGCAATCCCGTTCACGCGACAGATTGCGGCTCACGTCTTGTCGGTCAAATCGACAGAACCCTTCGAGAATTTCAGCAACAACAGGTGTCCAAGCAAGGATATTCTTGCTCTGACTATCAGCTTTGAGCTTGTTAAAGTCTCGAAGAACTCCAACACCAAGTCTGTATTTTGGTTTCTTCAAAAATTAGTTCAAATCAAAAAAATTGGCACGACATACGGCACTAAACGTTCAGCAATTTGGGGGCGGGCTGCTTGGTGTTCCGGTCGTATATCGTGATACATGCGCAACAGAACATGTACCAATGTGGCAGCGCTACTGGATTCCTGCTTCAGCAAATTGGGGAGGTGTTTCATGAATCCTGCACGAAGGGATCAATCGTCTGACTCTCAAGATATCAAAGGCTGTATGATTCTTACCGACTTTCCAAAGCCCGGTGCGGAGATCCTTGTCTTCATTGAACGACCTCGCAAATTGATAACTTTGATCAAGGACACTCATCATGCGCAAGAGCTGCGCAGGAGGGATCGTGTTGTAGATATCGTCATTCCGGAGGAGATCATTCGTAGTTTCGATAAGGAGCAGCTGTAATACACATTTGACGATGATCTGTTTGAAAATCTTGCGACGGTCGTTGAGCGGTGTCTTAGCAGAAGGTTTAGGATCGTCGCTATTGGGTGAAAGAGGTGCAGGTAAAATAACAACAACATTGGGTTCTACAAGAAGTTGATGTCAGGTAACGAGTATTGTGGGTGGAAAAAGAATACCATTATTGGACTCCGTTGCTTCGGAGGAGCTGTCGATTTCAACACGCAAGCTTTCATCAAAAAGCTGATAAGGTGTTGTTGTTCGAAACAGCCTAACGAAAGTGGTAGTAACCCTTTCCCAGCGAGAGGGGCTGAGTTTGTTTACGTTACTTTCGAGAAGTTGTTGTAAGCATGAGGTGCCGATACGCGCCAAAGTGTCGTTCTCTACACAACTTCAACTAAGAGTAATTTCTCTTGAAAAGTACACACCTTGGCAAATACAAACACAAAGTAAGTCCAACAGTCCATCTAAGAAGCGTTCCAAGATATCAAAGTAATAGGTGTACAGGTCGATGAGGTCCCGCAGCGCCTGAATCATCGTCGTTGATAGCCATACACTCATGTCTTCCTGGGTGCTAAAGCGTGATAGGTCTTGACTTGATTTTAGAACCGCAAAAATTGGGAAGAGGAGCTCCTGGCAAACTGTGTCCCAAAATTCTACTTGATAGGTCGCTCCATAGGTTTTGAGAGTTGAAAAAAGAGAGTCAAGTGCCCTATAAGAACAACAATTAATGGAGGTTTCGCGAGAAAGAACATTTCTGACGTACAGGCGCCGAACTTCGAGGTCTTCGCCATTCATAATAATGTCATAGAAGCCGAACAATACAGGGAACCAAAACCTGATCATGCTATCATCCATAGGTTGATCCGGATTCGGGTTGTCGGTGGACAGCGAACATTCGGGAGTCTTAAGCATCACTGGAATAACACCACGAAGCATGGCAATCGCCAACAGGCTGATCTTCTGGTATTTGCTAACTTTGCAAAACTCCGTGACGCAAACTGTTAGGTCAGCAAATGCTCCGTATTGAACGATTGCACGAAAATGGTCACGGTTTAGTCTGGTGACGATCTCAAACGCAGAATTGGCGACTCGTTCTAGACGTACATGGAATGAGCGTTGTTATTATCAACGAAAGATGACAACCAACCCGTCAAAACTTTCGAAGCTGCAGAAAAAACACCAAACATGGTACGCCAACCAGAACGCATATTCTGTGCACGTGCTTGTGTCATCTGTTGCAAGCATTGCAAAACCTTCCGGGGCAAGAGAATAAATATGAGGACAGCTTGAAAAGAAGGGTCTTACCAGGTCACGAATTTCAGGGTTTTGATTATGAATCATTGTATATTCAAATGGTTTCAAGAAATCCTTCTGAAACTTGAAGTGAGGCAATTCCTCCTTCTCCAGGAACCGCATGGCCAGCTGGCGAAGAGAGTCGAGAGCAAAGCTTGCAACATGAGGATTATTATGACAACAGACCTTTCGAGAAAAAATACAGCTCCGTTAGATCGAGGTTCGTGATCGAAGGTTGGGGGTATGCGTACAAGGTTAAAGTGTTCTCCCAAAATATCCCATAGGTTGGACCACTCAAGACGGATTCGTGTCATGTTGTAATATGAAATATCCACCAATTTCTGAAGACTGAACAATCGAGGATGTTGAGATAATCCAGATGATTGGATCTCCTCCCAGGAGACATCGCAAAGTGCTTGAACAAAGTCCACAATGGCAGTCTATCACGTGAGCTTAATTAAGGCAAGTATGACATGACAGCCCGAGACTTACACCAGACAAAAAATGGCTCAAGGAGAAAACCATGTCTGCGGCAACTGTGATGTGGGTTGATCTACTTTCATTTGCCAACTCTTCCGTGGGCACCTTTCTCGAACGACTGCGACTAAGATAAGCATTGAGCAATATAGAGTATAAGAAACAAACTTGCCCCTTTTTCCCAGAATCCACGATGTCCACACCATTGCTAATGAGCTGCATGTGTTCCAATTGGCTAACACACGTCAGAACTTCATGCCATGAACCTTTAAGGTTGTTTCCTTCGGTAACAGCAACATCCAGAAGCGCCTTGATGGCTTCCATGTTTTTTGTTTTCATTTCACCCAGATTGTTGAGGAAAGTGAACTTTGCCAGCGTTGTGACAAAAGCGTTGCGCTGCAGTTCTAGGTCAAAAAAGCAAACAATCCGAATAGCATTTTTGAAACCATCCAAGCATAGTTCAACGACCTCCAAGTCGTCCGTCTCTTGAAGGGGGCCTGACAAGCCGGCCAGGAAAGGAATCCAAGCCACTTCAAACATGGGCCGCACATGAACAAAATGCGATGCGCTAAAGAACTGGTCACCGCCCTTGGAGCCTTTACGTTGAGAGCGCATCATGGTCCGAAACAATGCCTAACAAATGTTAAACATGGTATGGATCTTCTGTAAACGGAAAACAACATACCTCTGTCTTGTTGGCCATTCCGTTGGATTGCATGACATATGCTTCCTTCTGTAAGTCTCGTCCAACGCTTGCAAGAGCATTAGCGAGACCAGGCCCTGGTGGCGAAATAGCAAGGCCAGCCTCAACTTCGTCCTTCATTCTGATTTCGTTGTTGACGATATCATCGAAGATAAGGGATAAAAATTCTTCAGGAAGGTCTTCGCCGCCGTTTATTCCGCGATTATTTTTGAGGAAGTCTAATTTGGTCATACGTTTTTTGATTTGTGGATTATGAGCGTCCGTGTTCAGCATTATTACAGAATAAGCCAAGATATAAGCAGCATCTAATCCAGGAACATCAATCAATATAATCGGAGGTTGAGTGATTATCACCCACCAGCACTGGCAAAAGGTGTTTTTGTATTTCCTGCAATGTATCGCTCAGCAAATTTGAGCATGAAACGATCAATTTTCTGGGCTTCTCCTGGCAAACGGAAGGATTGCAAAAATATTCGCAAAGCCTCGACAAAAGGTAGCTCCCGGAAATCCAGTTGGTCGACAAACGCATGCATAATTGCGACATGTTCATCATCCCTGCAACACAAAAATGGAGCTTGACACTGAGCTTTTCGAAGGCAAAGACATACCCTTCTCCCAAATACTCGCCAATCATTGATTTACTGAGGCCATCGGTGCTGATTAGGAATCCCGCAATATCTTGGGGAGAGGGGCTCGATATGAAACCAGTTTCAAGTAAGAATTGAATACCCTTTGACAATTATCAAAAAAGGTCGAGAAACCACCAGGCGAACTTACGCGTTTGGGTTTATAATTGAATTTTTTTATTCCTTCAAGGAGGGTCGTCTTTTTTTGCTTCGCGCTCTCAAATTTCGTGGGGTCATCTCCAAAGTCTGGCGTAGCCTGTCGAAATGTCTCCACACTTGCACCACCTACCGATAACCGTTCCAAAGTTGCATCTGGGGTGACAGGATCACGTTTCATATCTTCGCTTTGAGACTTCGCAGACGTTAGCGGCGGAGCATCATCCACACCCTTGGTAGTTGTCCCCCAGGCCACGAGTGATCTAAGGACAGCGACAAGACATTCAAGACCCTGTCGGCGTAGCTGGCCTTCTGAAAGACCCATGGTGGAGGTGTCCATGGTGCCCGAAACAGGTAGGACCGTTGCGCTCCAAGAGGCATGGGTATTGCCTTGATTTTTAGGTGTTGGGCTTAAGGCTGGGCTCGGGGGCTCCGATGTTCTCTGTTGGGCCGCCGATGAAGAAGCACTTCCAAATTTTGAGATGATGTTCATCAGGCTGTCCAAAAATTCAATGCAGCACTTCGATGAGTAGACTAGATTTCTTACTGTTCATAAATATTGTCTGCTGCCTCACCATCACAGTCATAATTGAGATACAACTCAACCAAGGCTTGGGGATCTTGACATAACCTTGACATCATTGCCAAAATGACTGCTTTCTGTTTCAAGGTGGATGTCCTCATTTCGAGAATCGGGATAAATATTTCATGCAACAGAACCTCAATCTCTTTCTAATATAAGTGAGATTCAGTCACAGTATGTGATAGAAAGGGGGTATCATACCTTGAGCTTGGTTCGCATTCCTGAAAGAACACGCCAAAAGATCTCTACACTGATCTCGAAGACCTGTGGGACTGGGCTGACGGCGTTGCGACTTAAACACAGACAGAGATACTGATTGATGGCTTGTACAAAACCTGTGGCCTCATTGGTTGAGGTGGAGTAGATGATTGCGGACGGGTCCACAAATAGTGGCATATGTGAGTTAAGCACGGTCAAGACTAATTGGAGAGATAGAAGTTTGGAGCGCATAGGGTGGGACTTCAGATCCCGCTCACTGGCATGGGTGGTAAAATGTTATTGAATTAAAAGTAGGTTGTAAATGGGACAACCAACCTCTCATTGTTCAGTGGTTTCATCGTTAGCTTGCACAATGCCCTGAAAACCAGAAATGCATCCTTCACAAATAGATCGTCGAGGGTTAGTTGATAGCTATCATTCCCTGCCTCTTGGAGTGCGTCCAGGGATTCTATGGCCTCAAAATTTTGTCTGCGACGTTAATGTAAGCGACAAGGGCTTCACAGGTAAGCGGTTAACATACAATGTTGAAGGTGGATGTTCTGAGACGTCCGCATCAAGTCCGTTGGTTTCGATAGGTTGTTCCAATGTTGCGTTTGACGATTCCTCTTCGCGTGGCATGTGGTCCGTTTGTTCATTCAAAGAACGTCGTTTCAATTCAGAACCTGAGACTGTGAAGGATTCTCGATTCGAGGACGACTGGCTCCCGAGGTCCCCTTGAGTCCTGTGGGTTTCAGGCTGCAATTTTACGTTTCCTCGTCGACACCTTGTGAATACGTGATGCACCATCTGTGTAAGACCCCCTTGAGCTACCATTTGATTCACGGGATCGGTGCTGAGGAGGAAGATGTTGTATACAGTCCGAACTGCCTTCAAAAGGGAAGAGTGATGTACGAGAATGGTAGGAGATAAGACCAGAGAGAGTAAAGCTTTGACAATCTGAAGTGAAACTGGATCTGGCGTTGCCTCTGTATGACATGAAGTAATGGTGTGGGCAACTAGATCGACAAGAGAAGGCTGTGGAATGCTGGCTTGTGAGGCTCCAGCGTTCATTCGTCCTGTGGCATGGGGTGAAGGCGGTGGTGAAGGTAATGCATATGAGCTTAGGTTCTCGCTTTCGTTGAAGAACGAGTATGATATAAGTTTCGATATGCAATCCAAGCTCGCAATCATGAGTTTTTCATTTCGCGTCTCACAGGCCAACCTGAGGGGTTCGAAAATTTCGCGGGGGAGATCTCCACCCTGGTTTGACCGGATAAGCTCGAGCGCCCGCTGGGTGCTATCGCGTAGTGCCGTGGACCGTCGGGCTTCTTTTGAAGATGCAATGGTTTCCAACGCGGTAGCTATTAAAATGACAGATACATTGTGGCCTTTCGATATCGTCATGGAGCGCTTGTGTGCACTGCTTGACGACCCACTTGCGGTGGATAAAGAAGGCGACGGCGCTCGAAAGTCTTGCCTGCTATCGCCTGTGTGTTCTTGATACCTTGGTCCCAAATTAAAGGACTTACGTCCAGATCCATCTACCTTCTCTTCTGGACGGCGTTCTAACTTGGGGGGTGCTGGAGGTGCAAGGGATTCATCGTCCCCGTTCGCGTTTCCCGCTAATGAGTGATTCGCTGCTCCACTCATATCTTGGTTGTGTTCGACTGGTGGAAGCGTTTCGTTCGGGACACCATTCTCGTTCGAATAAACTGGTTCGGGTGTGTGGGTATGGTTCTGAGAGCTGGATTCAGAGTTGAAGTGGGATGCGTTGGATTCTAAGGAAATGGGGAGCGGAGGAGAGTCAGCCTGCAATGATTTGTCGCCTTCCATCCAGTTAGCGGGAAGATAGAGAAATTCCTGGTATTGGTAAGAACCAAGAAAGTTTTAAACTGGTGAGCCGTAGGAGTAGTACACTATTTACTACTGGACTATATAGAGTTCCAATTGAATTAGGCAAATATTTTTTACAGTAAATATTTTTGCACATCATAATAACTTATTCGGTAATCCGACACTTAGCTAAGTAACACCTCAAATTTCGATCGTCTTGCCAACAATTTGCAGCCACGACAACCGCAACGACCGCAGATGTATGTTTATACAATGACAATGAGCAATCCATTATTATGATGGACCTTTCGAATATACTCTATGTAGTACATTTATGATTCAACAGTATATTACTATAAATGTCAAGTTCATGTCTCTAGGCTCTGAGGAGCGGTTGCGCAGCCTGCCAGTTGGAGTAAGAAACGGTAAAGAGCAGCAAAAAAAAAAAACATGCCCGCTTTGTTATCTCGAAGATTCTACGTTGGCCAGCAAAAAGGATGGCAGCAGTGAGCACACTTTGAACGATTTTACTGCCGACGCCCTTGTAAAGGCCCTCGATGCCTTCTTCCTTCACGATGGTTAGGAGACCATCAAGGGAGGATTTATATTTCAAGGCATCAGCGGATCCAGCCTGGAGGCGGCTTTTTACGACACTAGTAATCGCCGATGAGTGACATCGAAAGGTCGAGAAGAAGAGGACGTACATGTAAGGATACGTGATGCCCGTGGCCACTGCGCAACGCTTGTTAATGAAACTAGGTATTCTGCAAGGGGCATAAAAATAATATACCGAGCTTAGAGAGGGCACCAAGGAAGAAGAAATCAAGATCGGAAAGTACAGCGACGGCGGTTGTAGCAGCACCAGCGGCACGAAGTTTGGATGTTCGCCTGGCAATCAAAAAATTCTTTAGCTGTTCAAAAGCAGTATATTGAATAATGGGGTTCATGACAAGAACCAGAGCGGGTCCTATGCCTCGCCAGAAGGCGCTGAAATCACAAATTAATATTCAATTGATGGAATAAAAATCGCAGAACACACCCAATTCCATCTTTGGCGATGATGCTTTGTACTGTCTCAAGGAATCCAAGCTTCTTCACAAAAGCCGGTTGGCTGGGATCTTCTCCCATGGTCCTCACAGCCTGCGATGTCTGTACCACCCATACTGGGTTGCTGATGATAGTGGTAGCGGAACCTGCATATGTAATTCAATGGAAATCTAGAGACAAGAAAGAGAAGAAACGGACCAGCGATCAAACCGGTTAACATAGATTCCAGAGTACTCAACGCTTTCCCCCCACTTTTAGAGCGAAGGATTGCCTCTCTTGAACGCTCATAGAAATAGTAGTATACACTGGCAACAGTTCAGCGCGAGGACTTTCATCGACATCGAACAATAACTTACCCATTTGTGATCGCAATGCCCAAAAGACTGGAGTTTAGGCCGCTATACAAGCCCAAAACTCCTTCACGTTTAATGATATCAAGCACAGCCTGGTAAGTTGACTAGAATGTACAGATCAGACCTTATAATTTCCCGAGTTTGCGAAGGATTACCTTTTGTTCCTTTTTCGTTTCCACTGCTGCTCGAGTAGAGAGGAAGATCAGGGGGCTTCAATCAAATGGTGAATACGTTTACCGGTAAAAATGGGAGATGGACGCGTACTAAGTCGCTGTCATTGCGACAATACCTCCGGCAGCACCAGCAATGGAATGAATCGCAGAGTCGCTCATGTCGTTCGTCGAACTTTGGTAAGCAACAAGGAGGGAGAAATATTAGCGGAACGAGGAAAGACGCGTCCATTTATGGATCGGGTATCGGTTTTAGAATTGGAGGTTACCTGACCAAATCACATGGAAGTTGGATCGGCTACAGATCCAAATTAGGGACGACTTATTCCAGCTCGGATGGAATCTCCTCTTCCGTCGTCGTTGTCCAATGCCCATCACACTCCCATCACGCATTATTATTTAAATTCACTGTGTACTATCTGCTATATTATTTAGAATGACATTCTGGAATTGACGGTGTCAGTCCTCCAATTTCTTCAAAAACTTCTTCAACTCCTCGACATCCTTTGCGAACCCATTGGTATTCCCGGGCCCATCCGACTTGATATTAGAATACCCCCCGCCATCTGCAGTGGTTGGCTTCCCGTCGTCCTTACGCAGCCACTCATCTAGTTGACTGGAAATCGACCGTCCTTTCAGGCGGAAATGGGTACGAATAATGTCCGCAAAGGGTTCAGGTGGCGCTTTCAAATTTCCCAGCATCTAAAGTCGTTCACGTCACTGGTTATTCCGTCGGAGAGGGAAAAAATGGCTGACCGCTGTTTTGACCACCATTCTGCGCACGTTGGCAGAATCTACGTGAGCAATTAGCAAAGAAAAAAAGTTCAAGACATTGGGGAAGTTTTACAGGCGAGTGATTGGGGGCTGCCCCCGCTTGTTGACCAGGCGGGTTCGTTTAAGTAGGGTTCATCACAAAGGATCATCGATTGAATGGAAATAAGGACCTGATACAATGTTTTTAGAGCCTCCAATTCAAATCATGGGTTGCACAGACCTGGAGGAGCGTAGACTTTCCAGAAACCCAGCCGGGTCCTTGCCAGGTCCCAAGAAGCGAAAGGCAGACTTTACCATCCTAAAAACATTCTTGATGACGACCTCAGATCAAATCGCGGGGACATACCGCGTATAGGTTCGGGTTGAAACGATATTTTCCGCCGTTGGTCTGCATCATGTAAGAGGAGGACGCAGGCATTGAAGGGTTGTTTTCTTACTGTGATATATTTTACGCTCGGAGGAGATTGGTTGTAGCTCGGGCCTAGGAATATATCGAACAGATAGCTATGTCACGAGCAAGTGAGAAATCATGGCAGCAAGAAACATGTGTCACGAACCATCCATTGTGATAGCTGTGAGATTGGACGAAGGTTACTGCAAAGTTTCACGAGTAAGCTAAATACTTACGGCGTGCCTTCAGGTCCTGTGATCAATGCCTTGATAACATCTACACGCGTTTCATCAACTCTCAGGAAGATGGAAGAGCCCCAAGAAACTGGTAAGTTTGTAGTGAGGATTGCCAACTGTAGAGTGAGATTGACATTGAATATATGGTATGGATATTATAATAAAAAACACCAACTTCTTTCGCGATGGCCAACGAACGTTTCGGGATGTCGGAGTTCGCCAGCATCCTAGCTTCGTTATCATAAAAGAACTTGTAATGAGGAGTTGAATCCGTCTCGTCCGTAGATCCCGTGCCAGGGATGGTCAGGTCACAGTATTCAAATCTCACCCGCGTAGCCCAATCGAGATAGGCTCGTTGGACAACTTCTTCTGAAGTCTTGACATCGATGCGATAATGTTGAACCACAGAAAATGATGATGATATGTTTGGCAGGGAGGAGCGAAGGCGATCTACAAACGTGTCGCCCTTTGTGTCCCGGAGTGACCGGTCGATAGCTTTCACTGTCGAAAGGATCCGTCGGCAAAACCTAAGGAGTTTCAGATTGTCGTCGGATTGAACCGTTACAGATGTTTGCTCCTCTGCTTTCTCCCTCATATCGATGGTCATTCGTTTTTGTTCTTCAGTAAGTTCCTCTTGAACGTTTGTCTCGGGTAATTTATGCCCTTCCAACCCTTTCAAAGCGGCTTGAGCTTGGATGGCGATACCCTCCAACAGTTCTCTCGGTCCAGAACTTCCTTCGTAGACAATAGTTCGCTCCCGAATTTGATTATTTTTAGCAACAACGGCTTTGACAGAAGCAACCACCATGATGGGCATCGCCATCATGCTTGCGAGCGCTTCATGATTGGAAATGGTCTGGGGAATGAAGGAGTTTAAGTACACCACAAGGAAAATATGAAGATGATCTACCTCCAGCCATTCCAGGAGTTCAAAGTAGAGGATCGATCGATCGGACATATCTGCCAGCGAATCATTTCGGAGGAGGTTGCTACAGACATGATTAAATCGGCGACGGAGGTGAGCCAAGGCGGTGGGGTGAACGAGGTAATCGCTAGTTCGTCCGCCGCCTTCGCGATTGAGATTTGGGAGAAATACGCGGATTGCACCAAGCAATTTTCCAATACTTTCGTCTTTCGTTCTCTGAGCAGCCTGTGCTTTCAACTGTCCCGTATTCTGAACGAGGAGGGGTCAAGTTTCACCAATCACAGATTCAAGAACGGGACTTGCATCTTCTGTAATCTCCCCATCATATCCAGTTCCCCCTTTACTCTTCTTCCCCTGGCTAACGGTATAATATGCGACGTCCTCTTCGTCACCGTCGTGGGTCCTCCTACGTTTGGTCATTCGCGTCATTGAATCAGGAAGATCCCCTTGTTCCTGATTTTGTAGGCTGAAAAGTTGCTCGAGCATGGTCAAGCCTACCCCCAGAATCACTCCTTGGAGGTTCGAGCAATGAAAAAGTGGGTCTGCACGCGTTGTTACATGTTTCTCGTGGTCAACAGAAACGGGTTCTCCACAAGCGAGGCAGACTTTGGAATGACAACGCGGGCATATTTTCGTAACCTTGCTACGCAATCGATCGATATATGTCAAGAAATCTGGCTAATTCAAAAGCTAAGTCATAGCATTCACTACAATGAGGGAACGACCTACGTGCAGTCCAAAAAAGTCCCCCTTCGAACGAGAAACAGTCGCACCACAATCTTGAGGGCATGCGCATGCGGGGGTGCTGAGTTGGGAATAAAGACTGAAAAGAAAGCTTTGCTCTCCGCCCTCTGGACAGCCCTTCATCCATTGACCTTGGGTTAACAGGGGAATGGTTTCGTTTGTTTCGGGTATGACCATCGTTTCAGGGTACTCTTCGACTTCAATTACTTCCTCTCTTCGGTCCTTGGAGAAGAAAATCCCTGATGATTAATGGCAAAATTCATGAATAACGAGCAAGGATACTAACCAGATGTGCTCACCAGAATATGGATCAACGTTAGCATTCCCGGCTCCTTTGTTGCTAGAGATTCCGTTCATTTCCTCGAAATCAGAATCATAATCTGCGTAGTCTGCTCCATCTGGTGCATAGTGATGGGACCCAGTTTAAGTTGGAGAAAACGTGGTCAACTAACCATCATCATCTTCGTCTTGAGTCTCTCCAGAGTCAATATCGTCGTCATCTTCAGGCGTCTATCAACGCATTGTTTGAGGGCTTGACAAAGGTGGGATAAAAGACAATAAACACACTACTGGTCGTAATGATTTGGCCTTTGAAGCAACAGCGGACATTTCTACATCGTCGTCTCTGATATGGTCGAACTTGCCCTCAAAGAACTGTTCAGCGGCCTGCATGACATCCTTATATTGTTGCAAGGCAGCACGCGCTTGAGAATCCGTCGCTCCCTGCATATTTCTGCATATTAATATATAACACTACAGGGAGATCTGAATCACCCACCATCTCGACCAGCTGCTGAATCTCAGTTTCCGACATCTTGGGACCGCTCTCCGGAAACGCGTCTGGGCAAAGCAACAGTATTCGGGGAAGTCTCACTCGCAGGTTCTGAGCAGACGAAGGATTCTGTTAGATTGAACAGCAAAGGCACAATTACATAAGCAATCTCTGAATTCAATCCAACGATGGCATCTACGAACCTGTCAAGAGCAAAGAACTGGGATGGTCGATGTACCTACTCAATACATTGCGACATAGATGGTATATATAAGTATAATACTGTGAGTACAGAAAGTGGCAATGGCTAGCAGCGAATAACCGTGCTTAGAAATCATGACGAGGAAAACAGGCTCACAGTAACACACAACTCACACCGAATAGGAGAGTATAAAGGAAAAGGTAGCCCAGACTTAACTAATTGGAAGAGTAAAGGTGATATCACGTTCCGCTTCGTAGTTGGAAACCCCGATAAGAAAAGGAGAAAAACTGTATTCAGCCGTTATTTTTGGGCGGTGAGACACTGTCACGGTCAAACCCAAGGGGGTAGGATGATAAATCACTGGTCAGTGCTAGGGTATCAAGGCTAGCCCGCTGACGACCACTGAAGGCGGTTGGTGGGCCGTGATTACCCGTAGGTTCGGATTCAATTTGAAATGGGAAAGAACCCAATCCCGACGATGCCGTGGAAAGTTGAGATCCAGTTGAGAGACCCAGAGTGCGTCTATCCGGGGGGGCAGGGAGTGATTCATTAACGATCCCTTCTTGAGAACTAAAAGAAGTTTTCGTCGGTTCTGCACTAAATGACTGGTGGGTCAGCGGGGACGGAGGGGCAACCACGAACGTATGCTGGTGGAGGGGAGAGTTTGAACCATTGGTGAATGATTGTTGCGCCAGGGGCGATACCGGAGGGGATCGTATCGGTCGGTCGGATATGGGTGACGGAGGGACAAACGGGAACGACTCCAGGATGGAATCTGCGCGCGTGGAGGTCGCGGAAAGAACAGAGGAGCCAGAAATTCTTCTTCTGTCGAGACCTTGTGCCTGCGCCTGAGCTTGGGCATGAGCGAGTGCACGTTGTTGCTGCTCCTGTAGCGTTTCCACTGAATTGGAAGGGGGTGTAACTAATCTGCCCATCGTGGTTCTGTACGAATTTGCGCTTCCAGGCGTTCGGAGCCCATTAAGTCCAACGTTAACTCGAGTGGCACTAGCGATGTCAATAACGGACCCTGATTGGGTGCTCATGCTGGAGGGTCGACTCTGATCATCTGTTCGTGACCAAGGAAGGTTTGGTTCATTGGGGACCCAATTGGATGGAGAAGATTCATGGGCAGGTTGCGTCGACAGTTGTTCAGCTCTCATCGCCAAAGGAGACGGAGATGCTGCATAAGTAGTATGTGTCGACATATTGTCGTCGCTAAATGGATCGGTAGCCTCTTGGCTTTCGTCCGCCTCCCTAACCATGTCATTGGGGCCGAAAGAAGTCGAGGAAAGGGGTGATTTAGCAACTGGGCGGGTATAAGCAGGGGGCCTTAATGTATTGGAGGAACCGCCGGGTGAATTGAGTGAACCTGCACTAATCACTTCAGCCTTGACGACACCGACTACTTGACGAACGGCCCCTTTGGTTGGTGTCATTATCATGGGGGCTTCATTCAAGAAATCGCTAGAATAGCTGGCACTCGACATATAAGAATTCCTTGACGAAATGCCGGATATGCCAGAACGAGTGGACTGCGAATACCCATTCCTTGCCTGAAGATTTTCATGGGAAACGTTGACATGGTCAAGATTAAGGTTGAGTTCCGGAGAACGGGGAGGCCGAACAGGAAAAGATGAGGTAGATGAGGGAGCTGTATGTGAGTCTGAACGGCTGATCGACGTTCGGTTGGAATCAGCAGGAATGAGGGCGATGGGTATAACATTTGTTCCCTCAGTACCAGCTGTTTGAATCGAGTTTGTGTCATCGAAGGGATTGAGGTGTGGAGGAGGCATAAAGCCTTCAGGTGGATGAGAAGAGGATGCCTGCGAATGAGGATCGAGGTCGATGGTAGCGTTAGAATGTGAAGAGTATACTCGAACGGTAGCAAGCTCTGAGGGAGTTTTCTCCGTGGGATTGGGTCGATTGAGGACCGTTTCGGCAGACGCAGGTATATCCTTCTTGGCTTCGCGTCCGTTGGCTAAGGCTTTGCGGACCAAAGATCGTTTGCGGTATCGAAGGAACAGGGCGATAGCTATTGCAAGAAAAATCATGGCCCCAACTATACCACCCGCGAGCGCGCCTTTACTAACTCCGCCGCTCGAGGAGATGGATGAACCCTGCTTTGCAACACATTTCGTCTGGGCACACGTATTGCAATCTCTGGTAAGGAACACCCTTCAGCAAATGAGCGTGATTTGAAGAGAAACGAACAAACCTGTTAATCCTAATGCAATCATCATCGGGTCCACATGCGCAAGGTAAAGGATCGGGGCAGACTTTTATGCAATTGTCAGATTGGCGGGGGAAGAGAGCATCAGCGACCATTTGTGAAAATGAAAGAGAGTGAGGATCGTGATAGGCAAGGAGTGAAGAGAGGGAGGGAGACGAGGATGTTGGGTGAGAAGAAGACGGTGGTAACGGATTGAGTTTCGTGAGAAATCAACCCAGGGCGGGCTCCACACTGCTTTGATGACAACCCTCATCTCCGCCATCTCCGCCTCGGGCTTGACTTATTCTTACAATGCGTCCTCACGCCCTTCGCTCGTCGACATCAACTTTGACCTCCCATCAGGTTCGCGAACCATCCTGATTGGTGCCAATGGAGGTTGGGAATATCTTTTGATTCTCTGATGTCCTCATGTAATCTCTATGTATGTAGCTGGGAAATCAACTTTGCTTCAGCTTCTTGCAGGAAAAAAGCTCGTCACTACCACTGGCGCTGACATCCGAATTAAGGGCCAGGATGTTTTTCATAATTCTCCTGCGGGAGTCACCTTCCTGGGCACGGAATGGTTGGTCCCGTTCAGTGTCTCTTGAAGTCCGGCTTTTTTTACCCGTAACTTCAGGGCAACAAACCCTTTAGTTCGTGGAGATATCCTCGTGTCTGTCTTCTTGGATTCTGTTGGAGGTTACAGGCACAAAGAAAGGAGAGACCGCCTTCTTGATCTCTTGGATGTGGATTTGGATTGGCATATGCACAAGATATCGGATGGCGAACGACGTCGGGTCCAATTATGCTTTGGCCTCATGGCACCATGGGACATCCTGCTCCTTGATGAGGTCCGTTCCAAAATCTCCTTTAACGCCACCTTTTATTATTATTTCGGCTCTACATAGGTCACCGTCGATCTTGATGTCCTGGTTCGCGATGATCTCCTCAGATTCCTAAAGGCTGACAGTGAGGAACGAGGCGCCACGATACTTT